>Ga0082212_10003691_pt1 | contig 21564 bp, 19 predicted proteins | sample TergutNt197P3_FD_71548 | JGI IMG/M metagenome (GOLD analysis project Ga0082212, IMG submission 71548) | Neocapritermes taracua P3 segment gut microbial communities from Petit-Saut dam, French Guiana - Nt197 P3 | ecosystem: Host-associated > Arthropoda: Insects > Digestive system > Gut ... | reverse complement strand
GGACGAACACAATGAGCGTAGCGCCCATCACAATGTTAAACGGCTTGGATTTTAATTCGTGTCTCATCGGTGTCATCCCTGATTCATAATACTTCGACAATAATTATTCAATGTCGTTGCAAATTTAAAAAATCATTTCAAATAATCAAAATGAAGAAAATTTATGAGCCTGTTTCCGTAATACGAAAAAGTTGTATAGAAGATAGCTAACGATAATAGGGGGGTAAGTTCCTGTTTATTTTTTTTCGTTTTTAAAAAGAAAACCCTATCTTTGCGGCAATTTTTTTCGGAAATCTTTAATATATGAGTAGACGATTCGCTGAATACAACGCATTTGACTTGTCGGAAGTCAATAAAACAATGCTTGAGAAATGGAATAACGGGGATATATTCCATAAAAGTCTGCATATCCGTAAGGATGATCCTTCTTATATATTTTATGAGGGTCCGCCGTCGGCTAACGGTATGCCGGGTATTCATCATGTCATTGCGCGCTGTATTAAGGATATCTTTTGCCGTTATAAGACGATGAAAGGTTTCCGGGTGGACCGTAAGGCGGGTTGGGACACGCATGGCTTGCCTGTTGAACTGGGGGTTGAAAAAGATTTGGGCATTACTAAGGAAGACATAGGTAAAAAAATTTCGGTAATAGATTATAACAAAGCATGCCGCAAAGATGTCATGAAGTTTACAAAAGAATGGGAAGACCTGACCCAGCGCATGGGGTATTGGGTCGATTTGGATCATCCGTATGTGACTTATGAAAATTATTACATCGAAACACTGTGGTATCTGCTGAAAGAACTGTATCAAAAGGGATTATTATATAAAGGTTATACCATTCAGCCTTACTCGCCTGCAGCGGGAACAGGGTTAAGTACACATGAACTGAATCAGCCGGGGTGCTATCGCGATGTGAAAGATACAACGGTAACGGCGCTGTTTAAAATGAAACGGCCCAAGCCGGAAATGACGGGGTGGGGGACTGCCTCTTTCATCGCCTGGACGACGACCCCCTGGACTTTACCGTCGAATACTGCCTTGTGCGTGGGTCTAAATATTATATATGTTGCGGTACGTACCTATAATATATATAGCGGAACGCCGATCACCATCGTGCTTGCAAAAGACCTTGTACCGGCATATTTCAACCCGAAAGCTGCAGGTCTGCCGTTAAACGGTTATCAGCAGGGCGACAAAACGGTTCCATATGAAATAGTTGCAGCGTATACAGGCAGCGAACTTGTCGGCATGGAATATGAGCAACTTATTCCATGGTTTAATCCGGGAGATGGCGCATTTCGCGTCATTTCGGGCGATTTCGTAACGACCGGAGAAGGTACCGGAATCGTACATACCGCTCCGACATTCGGAGCTGACGATATGCGTGTAACCGGAAACTTCAACGTGCCTCCCGTACTGTTAACAGATAAAACCGGCAATCTTCGTCCGGCAGTCGATTTGAAAGGTCGTTTTTATCGCTTGGAAGAATTGGACGCGACTTATGTGCAAACATGTGTGAATGTTGAATCCTATCATGCGTTTTCGGGACGTTACGTGAAAAACGAATACGATCCGCAATGGTCAGGCAAGGAAGAAACACTTGACATCGATCTTTGCGTGATGTTAAAACAGCAGGGATTAGCATTCAAAATTGAGAAGTATATACATAATTATCCGCATTGCTGGCGAACGGACAAACCGATTCTTTACTATCCGTTAGACAGTTGGTTTGTGAAAACGACTGCTTGCAGGGAACGCATGATGGAGTTGAATAATACCATTAACTGGAAACCGCAAAGTACCGGAACAGGACGCTTCGGCAAATGGCTGGAAAACCTGCAGGACTGGAACCTTAGCCGTAGCCGTTACTGGGGTACGCCGTTACCTGTCTGGCGAACGGAAGACGGCTCGGAAGAAAAGTGCATCGGATCAATTGCGGAACTGTATGCCGAAACTGAAAAATCGGTTGCAGCCGGACTGATGGATAGCAATCCGTACAAAGATACAGGTTTTGTGCCGGATGACTATTCCGAAAAAAATTATAAAAAAATTGATTTGCACCGTCCTTTTGTGGACAATATCATCCTTCTTTCCGATACAGGCAAACCCATGAAACGCGAAACCGACCTGATTGACGTCTGGTTTGATTCGGGCGCCATGCCTTATGCGCAGATACATTATCCATTTGAAAATAAGGATGCTTTTGATAATGGCACATTATTTCCGGCAGATTTTATCGCTGAAGGTGTCGATCAGACACGCGGGTGGTTCTTTACCCTGCATGCGTTGGGCGTCATGGTTTTCGACAGCATAGCATTTAAGAATATCGTATCCAACGGACTTGTACTCGATAAAAACGGAAACAAAATGTCGAAACGTCTTGGAAATGGCGTCGATCCGTTCGCGACGATTGAGAAATACGGTTCGGATCCGTTACGCTGGTATATGATCACGAATGCATCGCCATGGGACAATATTAAATTCGACATGGATGGCATAGAAGAAGTACGACGTAAATTCTTTGGTACATTATATAATACATATTCATTCTTCGCCCTGTATGCCAATGTGGACGGGTTTACCTTTAGTGAACCGGATGTCCCCATGGAAGAGCGTCCGGAGATCGACCGCTGGATATTATCGCTGCTTCATTCGCTGATAAAAGAGACGGACGAATTTTTTAATATGTATGAGCCGACCCGCGCAGGGCGTCTGATCGCTGATTTTGTCAATGATCACCTGAGTAACTGGTATGTGCGCCTGAACCGTCGCCGTTTCTGGGGTGGAGGTATGACTACCGATAAATTATCTGCTTATCAGACGCTTTACACATGTCTTGAGACTGTGAGCCGATTGATAGCGCCCATTTCGCCGTTTTATGCCGACCGGTTGTTTATTGATCTGGTTTCGGTCACAGGACGCGACACGGCAGAATCGGTGCATCTTGCCAACTTCCCTGTCTGCAATGAATCATTGATCAACAAGACGCTGGAAGAACAGATGCAACTGGCGCAGGATTTATCATCGATGACGCTTGCCCTGCGCCGAAAAGTAAACATAAAAGTTCGCCAACCACTGCAGACGGTCATGATTCCAGCGCTTAACGACGAACAGAAAGCGAATATCGAAGCGGTGAAAAAACTTATCCTGAACGAAGTGAACGTAAAAGAACTGGTTTTTGTGAACAGCACTTCAGGCATATTGATAAAAAAGGTTAAACCCGATTTCAAAAAATTAGGACCCCGCTACGGTAAGGTGATGAAACGCCTCGCTGAATCTGTTCAGGCAATGTCGCAGGATGATATTGCCATGTTTGAACAAAACTGCTGTTTTTCTTTTATTATTGATAATCAGGCTTGCGAAGTGATGTTGGAGGATGTTGAAATTATTTCCGAAGATATTCCGGGATGGCTTGTTTCGAATGAGGGTAACCTTACCATCGCGCTTGATATTTCCGTTACCGGCGAATTGCGAAAGGAAGGCATGGCGCGCGAATTGGTAAACCGGATTCAGAACCTGCGCAAGAACGCCGGCTTTGAAATTACCGACAGGATACGCATCCAAATAACTGTCGCGAATGAAATGGATGATGTTATCCGCGATTTCGGGGATTATATCCGAAAACAGACACTTGCAGAACAGATTGAAAGTGTCGGTGCTGATACTTCACATCAATGGGAAGAACTTGATTTTGATGATTTTACATTATCGGTCAGCATCAGTAAAGTCTGATTCCCCCAAAAACGGGAACATGAGGTTGAATTAGAGAGAAAAACAATAGATAAATTAACTTTTAAAAAATTAGGATTATGGCAGAAAAAACAAGATATTCGGATGACGAATTGGAAGAGTTTCGTGCTATTATACTGGCAAAGTTGGAAAAGGCAAAAATCGATTACGAGCAGTTGCGCGACGGCGTCACTAATTCCGAAGGCAATGATGTGTCGGATACATCTCCTACATTCAAAGTGCTTGAAGAAGGTGCTACCACACTGACAAAAGAGGAATCGGGTCGATTGGCACAGCGTCAGATGAAATTTATTCAGAATTTACAGGCAGCGCTTGTCCGTATCGAAAACAAAACCTACGGCATCTGCCGTGAAACAGGCAAACTTATTCCGGCACAACGTTTACGTGCCGTTCCCCATGCAACATTAAGCATTGAAGCAAAAGTTAGTGGCGCTAAATAAAAAACAATACAGATTTATTACAGGAGCGCTTGTTGCGATTCTTCTGATACTGATTTGCGACCAGGCTTCAAAAGTCTGGGTGAAAATGCACATGCAGTTATACGAATCAATCGAAGTATTTTCGTGGTTTAAAATTTATTTTATCGAAAATGCAGGAATGGCTTTCGGTTTTGAACTGGTAAAAACAAATATCCTGACCATATTCCGGATTCTGGTGGTTTGCTGGTTCTGTTCGTTGATTTACAAGTTAATCAAACAGGGAACGTACAAATTCGGTTATATCCTTTGCCTGTCAATGATACTTGCCGGCGCACTCGGTAATATCATTGACTGCCTGTTTTATGGCGTATTGTTTAGTGACAGTTATGGACATGTAGCGACGTTTTTACCGGATGCGGGAGGGTATTCGTCCTATTTTAACGGGAAAGTCGTTGATATGCTGTATTTCCCGCTTATCAGGACTACTTGGGCTTCCTGGATCCCGTTCTGGGGAGGCAAAGAGTTTATTTTTTTCAGACCTATCTTCAATATTGCTGATTCAACCATTTGTGTAAACGCTTTTATTTTGATTATCTTTTACAAACATTCGCTGTTTGCAAGTTTTGGGAAAGAAAAAAAATCGGATGACAAATAGAACATTTATATTTTGTTTTTTGGCGTTATCAGGTATGATTGCTTCCTGTAGCCGCGTGCCGAAACATATTATTTCCGAGCAAAAAATGAGGGTGGTATTGTATGACATGCTGATAGCGGAGGCTATGGTTGAAACAATGCAGGATTCTTTTCCAACAAACGATGATCGGGAACCGGTTTTCGATGCGGTTTTCAGGAAACACCGGCTCACGCAGGCCGATTATGATACATCATTGATCTGGTATGGAAAACATATGGATTTATATATGAGTATCTACAAACTTGTACTGAGAGACGTCAATGCAAAAATAAACGCACTTGGAGAGATCAAACCAAGCGCAATTTCCGGTGATATATCGGCACAGGATTCAGTTGATGTCTGGATATACCCGCGAAATATGATATTCAAACCGGAGCGGGTTTTCAATGCAATGACTTTCGATATTAATCCTGAAACTTTTTATTCGTCGGGCAGTTCATATATTTTTGAAGTGTCGGTATGGGGTATTCCTCCTGAATTAAAACATAAACCTATCCTTCATCTAAGCGTCGTTCATGCAGATACCATCATTTCTGTTGAAAAGAATATCACGTGCGACGGTTATCATGAAGCCGTCATCCATACAAAAGATACGAAGCAGGCTCAGCGTATCTACGGATATATTTACATGAATGACGCTGAAGCAGAATATCAAAGTATTTACCTGCATGATATACGTTTGATGAAATACAATTACGATTCAAAAGCGTTAACTGCTCCGCACAAAGCGGGTGATTGAAAAATATTTTTTTAATTATTGTCAAGGTATCGAAATTGAGCACAAATGATGGCAGTAGCCATGGCGACATTTAAGGATTGCGATGTTTTACGTTTTGGAGGATAGGGAGGGACGAATAATCTTTCCGTGATCAGGTCTTCCATACCGGGACGAATCCCATTGCCTTCGTTGCCCATAACAATAATACCGTGTCGCGACAATTTTTTTTTAAAAATATTGTCCCCATTTAAAAATGTTCCGTAAACAGGAGCGTTTTTGTTTTCCAAAATGTATTCATCCAGATTTGCATAGTGTACCTTTACTTGGGCAAGCGCGCCCATGGTGGCCTGTACCGTTTTCGGGCTAAAGACGTCTGCCGTATCCTGACTGCATACGACATGTTCGATGCCGAACCAGCTGGCAATTCGCAGAATTGTTCCCAGATTACCGGGGTCTTGTATGCCGTCGAGTGCAAGGATCAGTTGTGAGGCAGGGTCGGCTTCTTCCAATCTGTATGCCGGTATGCGGAAAACGGCGAAAACATCCGGCGGTGTTTTCAGGAAACTGAGTTTGCGGATGCCGTCATCATCAGCCGGAATCAGTTCTTTTACATGAAGGTCTCCCCGGGCGGTTATCCACTGTGGACGGGCAATCAACCATTCGCAATCGAACACAGGTAAAAGTTCCGAAACCAGCTTGTCGCCTTCGGCAACGAAAAGATTTTGTTCGTCGCGAAATTTCTTATACGCCAGCGCATGTATTTCCTTTATTTTTGTTTTGCTTACCATGAAAAAAATCGTGTTAGTGATACAAATGTAGTACAAATGTAGTACAAATAATTTATTTCAACTACATTTGCAGCCGAAAAACCTGTTTTATGAAGTTTTGCCATATATATATATGTATAGGACTTGTCGCATGTCTGGCATCATGCAGTACAATCAAATTTGTCGGCGACGGACAATATCTTTTGGATAAAGTAGAGATAAAAACCGATGATCCGGGTGTTAAGGCGTCGGAACTGAGACCTTATCTTCAACAACATCCGAATTACAAACTGTTCGGTTTGGTGAAATGGTCCCTGTACATGTATAACTGGTCGGGTACGGATGATAGCAAATGGCTAAACAAACAGATTCGCCGGTTGGGGGAAGCGCCTGTTCTGTTTGATGCGGAATTGGCAGAATTGTCAAAAAATCAATTAGCGCTTTACATGTCAAATCGCGGTTATGTCAATGCGCAAATCGATTTGTCGGTCGATACATCCCGTCGCAGGAAAGCCTTATTAACTTATCTGGCAACAGTGAATGAACCCTGTCGCATTCAACAATATACAATGTCGATTGAAGATTGCCGTATAGACAGTATCGTCCGGCTGGGACCTCCCCACCGTTCGTTTATCAGATCTGTTTTCAGTTCTTATCCAAGAGATTATATCTCGCTCATCAATGAAAACATGCTATTTGACCTAAATAAAATAGATAAAGAGCGTCAACGATTGACAACTTTATTGCGGAACAACGGTTATTATACGTTTATTCGTGATTATATACGGTATAATGCGTATAATTCTCCGTTTAGCAATCAGTTGGATTTAGAAATGGTTATCAATCCACTGGAATATTTAACGCCGGAGGGCGAAACGAAAGAGCGCCCGCATCGACCCTATTATATTAACCGTGTGAAAATTCTTACCGGTTATGATCCGCTTGACCCGGATAACAGGGTCGATGATTATTCATTAAAAGATTCGGTGAAACAACGCGGCGTGTCCGTCTATTATGGAAACGGCGGACGCCGTATACGTCCGAATATCTTACAGCAGAGTTGTCATCTTTTATCCGGAAGGTTATACAGTGAAAGAAGCCTGGAACAAACCTATTCGTCTTTTTCAGCATTGTCGGCGCTTCGGTATGTGAGTATCAAGTTCGACGAATATGAAGAAGCCGATTCATTGCGGTTGGATTGCACTATACTAACGGCTCCCGCAAAAAGACAAGGCGTCCGTTTTGATTTGGAAGGAACTAATTCGGCAGGTGATTTGGGCTTTGCATCGTCACTGACTTATCAGCACCGAAACTTGTTCAAGGGATCGGAATTGTTTTCAGCCAAAATTCACGGAGGATATGAATATCTCTCATCTACACTGGCACGCGGCAATTATTGGGAATATGCAGGTGAGGCTTCATTGCATTTTCCACAGTTTCTCTTTCCATTTACAAGTTATGATTTCCGGCATAAGATCCGGGCTACTTCCGAGCTTAAGTTGAGTTACGACCAGCAACGTCGACCGGAATATCAGCGTTCGGTCGTTTCCGGAGGTTGGAAATACCATTGGCAAAACCGTATCAGCACGCTTGCACGTCATACATTCAAACTGATGGATATCAACTATGTTTTTTTACAGAACATCGACGAGGATTTTAAAAACAGCCTCCCTGTCACAACCGCCCTGTACAATTATTCCGATCAGTTTATTGTCAGTACCGGATATACTTATACATTTAATAATTATGATCCGCTTGAGCGGGGACAAAACACCTCCTCCTTCCGTTTGGCGCTGGAATCTGCCGGAAATATCATGTATGCCATGTCGAACATTTTCGGAGCAAAGAAAGACGGTAAGGGAAAATATAACCTGTTTGGAATCAATTACTCCCAGTTTCTGAAAGGCGATGTTGATTTTGCGCGAAGCCTGACGGTTGATACCCGCAACGCTTTTGCGTTTCATATCGGAATGGGGGCGGCATATCCTTATGGAAACACAAATGAGATACCGTTTGAACGGCGTTATTATGCAGGCGGCGCCAATAATGTTCGCGGATGGAGCGTCCGTTCGCTTGGACCCGGCAGTATGCGTAAAAACAGCGCCACCTCGTTTGTATATCAGGTAGGTGATATTCGGTTGGATGCCAATGTTGAATACAGAAGCAAACTGTTCTGGAAATTTGAACTGGCTTTTTATATGGATGCAGGAAACATCTGGACTATCCATAAATATGATTATCAACCGAATGGAAATTTTGACATCACACGTTTCTATCAAGAGATTGCCTTTTCATACGGTCTGGGTCTGCGCCTTGATTTTGAATATTTCCTTGTCCGTTTGGATACAGGTCTGAAAGCCTACGATCCGCAGGAAGCAGGCGCCCGGAGATGGGCGATAACACATCCAAACTTCCATCATAACTTTGCATGGCATTTTGCGGTCGGTTATCCGTTCTGATTAATTTTTCTTAAAATGAACATTACGCTTTGCCAGGTGAAAAATATTACCTATATTTGCAATTTGAAATGAAGCTAAAAAAAGCGATGAGGTAATAATAGTAATTAATATAAGTATGTATATGAAGAAGTTAAGTTTATTTTTTATTGAAAGTTTGTTTACAGTTTTTGTTTGTGCAGTTTTCTATGGTTGCCATGAAGAAACAACGGAGGCGGTTCCCCCTTATACGATCACAAAAGTATCAAAATGTGAAAGAGATAATATTGAAATGTATATGTGGTACAACAGTATGGGTCTGTCCGATTATAAACTGTATGAAAATGGTGTGCTGATAAGCAGTTCGACAGTTAATTATAAACCTGGAATCATTAAGTGCTCAATCAGGGGCATCAATTATGAAATTTTTTTAGCGAATACAAAAGGAGGATTCCGGATAGAAACCCTGAAGGCATCGGATGGCAACACTGTGCTGTATACTGTTGATTATTCGTTTGATAAAGATAACCGGTTGGAAAAGGCGCTTATTAGCGGCAGTCTTCTTGGGAATCCGGGAAAACCCGAATCTGTTTGGGTTACGTATAAATACGAAGGAAATAAGATAACGGTCTCGGATGGTGGTTCTGTTGAATTGTCAACCGAAGAAAATGTGGGAAATGTGTGCAATGTACTTGACTTTGCAGGTTCGCCAAATACTTCGACTTACGTAATTAATCCTGATTTGTATTTTTTAAAAATTTATGGAACGCCCATTTCCAAATTGCCACGTGATCAGGAGGTTTCCTACACCGATAATAATCAGTTATCCCGTGTTGGGAAGTATTACTACGAATATTGATTTTAAAAAAAAGCGTTGCCACGCAACGCTTTTTTTTTAAAATCAATTCCTTTTTCGATTCCCGTACCGGCTCATGAATTTGTCAACACGTCCTGCCGTATCCACTAATTTGGCCTTCCCTGTATAGAACGGATGCGAAGTATTGGAAATTTCAAGTTTCACAAGTGGATAAGTAACGCCTTCAATTTCAATCGATTCTTTTGTATTGATGGTCGAACGGGAAATAAACACGTCTTCATTCGACATGTCTTTAAAGACTACCTGACGGTAGTTTTTGGGGTGAATATCCTTTTTCATTGTTTAAAAATTATTTTGTTATTATCGCTATTTTCGGGTCGCAAAGGTAAGATAAAAAGTTGAAACTGCAAAAAATCCATTAAAAAAAATTCTTCGATTTTTATCGACGCGCTTGGAAATCCAAATTTTTCATGTACGTTTGCATTTTATTTGGTACATGAATTCGCATAACAATAAAATGACAGAAAACAAAATGAATAATATTAATGATTTCTTCATACCGGAAAACTACATTGACAGTGTTTCCGAAGAAGATTACAGGCAGGCTATGTATGTGGTAGATACGGTGAAGTCGTATAACCGCATGATTTATCAAAGCGCTTATGTTGTTGATTACTTTAAGCGGAATTTCCTGTATGTATCTGAAAATCCCCTTTTTTTATGCGGCATGGATCCGCTGGAAGTAATGGAAAAGGGATATGCGTTTTATTTTGAACATGTTCCGGAGGATGAACTGGAAATGTTGCTGGAAATTAACAGGGCCGGATTTGTGTTTTTTAATAAGACGCCTGTCAATGAACGCTTAAAATTATCCATATCGTACGATTTTCATATCAGGTATATGAACAGTCAGCTGTTAATCAACCACAAACTGTCGCCGGTTCGATTGGCCGTGAACGGGAATATATGGCTGGCGGTCTGTTTGGTATCGCTTGCCACCAAAAGAAATGCCGGAAATATCGAAGCCTTTATAGAAGGTAGAGACGATTTTTGGACTTACTCGCTTGAAAACAGGGTATGGAAAAAAGGTATCATAAATAAACTGCAGGATAGGGAAAGAGATATCCTTTTGTTAGCCGTACAGGGGTATACCGTGTCTCAAATAGCAGATAAGCTGTTCATTTCAAAAGATACCGTGAAATTTCACCGCAAAAATCTGTTTAAAAACTTAGGTGTTTCCAGCATCTCCGAAGCATTATGGGTAGCTGCCGAAAAAAAAATGATTTGACGCTCAGTTATTATCATTCAAAATTGAAGAAAAATAGAATTTTGGAAATGTTTTAACCGGTTTGCCGGTGCATAAATGAAAAAGGATTTGCGTACATAATCCACCTGCTATCCAGGAAGCAACAGACAGTTGAGGATGAACGGGGTTTTCCGTCTTTTCATTTTTATATGCCTGTACAACATCCTCCATCCACTTTTGCGGCGTCCGCCTATTCTTATTGTACTGTATAACATAATCAACCATTTTCAGTTCAAAATCATCACCGGTTTTCGAAATGATACTGATATGCGGACTGTCAGGTTTGAGTACGGTAACCAGTCCTGCCCAGCCGATATTGTAGGGATGCAACACCGGAATGTTTTCTTTCCGGCAAACCCTGTCAAACAAAAAAGGAACATCGGAAGAAAAATCAAGCGCATTGATGGCTACCTGATGACCTGCAACCAGCGCTTCAACATTGTTATTGTCAATATAAAACGTATGAAAGGCAATGTTTGCATTTGGATTGATTTGTAACAAAATACTTTGAATGTCGGGCATATAAACTTTCTTCTGCAAATAATTCGTCAATATCATCATCAAACCGTTCATTTAAAGAAGTTTTCCCGTGATGTTTGTAATATTCGGTAATAACAAACCTTGACAGTTCATGCAAATTCAGATTTTCGGCATCCAGTTCACGAATCACATAATCTTCAGCAACACATAATACTTTTTTCATAATTAAATAAATTTATAAAACTGCGACAAAAATAGCGTTTTTACAGGAAAAACGCTACCCGAAAGGGTAGTTTTTCATTGAAAATCAAAAAACTACCCTTTCGGGTAGTACATGTTAGAAAAATATGCTATATTTTTGTACTGTATTTTAAACACTTTTATTCACTTAAAACAAACAGTTATGAAAAAGAATCTATGTATTTTAATTGGCTTACTTATTTCCGCTTTGATTTGCGGAGGAGTGTGGTTCTCAAGTTGTAGTTCTGACAGTTTGCAAAGCGATATTATTGATATTGTGCAAGGCGAAATTTTAGATGATCCGCAGAACGGCGGAGAAGAGCCTGCTGAAGAACAGGATGCGCCACAGGACGTGGACGATCCTGCAGAAGAAAAGGAGGCTTTGCAAGGTGTGATTTCCTATCCCAAATTTGGCAAATTCGGTTTGCAAAATATTCTGGCTGATGACTTTAAGGAAGCTCTTCCGCATGGTGATAATCTGGTGGAATATTCGGTAAGTGCGGAAGTACCTGAGGGTGCAGCCTTGAAAATCGTTATCAAATCAGTACATGAAGATATACGCACAGCACATGAAGTTATATGCAAGGCATGGGGAGTGTATTATCCGCACAGTGTGGAAAACTGGCATGTTGCCAATTATGATAATGATTCGGGAAGCAATACCCTTACTGTATATGAAAGCGGTAAAACCGCCAGTGTAACGGTTCAGTTAGACAATGACTGTATGATAGAGTATTATGAAAACGGGGCAATAACACCAACAAAAGTAAAAACAATAAACATGAAACAATGATTTTTTTATTTTCTTATTATTAATATTAAACATACTAATATTATGAAAGCTTTTTTAAAACAAATTGGATTGGGTATTTTTACCCTAACTTTGGTTCTGGCATGTACAAATGAAGGATCAATTGAGTCTGGCATCTCGAAAGAGACAGTGGAAATCATCGCAAATCCCCATGCGATAAGTGAGGCGGACGCGATAGTATTAGCATCTCATTACGTAGAAAGATTCATCGCAAACAGGGAGACTATAGATCGTCTTGTTGTAAGTACAGGTATGAGTGCTGTTGAAACAAGAGCAGGTAATATTACCGGATGCTCTAATGTAAGTTGGACAGTGTCAAGAGATAATGCTTTTTAATTTTTAATTTTATATTTTATGAAAACAAGAATTTTAATGTTAACAGTATTATTACTGTGTTTCCTTTCATCTGACATGTTGGCGAAATATGCGCGAACAGCATTACCATCCGGTCCGGCCAATCATCCTTTGGCCTATAGCGGGCATATTAGAATGGCCACAAACATAGATACCATGATCACTACCCAGTATTATGAATGGGGAACGGAACTGGAGCGGCCGTGGAGGCGAATGGATGTTTTTAAAAGAAGTGATGACGGGTTGACGGATACGGTCTATCGGGCAACTCCGTATGAAACATGGGAAGGCATTGTACCGAACAGGTTTGTAGATGATGTTCAACGTTATTGCCTCCGCTTCAATGAAAAGAATCAGATGTTGAGTATTAATAATTTCTTTTCAAACGGACAGTTAACGGGCACGAGTCATGAAGATTTCCTTTATGATGAAGAAGGACGGCTTGTCAGGCACATGCAGACCTGGCATGACCCGGAAAAAACGCCGTCCGGCGAAGTTGTATTTTTAAAAACATACGATTTTTCAACCCTTCAGCTGACGGAAAAGGGTTACATTTTCGAGGGCGCTGTGTATGAATTTGACGGTCAGGGACGAATGACATTTGCAGCGTTATTGGACGGGAAAGACGAATTCGTTACACTGGACGGGAAGGAATACCTCGCTGGAGCTGATTATTATACATATACCGACAGTTCGTACACAAAATTCAGCCGGGTGCGAACCGGCGAAAAGATGTATGGCTGGCCGGATTTATGGGAAGAGACCGTTTACGTTTTCTATGAAAACGGCAATGAAAAAAGTAAAACGGTAAAAGGTTCGACAGACGGTCTGAACTGGTTCATTTTTGAAATACTTGAATACGGGTATATATATGCAAATGAAAGCGGAGAAGCGCAAACATATGCCGGCGACGGTGATGTATCAAATGAAATTTCCGCTCAAACCGGTACAGCCGTTTATGCCTTATCCGGTGCGATCCTCATTACTGCGGAAAATGCAGCTACGGTACAAATTTTCGATATGGCCGGCCGGTTGGTCAAACAGCAAACCCTACCGCAGGGAGAGAGCCGCATCAGTATCGCCTCTGCCGGCCTGTATTTTGTCAAAGCAGGTAACGAAACGTTTAAGGTTTATGTCAGATAAATTGTAAACTTGGGAGTGATTTTATAAAACCTGCCGATTGTCTGTATTCGGCAGGTTTTTTTACGATAAATTTCAATGATAAAATTTCTTTTCCTGCTGAATCGCTGTAAAAAAACTTGTTTTTTATTTGGTTTTGCTCTCTACTTGCAGTATCTTTGTAGCACAAAACCGAATTATTTTACTATTTAAATTTTTAAAAATATGATCAACTACAAAGATTTAGGACTGGTGAACACGCGTGAAATGTTTACCAAAGCAATGGAAGGAGGCTATGCCATTCCGGCCTTCAATTTCAACAATATGGAGCAACTGCAGGCTATCATTCAAGCGGCAGTAGAAACAAAATCGCCCGTGATACTCCAGGTATCGAGCGGCGCGCGTAAATATGCCAACCAGACCCTACTTCGCTATATGGCAGAAGGAGCGGTCGCCTATGCGAAAGAGTTAGGCTGTCCGGCGCCGCAGATCGTGCTTCACCTTGACCATGGAGATACGTTTGAACTGTGCAAAAGTTGTATTGACATGGGTTTTTCGTCGATCATGATCGACGGCTCACATCATCCATACGACGACAACGTGGCGCTGACAAAAAAAGTTGTTGATTATGCGCATCAGTTTGGTATAACCGTCGAAGGTGAACTGGGGGTGTTGGCAGGTATCGAAGACGACGTGGTCGCCGAACACCATACCTATACACAGCCGGAAGAAGTCGTTGATTTCGTGACAAAAACGGGGTGCGATTCACTCGCCATCTCTATCGGCACTTCCCATGGCGCCAACAAGTTCAAACCTTCCCAGTGTACACGCGACGAAAATGGACGTTTAGTACCCCCGCCGCTGGCGTTCGACATACTGGAAGCAGTTGAAAAGGAATTGCCCGGATTCCCGATAGTACTTCATGGAGCGTCGTCGGTTCCGCAGGAAGAAGTTGAAACGATCAATAACAATGGCGGTGCGCTGAAAGATGCAATCGGCATTCCGGAAGATCAGTTGCGGAGAGCAGCCCAATCGGCTGTCTGTAAAATAAATATCGATTCCGACAGCCGCCTGGCGATGACGGCAGCCATCCGAAAGACATTCGTTGAAAGTCCCGCCGAGTTCGACCCCCGAAAATACCTCGGTCCCGCACGTGAAAATGCAAGGCGGTTGTATGTTCATAAAATTAAGGAAGTGTTAGGCTCCAACGATAAATTGTAATCCGTTTACTGATACAAATTTTGTAAGCACATGAAACAGTTTTTTAAAATGATGTTTGCTTCCGCTTTGGGAGTATTCATTACGCTCGGCTTCCTGATGCTGATATGGTTTATCATGCTATTCAGCATGATATCATCTTTTTCATCTCCTTCGGAGCGAATACCCAGGAGCGATGAAAAAGTGCTGTTGTTGTCTTTAACGGGGAGTCTGACGGAAGTGTCGAACGACAGTCCTTTCAATATGCTGATAAGCCAGAAAAAAAGCCCGTCACTCAAAGACGTCCTCGACGCCATTGAGATTGCCAAAGAACACAAGCAGATAGAAGGTATCTACCTGGATATCTCATCTCTTTCGACCGGGACGGCAAGCGTCGATGCGATCCGGCGTGCATTGATTGATTTCAAAGAAAGCGGTAAGTTTGTGGTTGCCTATGCAGACAACTATACCCAAAACGGTTACTTTCTTGCTTCGGTAGCCAACAAGGTTTTTATGAATCCGCAAGGCGCCCTGGCATTGACCGGGTTTGCAACACAAAAAACCTTTTATAAGGGAATCATGAAAAAAATGGGTATCGAAATGCTTGTATTTAAAGTCGGAACATTCAAAGGGGCGGTAGAACCGTATATGCTGGATAAACTGAGTGATGCCAACCGCGAACAGATCGCTTCCTACCAGCAGGGGATATGGAAAAATGTCGTTTGCAATATCTCTTCCGCACGTAACATCACAATTGATCAAATCAATGATTTTGCCGATAAAGGTTTGATGTTTTCGCCCGCTCAACAAACTGTTGAGTACGGACTGGTCGACGAACTGAATTACAAGGAAGAGGCTACAAAATATGTAAAAGGGTTAGTAGGCGCCGATCTGAAAAAAAATCTGAAGGCTGTCGATGCTTCAAGTATTAAAGGGCTGAAAAAGAAAAATCCGTTAGCGAAAGGCGACCGCATCGCAGTTATCTATGCCGAAGGCGAAATTATCAGTTCCGATTTGGTATCACCCTATAACAATGAAAATGTTATAACTGAAAAATTAGCCGACGAACTGATCAAACTAAAACGGGACGACAAGGTGAAAGCAGTCGTACTGCGCGTCAACTCACCGGGAGGAAGCGGATATGTGTCGGAACAGATTTGGAAACAGGTGAACGACCTGAAAAACGAGAAGAAGATTGTCGTTTCCATGGGGAATGTAGCCGCTTCGGGAGGCTATTATATCGCGTGCGGAGCCGATAAAATTATTGCGGAAGCCAATACACTTACCGGTTCAATCGGCGTCTTCGGTTTGTTCCCGAATGCAACGGAATTATTTAACAAGCTGGACTTGACAACCGATGTTGTGAAGACCAATACATACGGCGATTTCGGCGATGTTTCACGTCCCATGCGGGATGACGAAAAAGCGCTTATGCAGCGTTATATCGAGAATTTCTATGACGTGTTCATCACGCGGTGTGCCGATGGACGCGGCATGACAAAAGAAGAGATTGACCTGGTCGGACAGGGACGCGTCTGGACAGGCGAACAGGCGCTTGAAAGAGGCCTGGTCGATGAGCTGGGCGATCTTGAGTGTGCTGTTAAAGTGGCGGCAGAACTGGCCGGTCTTGATACTTATCAGGTAAAAACAGTCTCCGGATCAAGCGATCCGATAATGGAATTTCTGAAAAAGCAGATAGGTGATGTCAAATCTTCTATTCTTCAGGATGCGCTTGGGGATGATTACGAACTGTTCAACGGAATGCGTGCCATTCGACGGATGAGCGGTATCCAGGCGCGTTTGCCGTTTGACATGGAAATTCTTTAAGTAGCGAATGAATAGAAAAAACGCGCCGGTACGTTTGTTACTAACGCCTTTTGCTTTTCTTTACAGTTTTACGGTGTGGTTTCGAAACCTGCTGTTTGACTTGAACATTCTTCCCTCCGAAAAGTATGCTGTTCCGGTCGTTTGTATCGGTAATATTTCGGCAGGAGGTACAGGGAAGACTCCTTTTACAGAATATCTGATTGCATTGTTGAAAAAGCAATATCGCATCGCAACGCTAAGTCGCGGATATAAACGGACGACAAAAGGTTTTATCAGGGTCGAAGCAAACAGTTCCGCTTCGGAAGTCGGCGACGAAGCCTGTCAGATAAAACAGAAATTCCCGGATATGCTGGTGGCTGTCGACGTGAACCGTCGTCACGGCGTCAGTCGCCTCCTATCGTTGCCTGACGGCGACCGCCCACAGGTGATCCTGCTTGACGATGCGATGCAACATCGTTATGTGACGCCATCACTTACAATCATGCTTACCGAACATGATAACATGTATTATGATGACTCCATACTTCCTGCCGGAAACTTGCGGGAATCGACCCGGAGCGTCTGTCGCGCCGACATCATCATAGTTACCAAATGTCCGGACAAAATCAAACCTGTTGATTTACGGCATATTAAGAAAAATATGATGTTGAAACCCGGACAGCGCCTGTATTTTACGACAATAAAATACGCTCCGCTTGAAGCGCTTTTTCCTTCATTCGCCTTGCACCCCTGTACATTGAACGAATTGGAAACGGATGCCGAGCTATTGCTTATAACCGGTATTGCCAATCCGCAACCGCTTATTGATACGATCAAATCATATAACATCCCCTTCAAGGTACTTAAGTTTTCCGATCATCATCGTTTTTCGAATACCGATTTACAGCATATTCATGTCGATTTTCAAAAAATGACCTCAAAAAATAAGCGAATGATCACGACAGAGAAAGATGCCATGCGTTTGAAAACACTCGCGTTTCTTCCGGATGAATGGAAGCCTTTTTTGTATTACCTTCCGATAACCGTTCAATTCTTATGCGATGAGGGCGACGGCTTTGACGCAAGCATACTTGCCCATGTTGCAGCAACAAATCAATAACAAACATGTCAGGAACTGAAATATCAACGTTGGGTGAATTTGGATTAATCCGTCGCCTGACCGAAAAAATAAATTTGAAGAACGACAGTACACTGAAAGGGGTAGGTGATGACGCAGCTGTACTCGTTTATATGGATAAACAAGTAATGGTAACCACCGATCTGTTACTTGAAGGCGTTCACTTCGATCTCACGTATGTTCCCCTCCGGCATCTTGGTTACAAATCGGCGATTGTTAATTTTTCGGACATCTATGCCATGAACGGACAACCGAAGCAAATCACCATATCACTTGGCATTTCAAAACGTTTTTGTATCGAAGACATGGAAGACTTTTACGCCGGTTTGCAGTTGGCTTGCGACCTGTATGGCGTTGACATTGTCGGAGGCGATACCTCCCTGTCGATGACGGGGCTTACAATCAGTATTACATGTATTGGCGAAGGCGAAACAGGAAAAATCGTCTACCGGAATGGCGCACGCGAAAACGACCTTATTTGTGTTTCCGGCGACCTGGGCGCCGCTTATATGGGATTGCAGTTGCTCGAACGCGAAAAGAATGTGTTCCGGGGTGAAAAGGATTTTCAACCCGATTTTAGCGGTAAGGAATACCTCCTCGAAAGACAATTGAAACCCGAAGCCCGAAAAGACATCATCGAAGCGCTTCAGCGAGCGGGCGTGACGCCAACATCCATGATCGATATTTCCGACGGACTGTCGTCCGAACTGTTGCATATCGCAAAAGAAAGCAATGTCGGATGCCGTATATTTGAAGAACGTATACCCATTGATTATCAAACAGCCGTCATGGCGGAAGAATTTAACATGAATCTTGTCACAGCAGCACTCAACGGCGGCGAGGATTACGAACTGCTGTTTACCGTACCGCTCGGCATCCATGATATCGTATCTGCTATGCAAGGAATAAAAATAATCGGTCATATCACCAAGCCGGAATATGGAAACATTCTTGTCGGTCGCGACGGCGGCGAAGTTGTTTTAAAAGCTCAAGGTTGGCAGTCGGTTTAAAGTATGAATGAAATATACCCCGTATCAGTAAAAAATTTTGCGGAAAAGGTAAAAAACGTTTGCAGATTCAAAAATAACCGCTATCTTTGCAGCCACAAATCTAAAAGGTGCCATAGCTCAGTTGGTAGAGCAACGGACTGAAAATCCGTGTGTCCCTAGTTCGATTCTTGGTGGCACCACTTGATAAAGAAGCAGTTACTTTTATTGTAACTGCTTCTTTATATTATTGTATAAGCGTCTCATATAAATTGATTAATTTGTTGACCATCGTTTTTTCATCGTAACGCGTTTCGGAAAGCGCTACTGCTTTCCCGGATGATTGTTTATAGATTTCCTGATCGCTTAGCAGTTTGTAGAGCGCTTCAGCCAGCGAATTGCTGTCATTGGGTTGATAGATCATGCCGGCATCACCTACAATCTCAGGTATCGAACCGGTAGCCGGCTCTACTGCCGGTCGCCCTGCGGCAAACGCCTCGCACAAATAGATTCCGACGCCTTCCTCAAAGATGAGCGGAACGCAAATAACGGATATCGAACGGTAAAAACCGGCATGATCGTCCGGGTTATAGTGATGACATATTTCAACATCATTCCGGTAAGGTTGTACGATTCGCTTTATTTTTTTCAGGAAACGCTTGTCCTTCCCGGTGTAACCGCCGCCGATTTTTAACCGGAGATTCGGTAGTCGGTTTTGCTTTTTTAATATCACAAATGCTTCAGCCAGCAAATCAAGTCCGTATAACTGGTGAAGACGGTTGAAAAAACCGATGACAGGAACTGCCGGATAATCGGAAGAAGCATATTTTTTTCTGTCTACACCAGGGTATATCACTTCGATATTCTTTATCCCCGGTATCTTTTCGTGAATCCGGTTTTTATAGAATTCGCTGGTTGTAATAAACCGGTCGATGGAACCCGCATTGTCGGCGACACCTTGCCATGCTTTATTGACGAAAACACCTTTCATGCTGTCGATCCACAATTCTTCATCCTGCAGGGAACAGACTATTGGAATGGTCAACTGTTGACGTAATTCTTTGGCGATACCCAACAACAGGGAACTTGAAAGATGAACAATATCCGGCTTTTCATGATTTTTTATCCAGTCTGTCAGCTGGTTGATATAGATACTGAATGTCGGGTCGTCGCCTGTGATCATGGACAATGTCAACTTTTCCATACCTTCGGCTGAAGTTGCTCCCGACAGCGACGATGCCATATCCAACATTCTTTTAGAACCGGTGACACGTTCCAGCCAGTGTGGCATTTTCCTTTTACCAAAAAGCATCTGGGCGGCATAAAAAGTCGTCGCCGGAAAGAACAGCGGCGTATCTCCCTTAAATGAAGCATATTTCAACGGTAAGTAGAGGGGCATGATAATCACATCCTGTCCGGCTTTCCGTAAAGCCGACGCCTGTAAACTGTCACGGTAACAATTTCCACAGAAAAAAGCGTCTCCCGAACCCGGCATAATAAAAAGTATCTTCATATTCAATAGTTTATCGCTTGATAAGAGGTTTTTGAGCGTGCAAGATAGTAAAAATAATTATTATTTCATTTTTCTATTTCAGAGAAATTGCTTTTCTTTGCTTGTGGAATTATTAATGTAAATTGAAAAATCATATGAAAAAGATTCTTTATTTTGGGTTTATTATCCTGATACTGTGTACTTCATGCGTTACGAAGAAGAAATATCTGATATCGGAAAACGGTCGTCTTGACGCACTTAACCTGATTGATTTGATAAATGATAATTTGGGGAGTTGCGAAAATGAAAATGACAGGAAGGCGCTTCGTATCCGGAACCTGATTGCTGATACAACCGAATTGGGAAAGTCTTTGCGTTATTGTCAGGAGATGCTTCATTCAAACATTTCTGAAAAGGAAAAAATTTCGGCGATGCTTGATCAGGAAATGGCCGAACTGAGGAAAAAGGAGCAAACCATTAACGAACTTCAGGACATGATTAGAGCACAAAACGAAAAAGTGCAATCGTTGCTCAATAACATCAAAAATGCGTTGATGGGTTTCAGTAGCGATGAGTTGAGCGTACACGAAAAAGACGGCAAGGTATATGTGGCCATGTCGGATAAGCTACTGTTCCAGTCAGGTAGCGCAACGGTCGATAAAAGAGGCAAGGAAGCGCTGTCAAAACTGGCCGAAGTGTTGAAAGTACAAACCGATATCGATGTGATGATCGAAGGTCATACGGATAACAAACCTATCAGTACGGTTCAGTTCAAGGATAATTGGGATTTGAGCGTGATACGGGCTACCTCCGTTGTCCGCATACTGACAAAGGAATACGGTATCAAACCGCTGCAAATACAGCCGTCGGGTAGGGGTGAATATATGCCGGTTGCGACAAATGAAACAGCCGAAGGCCGAAGCAGGAACCGCCGAACGGAAATCATTATTTCTCCGAAACTGGAAAAACTGTTTGATCTGTTGAAGTATTAAGCCAACTTATCAAATTTGCTCTTAAAAATGCCTTTATTAT
>Ga0082212_10003690_pt1 | contig 21567 bp, 15 predicted proteins | sample TergutNt197P3_FD_71548 | JGI IMG/M metagenome (GOLD analysis project Ga0082212, IMG submission 71548) | Neocapritermes taracua P3 segment gut microbial communities from Petit-Saut dam, French Guiana - Nt197 P3 | ecosystem: Host-associated > Arthropoda: Insects > Digestive system > Gut ... | reverse complement strand
CGCCGCCATCATCGTCGGCCAGAGCAGGGCGACAAAGAAACCCAGCGCGGGCAGCACGTAGATTCCCCGTTCCCCAAGGAAAAAGCCCGCGGCAAAAATCGCCAGAACGATAAACGCCGCGCCAAGGAGGGTGCGGATATAGCCGATGCGTTCGACCAGGGGGCCGCAGACAAGGCGGGAAACGGTGAAAACAAGGAAAAATGCCGAAAGAAATGACGCGCCGGTAGTGCTGGCATTCAGGCCGTATACGTCCTGAAAATACATGGGGCCCCAGTTTGAACTGTTCATCTCGACGGCGACCGCCAGGCCCAGGCACAGGGACATGATCCACACCATGGGGGATTTCAGCGCGTCAAAGAAACTTTTGCGCCCCGCGCTGTCGGCGGCACTGTTACCGCTGCCGTCAATGGCGACGCTTTCCGGGCCGTCTTCGGGAAAGCGAACGATTATCGCCGGGATAAAGAGAACCAGCGCCAGCGGCACGGAAAAGAGGTACACCGAACGCCAACTGAAATGCGCGCTGCCCGCGATAATGCCTGCGGCCCTTGGCCCGATCATCGCCCCGATGCCGTAGAACGAGTGGAGCAGATTCATCAGCAGGGCGGCCTTGGTCACAAAGAGCCGCGAAGCCAGCGCGTTAATGCCGATCTCAAAAAAGCCGAATCCGGCAAAGACTACGAACAGGGCCGCCGCCGCGAGGAAGAACCCCGGCATGAAAAATGCCGCAACAAGGCCGATACAGAGCGCGGCAAATCCGAACAGGAACGAGGGCTTTATCCCGAAGCGACCGAGGAATATGCCCGCAACAATACTGAAGCCAACATAGGCAATCGAGAGCATTGACACCATCAGTCCCTGCTGTTCCCAGGAAGCGCCGAATTCTTCTTTGATAAGGGGATAGGAAACCCCCTTGATGTTTTCGATCATCCCGAATAACAGCATCGTTCCGAACAATAGAACAAACAATAAAATCCGCTGCAATTTATTCACGATAACTCCCTGTAGTATGTAGCTCCTCAAAGCTATGATACATTCTTTCTCCAATTACTCACACGGAGGCACCAAGGCACAGAGGAACGAAGTATGCTTAATACGACTAAAACTCTGTGCCCCTGTGCCTCTGTGAGAGGTATCCAGAGAAAAGTTTTAATTTTTACAGCGTGCCAGCTCAAGGGCGATCCGCTTTTTAAGTTCTTCCAGCCCGGAGCCGTCTTTTGCCGATACCGCAATGCTTTCGTCAAAACCGGCAAGCATCGCCTGCACTTCCGCCTTTTCCGCGATACAATCGCATTTATTCAGCACGGTGATAACGGGAATTTCTCCCGCCCCCAGTTCGCGCAGGACCGAAACCGTCGTCTGGCGGCAGCTTTCGATGTTGGGATCCGCCGCGTCGAGGACGTGGATCAGCAGGCTTGCATGAGCCGCTTCTTCCAGCGTTGACCGGAACGCCCTGATCAGGGAATGGGGCAGGCGGCGGATAAAGCCCACCGTATCGGTAAGCAGCGCCGCCATGCCCGGCGCAGGCTCAAAGCGGCGGGTTGTGGCGTCCAGCGTGGCGAAGAGTTTGTCCTCGACAAAAACATCTGCGCCGGTAAGGGCGTTGAGCAGGCTGGACTTGCCGGCGTTGGTGTAGCCCACCAGGGCGCAGACCGGCAGGCCGTGGCGCTCACGCTGCCGCCGCTGCACCTGCCGCTGCTTCGCCACTTCCTCAATTTCCTTTTCGAGTTTATGTATCCGCTGTTCGATTTTGCGGCGGTCGGTTTCGAGCCGCGTTTCGCCCGCCCCCCGCGTTCCGTAGCGCCCTCCCCGCTGCCGGGAAAGGTCGATGTACTTGTGCGCCAGCCTCGGCAGCCGGTAGTTCAGTTCGGCAAGCTGCACCTGCAAATCGGCCTCCCTTGTCGCCGCCCGTTTCGCAAAAATCTGGATTATCAGTTCCTGCCTGTCCAGCGCGGGAATCCCCGCAAGATCCTCCCAGTTCCGCTGCTGTGAAGGGCTAGGCTCCCAGTCAAAGACCAGGCAGTCCGCTTCCAGGGCAGCCGCCATCTCCGCCAGTTCTGCGGCCTTCCCGCTTCCCATGCCGAACTTTGGCTGCCGGTCCCGGACGTTGACGATCTCGTGCCCGGCGATTTCCAGTTCCAGGGTTTCCGCGAGCCTACGCAGTTCCTGCACCATGAATGGCGAACCCGCGTCCTCATCGCCCAGGCCGCTGCTGCTGGAGTTTCTTCCTCTCTCGTTTTTAAGGCTGACCAGGAGCGCCCGTTTTTGCCGCTCTGCTGTTTCATGTAATATCTGCGCCATTGGGTTATTGCATAGTATACCGTATTTGTATATTATATGGGATACCATATACCGAAAACACAAACGTATGGTGTGCAAAAATCAATAGGGAGGATTGTATGAAAAAAGCAAGAACAGTATTGGCATTATTGCTAATCGCTTCGGCTGTATTGGGCATTGCGGCCTGCAAGCCAAAGGGAGCGGCGCAGGATTCCGGCAAACTGAAAATCGGGGTGTCGCTGCCGACGCAGCGGGAACAGCGGTGGGTCTGGGACAAAGAAGGATTCGAGGCGGCGGCAAAAGCCATGGGCGATGTTGAGATACTTGTCCAGATAGCAGATAACAACGCGGCCCGTCAGCAGTCACAGTGCGAAAACCTTATCACGCAGGGTATAAAGGTCTTAATCCTCGCGCCGCATGACGAAGGCGCCGCCAAAAACATCGTCGACATTGCCCGTAAGGCAGGGGTTCCCGTCATTTCCTATGACCGCCTGGTAGCCAACGCCGATGTCGACCTCTACGTTACCTTTGACCAGTTCCGCATCGGTTACGCGATGGGCGATTACATGGCAAACAACCTGGGAAGCGGCAACATCGTGTTCCTTAAGGGCGACCCGGGCGACAGCACCTGCATTCCGCTGGCGGCAGGGGCAAAGGCCGCGATGCAGGCCAAACTCGACAGCGGAGTGTACAGCATCGTGCTGGAGCAGGACTGCATGGACTGGGAACCGAGTGAAGCGCTTAAGCACATGGAACAGGCGCTGACCCTTACCAACAACAACGTTCAGGGAGTTATCGCCCCCAACGACGGAACGGCGGGCGGCGTTATCCAGGCGCTGGCGGCCCAGGGTATGGCGGGCAGTGTAATCGTTACCGGCCAGGACTGCGAAACCGATGCCATAAAACGGATCATCGAAGGAACCCAAAGCATGACGGTCTTCTTCAACTGCCGCGAAATGTCAGGAGCAGCCTGGGAAGCAGCGGTAAAAATCGCCCGCGGACAGGATCCCGGCGCGACTGCGGTCGAGGACGACGGAACTTACGCTGTACCCACGCTTCCGTTCCCCGTTACGCAGATTACCAGGGACAACTACCACGAAGAACTGATCGCCAGCGGATTCTTCCAGGAATCGGATTTTCGATAAGAAGACTGGGGGCAAAAATTGATGACGGGGACAAGGGGATATTGAAAATAAGCTAAGTATGTTGCCAAACCGTATCGTTTGGAAACCAGCCATCCCTTAGTCCCCAGTCCCCAAAAGAGCATTTCATGGGCGGAAATATTCTGGAAATGCGGCAGATACGCAAGGAGTTTCCCGGCGTAGTCGCCCTTGATGAAGTTAATTTCAGCGTCAGGGAAGGCGAGATACACGCGCTGGTAGGAGAAAACGGCGCGGGAAAATCAACCTTAATGAAAATCCTCAGCGGCGTGCATCCGGGGGGCGCCTACAGCGGCGAAATCGTAATAGACGGCAATGTAAAAAAATTTGAATCGATTAAGGACAGCGAAAAATCGGGAGTGGTGGTTATCTACCAGGAACTGGCCCTCATCAAATACATGAACGTTAGCGAAAATATTTTTCTCGGAAATGAAATTCTTGATAAAACAAAACTTATCGACTGGGACACCACGCTGTTACGGGCGAGGAAAGCGCTGGACGAGGTGGGGCTGAAGATAAACCCCGCCGTTAAAGTGATCAGCCTGGGAATAGGAACGCAGCAGCTTGTCGAAATTGCCAAGGCCGTCGCGAAGAAGGCCCGTATTCTTGTGCTCGACGAGCCGACCTCTGCGCTGACCGAAACGGAAATCGATCACCTGATGGATCTTCTGCGGGTTTTCCGCGAACGGGGCATGACCTGCATCTTTATTTCCCACAAACTCAAAGAAGTGTTTTCCATTGCCGACCGGATTACCGTGCTATGCGACGGCAAAACAAAGGGAACCTACGACAAAACGGAACTTGACGAAGACAAACTCATATCGCTGATGGTTGGGCGGGAATTAACCCAGCGTTATCCGCAATCCAGCAGAAAACCGGAAGAAATCGCCGAAAACGAAACGGCCTTCGAAATAAAAAACTGGACCGTGTATGATCCCGAAGTTGCCGGAAAAATCGCCCTCAACAACATCAGCCTGTCCGTGCGCAAGGGGGAGATACTGGGGATTGCCGGCCTTATGGGCGCGGGCAGAACCGAGCTGATGCTGAGCCTTCTCGGCGTGTGGGGAAAACGGAGTTCCGGCGAAGCGCTGCTCTTCGGCAGCCCCGTTGCTACGCGCACTCCCGGCGATGTAATCAGCGCAGGGATCAACTACCTTTCCGAAGACCGGAAGGGCAGCGGAGTGATCCTTATCCAGAACGTAAGAAACAACATGGCCCTGGCGAGCCTGTACTCCCGGCTGAACAAGGCAGGTTTAATCGATCAGGATGTCGAACTTGCCGCCGTAGAACAGATGGTAAAATCACTGCGGATTAAAACACCGTCGATTGAACAATTGGTGCAGAATTTGAGCGGCGGCAATCAGCAGAAAGTCGCCCTGGGCAAATGGCTGCTGACCAAACCAAAGGTGATTATTCTTGACGAGCCGACACGGGGTATAGACGTTGGGGCAAAGTATGAAATTTACGCCATCATGCAGAACCTCGCCGAAAGCGGCATAGCGATTATCATGATCTCGTCGGAATTGCCGGAGATACTGGGAATGAGCGACCGAATTCTGGTGATGCACGAGGGAACGATCACGGGCGAGCTGCTGAAAGCCGACGCAACACAGGAAAAAGTGCTAAGCTATGCAACGCATAGCAGCTATGCCACGCGTAGCAGCTACGCAACGCACAGCAGCCATGCGGCAGGAGGAAAACACATTGGGCGAACTTGACAGGCCGAAAGAAGAATCATTGGGCACGGCATTGGCTGCCGTTATACGAAATAATGCGCGGCAATACACGATGATCGCCGCATTGCTGCTCATCTGGGTTATATTTTCAATATTAACCAAAGGGATCTTTTTGTCTTCGCGCAACCTTTCCAACCTGTTTATGCAGATGGTTACCATCGCCACCATGACCAGCGGCATGGTACTGGTTATGGTAGCGGGAAATATCGATCTGTCGGTAGGATCAGTCTGCGGAACGCTGGGCGCGCTGGCGGCCTGGCTGATGTCCCGGCAGGGCGTTCACCCGGTGATTGCGATTTTTATCACCCTTGCGGCCGGCTTTACCGTGGGCTGCTGGCACGGCTACTGGATTGCGTTCCGGAAGGTTCCGGCGTTCATCGTTACCCTGGCAAGCATGACCGCCTTCCGGGGATTTACCCTGATGATAACGAAAGGCGTCACCATCGGAGAATTCAGCGAGGGATTCAAAGCGATAGGCCAGAACTACATTCCGACATTTTCGGGCGAAGGCTATTACCATATGACTACGATAATTCTGGTCGTAATTGCATTGCTTGCCTTTAATTTTTCGGAAGTGCACACCAGAAAAAAACGTATCCGCAACGGCTTTACCGTCCTGAGGCCCTCTCTGGCAATTGCAAAAGCGGTTATTATCTCCGTCGCTATTTTTTCGCTTGGCATGGTGCTTGCCGATTACCGGGGCATTCCCTACGCGGTTTTGATTTTGCTTGCCGTGGCGGGAATCTTTACCATCATCACCACCAGGACTCCTTTTGGCCGCCATGTATACGCCATCGGCGGCAACATGGAAGCCGCCAGACTTTCGGGTGTCAACATACGAAAGACGATAATGGGCATCTGTATGCTGATGGGAACCATGTCCGCCGTGGGCGCTTTAATGTTTACTTCGCGCCTTAATGCGGCAACCACCGCCGCAGGGAACGGCTTTGAGCTTGAGGTCATTGCGAGCTGCATCATCGGCGGAACGAGTCCGTCAGGCGGCATCGGTACGATCTTCGGAGCAATCATCGGCGCGCTGGTAATGGCGAGCCTGGACAACGGCATGAGCCTGATGAACCTGCCCATCATGATCCAATACATCGTCAAGGGGTTCATTCTGCTTCTGGCTGTCTGGGTGGATATCGCCAACAAGAAAAAGTAAAACCTTACATTTCCGTTAGGTATTTCCAGTAGCGTTTGGGCATGAACTGCTTCTGCAGATCAGGGTTGTTCCTGCTCTCGTTGTTGATTGTTTTGTGATAAAGCCGCCAGAGGTCCTCCCATTCCCCGGCGGGGCGGGGGGGCGGCGCGGGGCTTGCGAAAACCTGGGGGATGCCGCCTGCGGAGCCCCTGCCCGGCTTGGTTTCTTGTATCGGGTTATCGGAGGTTTCAGGGTTATGCGGTGTTTCTACGTCTTGCGTACCGGGCAGCATTAGTTCTGCGCCTGGTTTTTGATTTTTTTCCCTGGTCTCCTCCGGCGGGGAATCCCAGAAGTTTTCGCAAGCCCCGCGCTGCCCCCCCGCCCCACCGGGGCATTGTTTTAAGTGTGATTCAAGTTTTGCCTGAGGGGGCGGGGTATGTGTCCCTCGTAGGCAATTAAAAAGTTCTAACTCGTGTCCTGAGTCGCAGCGGAGGCAGAGGCGGCGCTTCTCGTCGATGATTGCCCAGGGCGTCCCGCCGAAGCGTTCCCTGAAATGCGGCCCCAATGCGGGAAGAACAAAATGATCCGGCTCGCAGCGGGCAATGTATGCGCCGTCAGCGTCGGGGGCAAACCGGAGCAGGCCGCGCAGCCGGTCAAACTCGTGCCAGACCTTGTATGCCGCCGCCTCTACCGCCAGCACGTCGGGATCGCCGCGGTCGGTGGCGGCACGATTCGCCGCCTGCCGGTCCGCCGCAGCAAGCGCCTTTCGCCCGAAGCGGACAATCTCCGCCTTTAAGGGAAGTTCGCTCATCCATGCGCGGACAATCGCGTAAAACGCGCCGGGGGAACCTGCCGCCCTGATGGCATTGGCAGACGTTGCATCGCCGGAAAGGGCGTACAGGCGGCGGGCAACTGGCGGCAGGGCGGAAACGTCGAGTGGAATATCCGAATGCAGGGCGGCGATTATTGCAATGTCCGCTTCGTTAAAATGCAAAGATCGTTTGCCGCTTTCTTCCGGTTCGCCGAACAGTCCCCCGACGCATTGCATAGCGGCTGTATCTTCCCCCTCCCCGCCGATCATCCCGAATAGCTCTGCCAGACTACAATTCATATATATACTATACATCAGTTAAGGCTGTATAGCAAGCCGTTTGAAGGCTAAGCTGAAAATAGAGAGGTACCATTGCCCAAGGCTCTGATTGTTCAAAGCGATAAAACCCTGCTGCTCGACGTTCATGCTGAAAAAGCGGAAGAAGCCCGTTCGGCGATAATTCCTTTCGCGGAACTGGAAAAGTCGCCAGAACATATCCACACATACCGCATCACGCCCCTGTCCCTGTGGAACGCTGCAAGTGCCGGTTTTAAAGCAGAAGATATTGTTAACGTTCTTGGCAAACACAGCCGCTACCAGATTCCCTCGGGAATAATCGAAGGCTTTTCCGATACGATGTCCCGCTACGGAAAGATCAGGATGCTTCCGGCAGACGATGGCGAAATGCTTTTCCTGAGCATTGAAGACCCGGCGGTGCGGGCCGAAGTAATGGCACTAAAATCATTGGAAAAAATATTAACAAAAACCGGCAATGGCTTTATGCTGCGGCTGGTCGACCGGGGAACGGTAAAACAGGAACTTATACGCCGGCTCTGGCCGGTGCAGGACGAAGCGCCGCTATTGAAAGGCGAAGACCTTGAGATCGCCCTGCGCAGCGAGTGCCTGTCCGGAAAGCCTTTTACCCCAAGAGACTACCAATTGGAGGCTGCCCGGACCGTGCTGGGCAACGGCGGCGCGGGTTCCGGCTACGGGGTGGTGGCGCTGCCCTGCGGTTCCGGCAAGACCATCGTCGGCATGGTGATAATGTCGCTTTTAAAAACCAACACCCTGATCTTAACGACCAACGTCGCGGCGGTGCACCAGTGGATCGAAGAACTGCTGGACAAGACCGAGTTAAGCCGCGAGCAGATCGCCGAATATTCCGGCGATTCTAAATCGGTCGCGCCGGTGACTATAGCCACCTACCAGATCATCACCTGGCGGCCCGGACGCGGCGCCGGTTTTCCCCATTTCAGGCTGTTCCGCGAGCGGCATTGGGGGCTTATCATCTACGACGAAGTCCACCTGCTGCCCGCCCCGGTATTTCGCGTAACGGCGGAATTGCAGGCGGTGCGCCGCCTCGGGCTTACGGCGACACTGATCCGCGAAGACGGCGCGGAAGACATGGTGTTCAGCCTGGTCGGGCCCAAGCGCTACGACGTTCCCTGGAAGGACCTTGAGAGCAAGGGCTGGATCGCCGAGGCGCTCTGCACGGAGATACGCCTCGATCTGCCGGAAAGACTCAAAATACCGTACGCCGTCGCCGCTCCGCGCGAAAAGTACCGCATAGCCAGCGAGAATCCGCTCAAAGAAGAAATTGCCCTGCAGCTTGTAGAAAACCACGGAGACGATCAGATACTCGTCATCGGGCAGTACCTTGCCCAGCTTAACTCGCTGGCAAAACTGTTAAACGCCCCGCTGATAACCGGAAAAACACCTAACGCCGAAAGGGAGCGGATTTACAACAGCTTCCGGCGCGGCGAACTGAGGATAATAGTAGCGTCAAAGGTCGCCAATTTTGCCATCGACCTGCCGGACGCTTCGATGGCGGTGCAGGTTTCCGGCTCGTTCGGATCGCGGCAGGAGGAAGCGCAGCGGCTGGGGAGAATTTTACGGCCCAAAGGGAATGTGCACGAAGTGCAAGCGCACGAAGTGCACACCTGCCCCCGCCGCAACGCGCTGTTTTTTACGCTGGTTTCCCGCCATACGGTGGAAGAAGATTTTGCCGCAAACCGGCAGAAGTTTCTTGCCGAGCAGGGATATAAATACTCAATTCAGCATTGGAGCAGTGAAAAATGAAAAACGGTATCTTTCGCCAGACAGATTTCTGGAAAGAGTCGATGATGACCCTGCCCGACAGTGCGTTCTTTGAGCTGATGCGGACGGTATTCGGAAAGATTAAAACCCCCTACAGCAAACAGACACTGATGGGCGATCTGGAAAAATTCCTGTCCCGCAGCGACATCAAAAAAAATATAGCAAATTATATTGACAAAAACGATCGCCGCATTATTACGGCGATTGCCTCCCTGGAAGAGCCGGCTCCCGGCGAACTGGAAACGTTCTTTTCCGGCGAAATAAGCTATGCCAAACTCACCGATTCGGTTGTAAACCTTGAGGAACGGTTTATCGTTTACCGGTTTTTTGAAAAAGGCAAGGGCCGCCTCGCCCTTAATCCCGTCCTTAAATCGATTCTGTCGCCGCTTGCCGCAGACAAATCGCTATTGTTTCCGTCAAGCGGCATGGAGGAAATTCCCCCCGGCAAAACGGTTCATCTGGACGACAGGATGCTTGCGGCGCTGCTTTCCTTTGTATCCCAAAACAAAGACTTTTACTGGTCGGCGGGAACCATACGCCGAAAGATACTCAACTCCGCAAAAAAAGCCTTTCCCAATCTGCCGCTGGAAACGATCATCGGGGCTATGCGGATTTTGGGGCTGTTCTATATCAAGGACGAATACCTGTTCCCCGATTACAACCGGTTTGAATCCTTTGACTACCTGAGCCGGCAGGAACGGATGGAATATTGCGCGGCAGCCATTTACTGTTACCGGGATTCCGCTTTAAAAAAAGACGGCAGGCCCGCCGAAGAAAATACGCCGCCCGGTGAAGGCGCATTTTCCATTTCCCCCTGGCTGCTCCGCGAAAAGCTCCGTAATTGCGCGGTATTGATGCATCAGATAATTTGCTCGCTGGATGCCTTTACTTTTTACCCCATACCGGCGCTGTACAGGCTCATGTATATGCTGAACCGCGGCAGCGCACCGGTTAACGGCGAAATGTTTATCGGCGCAATGGAAAACACGGGCCTGATCGCAATGGAATCGGACAGGTGCTGGCTTGCGCTGACGGATTCTTCGTCTCCAAAAGGAGACATGTCTCCCAAAGGAGACGGGTCTCCAAAAGGAGACGTGCCTACGAAAGGGGACGAGCCTCCCAGGGAAGGCGCTATCGCCATGGATACCCCTTTTTCCATGCTGCTGTACCCCGAGATTGCGTATAACGATGCCATCGACATTGCCGCCTTTTCGCGCGTGATTGAAGCCGGCATGAATATCCGCTTTGAATTAACGAGGGATTCCGCCGTATCGGCTTTTAACCGGGGAATTACCGCCAGGATAATAATCGATCTTTTGCGGCGGCTGTCGCACGACAGAATCGACGAAAACCTTGTCTTTGCCCTGCACGACTGGGAAAAGCGCCACAGCGAGGTGGTTTTACGCAGGGGGCTGCTACTGACCCTGTCGCCGGAACGCCGCTACCTTGCCGATACAAGGCAGCTGTCGGCCCTTATCACCGAGACTATCGCGCCGGGAATTTATCTGCTGCCGGAAACAGCGGAAGAACGAGTCGGCGACGCCCTGCGGAAAGCCGGCGTTGACATCATTGCCCGCCGCGTTGAAAACAATGGCGCTGACGGCGATGGTTTATACGGCAGCACGGGACGCAGCTATTTCCCTCCGCTTCAAACGGAGGCGCTTCCCGGTAAAGCGCAGCGCCCTTCCCCGTCTGCCAAACCCGGCGCCGAAAAAGAACCGCCGGCCTCTACTTTAATTGATGGATTTCATTCTATACTGAGCACAATGAACCTTGGCCCGGAGGAGCGGGACGAACTGGCGGCGCGCATCGATCGGCGGCTGGTACTCTGCGAATCCCAGCTAAAGGGGGCAATTGTCCGCTATGAAAAACTTGAGGCGCGGGGACTTGATTATGCGGGCAAGGCCCTGATTGCGAAGCAGGCAATCGCCATGAAGTCGCCGGTGGAAGTTGTCTGTCCGGGCAGGAAGGAAAATATTTTTGGAATTCCAAAGGCGCTGGAAAAAGCGGGGGGCGAGAGCATTTTGGTCATCGAGCTGTTGGACGATAAAGCAGAAACGGCGCTTCAGGAAGCGGCGCTTCATGAAGCGGTTCGTGTTCCCTTGGGTAAGATCAGCCTGTTAAGGCGCATCAAAAAATCCATTTTTGAAACCGTTACATAGGAGATAGCATTAACACTGCGTGTTAATGTTCGATTAACGTAAGCGGCGATGCCGCCGCTTTATATAGGAGTTAATTATGCCATTACTGCCATTTTCAAGCTATCCGATTGGCGATAATCCGCAGACCGGAATGAGCCAGGCCAAACTTGCCGTCCTTATCGACGCGGACAACACACAGCCAGCCATTATCGAAGGGCTTTTGGACGAGGTTGCCAAATACGGCATTGCCAGCGTCAAGCGAATCTACGGCGACTGGACAAGCACCAACCTCCGCTCATGGAAGGACCGGCTGCTGGAATTCGCCATCCAGCCGATCCAGCAGTTTTCGTACACATCCGGGAAAAACGCCACAGACTCGGCGATGATAATCGACGCGATGGACCTGCTCTACACCGAAAAGCTCGACGGCTTCTGCATCGTTTCCAGCGACTCGGACTTTACCCGCCTTGCGGCGCGTTTGCGGGAAAGCGGGCGCATGGTGTACGGCTTTGGCGAAAAGAAAACGCCCCGCGCCTTTGTCTCGGTCTGCGACAAATTTATTTACACGGAAATACTGAAGGACATTCAGGAGGAATCCGACGACGAGGATTCAAAACCGGCAGCCAGGCCGAAAAAGGACTTTAAGGTCGACCGCAAGCTCCTCAAGCTGCTGCGGGAAACGGTGGACGACCTGGCCGAAGAATCCGGCTGGGCCTACCTCGGCGGCGTGGGACACAAGATCAACAACCGCTCGGCAGACTTTGACCCCCGCAACTACGGCTTTAAAAAACTTGGCGACATGTTCCGCGCCATTCCCCAGTTTGAAACCGAGGAACGCCCTCAGGCCGGCGGCACAGGCCGGCAGGTGTACATCAGGTGGAAGCGGAAACGGTGAGTCAAAAAGCCATAAAAGAGTCAACGAATTACGCGAATGTAAACGAATGATGAAATAACAGCCATTAATTCCCGTAAATAAATTTCGGTTTAATTACCGTTAACAGGGCCGGTATTACCGTAAGGCTTACCAGGGCGGTAATGATCATGCTCAGGGCGATGAGCGCGCCGAGTTCCGCAATGATGATGAACTGCGACAAGGCAAGCACCCCGAATCCCGCGCCTACGGACAGTGCGTTGATGATGATGGCCTTGCCGCAGCCGATGAACGTCCGGCGGAGGAAGTCCTGTTCGCCGGACCGGTATTCTTGTTTGAAAAATTCGATAAAGTGAATCGTGTAATCGATGCCGATGCCAACGGCAAGGCTTGAGATAAGGGCGGTTCCGAGGCTGAGTTTGATTCCCATAAAGCCCATCACGGCAAAATTGCAGAGGATTGCCAGGGTCAGCGGAACCGCGCCAATGATTCCCGCGATAAACGATTTGTTGGAAGCCGCGACAATGATGAACACAAAAAGCACTGAAATAACGATTGAAATCATCTGGGAGTTAAGTATCAGACCGGTAACCGCCATTTCGTTGGTTACGCCGCCGCCGATTATTACATGCACGTTTTTGGGAAAGTTAACTGCAATATATTCGTTGATAATATCAATAACCGCCTGCGAATCTTTGCTTCCAGTCGTGCGAAGCTGTATCATCGTCCGTATCGCCGTAGGTTCAAGGGGGTCGTTGGAATACCCCGAATCATCGTCTCCGGCGAGCAGAACCAGGTAATTGGCGATAAGGCGCTGGAGTTCTTCCGGCGTTTCTTTTCCGTAGCGTTCCGGGTCGGCGGGGATCTCATAATAGGCCATGCCGTCGTAATTGGTGAGGCGCTTCAGTTCCCGCACGATGTCGCTCCCGCTCAAATGGGGCGATTTTCCGGCGGCGCTGTCGAGAAAGGCCAGCAGATCTGCAGCGCTGTATTGGCCAATATCATGGGCGGCTGTTTCCCGTTTCTGCGGTTCCGCAGCATTGTCGAAATCATCGTCAAACCCAAAATCTCCGAATCCAAAATCAAAACTCTCTGTGCCGCGAACCAAAGGTTCGATGCGTGAAGTATTAGCCAAATAATCTACCGGCTGCAGTCCATCCGGGCTTTCATCAACATTGAACACCTGGTTGATCCGTTTGATAATATCGGTAAAACCGGTAACCTTGCCAACCGCCGGCACATGGTTTGTCAGGTAGGCGCTGAGATCATCCATCGCCCGCAAAACATCGGGGTGCAGCAGCTCCTCCGTAGTATCGGCCTGAATCACCAGGGTAAGATCCTTTGAGCCGCCGAAATATTCCCGGATAAACCGGTCGGAACGGCTTATGTCAGTTTCATTCTGAAAAAATTCAACTAACGCATTGTCGACGGTAACTTTGGAAAGGCCGTAAATCGAAATGGCAACGGTTAAAGCCGCAACTGCCAGCACGAGGACCTTTTTCTGCGCAATGCCCAGAAAAATTCCGGCGATTGTATTGCTGAAGCGGTCGCCCTGTTCCTTCCGCCGCTCTTTCAGAAGCCGCGGCCCCCTTAGCAGGAACATAGCCGGAATAAACAGCGCCGCTACTGCAAAGGCGGCAAGCACCCCTACGCTCGCGCAGTAGCCAAATTCGCGCATCGGAACAATCGGCGTAAAACAAAACGAAATAAAACCGCCCAGCGTGGTCAGCGCCGCGAGGAATACCGGCTTGATCAGCTTTCTTACCAGGTCAATGACAAGGTTGCGGTGTTCATCTGCGGTCAATGCGATATTGCGGGTATCTTCCATGTAATGGGTAACAATGTGGATGCCGTAGGCGCTGCCGACCGCCGTAAGAATCACCGGCAGTATGGTTGTAATCACCGAGAGCTTAATCCCGAACAGCGCCGCTATCCCGACTGTCCAGACAACCGAAATGATAACCGTTAAAATCGTCAGGAAGACAAAGGTAAAGCGGCGGAACGAAAAGAACAGCATCGCCAAAACAACGATTACCACAAGGGGTATCAGCAAAAGGTTATCCGCAATAATCGATTCGTTGATGGTCGTATTGATAATCGGCTGCCCGGTAAAATACACCTCCGCTTCGCCGGTAAATATATCTCCCGCTATTTTGCGGATTATTTCGACACTCCGGTTTACCTCCGGGCGGGTAAACTCCGAAGTTAACGCATCCAGGGTGATAAGAATCTGCGTTGCAGAAGAATCTTCGGAAACGAGAGCGCCCCGGAACAGATCCCACGAGGCGATGCGCCGCTTAAGTTCGGCAATTTCCGCATCAGTTCCCGAAAAATCTTCCGGCACCAGGTCCGATACAACGATGCTTTCGCTGTCGCCGGTTATGTACTGGGTCGACATGATCGAATTCACCGATTTAATAAAATCAACAGCCTCGACAGCAAGGGAAAATTCCCGGATTTTGTCAAGAAAGCCCTTTTCAAAGACCGTCCGGTAGGGTCGCTCAAGGCCGACAAGGATCATGATCTGTCCGCCAAAGGTATCGTCAATGTATTCCGAGATTATCTTCGCCTGGTTGTTGTCCGGCAGAAAGCGGATGTTGTTGTTATCCAGTTCGGCACGGGGAAGCTGAAAAACAAAAAACACCGTAATAACGGCGATAATGCCGACTATCAGGGCCGGGTGTTTAAACAATTTTTCCATAACGGCTAAATTTTTTCTTTTATCTCAAGCCGGTTTATGTCGCTTGAGTTTTTAAGCGCCTTTGCAAGTTTGGAAATATCGACCATATCGGGAATGCTTACATAGAAACGTACCTTGGTATTTTTTCCTTTGGCTTTTCCGAGGTTTACATTCAGGGACTGGCTTTCAATGCCAAATATTTTTAGGGTATTCAGCGTGGCTTCCGTATTTGGTTCGGACGGGTGGTTGTAGTATACGTCCAGCAGTTTATTCTGTACTTCGGGGAAAATTTTTCTTTCCACCGGATTCAGCAGCATCAGGGTAATAAGGCCAAGGGCTTCGGCGGTAAGGGCTGCGGCATACATCCCTGCCCCGATGGTCATGCCGATTGCGGCGACGAGCCACAGGGAGGCGGCGGTAGTCAGCCCCTTGATGTTGCTGCCCAGCCGGATAATCGCCCCCGCCCCGAGAAAGCCCATGCCGGAAACTACCTGGGCGGCAATACGCCCCGGGTCGCCTATCCCCTCGGCAAATTGCTGGGGCAGCCAGATTGAAAGCATCATTAGGCAGGTTGCGCCCAGGGAGATAAGGATGTGCGTCCTTAGGCCGGCGACCTGGCGGCGGCTGGATCGCTCAAAGCCGATAATGGCCCCGGCGGCGAATCCCATGCACAGGCGGATGACAATGTCAAACTCGGTAATGGCAGATGAACCCATTGAATAATTGTACAGATTAGCCAATTTAGTGAATAGTAGCCGATGGCCGGCGGTTTGCGGGCTTTTTTTTCAATTTCCTGTAACCTTGCCCCTCCCCGGTTGTTGTTAAATAGCAGCCATATCAGCCATATGTTGTTGCAAGTTCCTCCTTTATCTTTGCCCCGGAGTTACTCCTTTCTCCGGGGCGCTTTTGTATCATCCCGTAACCCTATACTACCGCCTGTGGGTTACATGCTCCTCAAAACTTGCCTGGATTTCGTCTCCCTGCCTGAAGCAATATTCCCAGTTTACCGGTATGCTGTTGGCGCGGATTTCATCGGTGGGCATGGCATCAAAGGGAAGCCTGGGGAAATCGGTCCTGACCGAATGCATCCAGCCGGATACGATGGCGTTCTGCCCTTCAACGCTGAGAAACCAGTCGGCAATCGCCTCTGCCGCCTGAGTGTTTCTGTTTGCGCTCCACCTGTTGTTGATGATCATGATGGTAGACGGAATCATCACCGTGCCGTCGCTGGGGTAAATTACTTCCAGCCTGGATTGTTCCTCTTCCCGTTTTTTTAAAACCAGTTCTTCAAGGATCATCGCGGCTTTACATTCGCCGCTTTCCAGCTTTGCCAGGGCAATGTAGCCGGTGTCGATCATGACGTTCTGCCTGCCAAGGGCCTCAAAATATTCAAAACCGTATTTATCCCTGAGCGCGGACACTGTCGCCATGGCGGTTCCGGAGATAAGGGGGTTGCTCATAGAAACGGCTCCCCGAACGCCGGTGCTGTAGGCAAAATCCCGGAAGGAATTGGGGACGGTGTTTATGGCGTTTCGTTCCGGATTATACGCCAACACCATGTTGCTGACACGCACCGGATACCAAAAACCGCCCGAATCGTAGTCAAAAGCCAGACTCGAAGCATGGGCGGATTTGTATGAATGGAGCATCCCGCTCTCTTTCAGTTCCAGCGAGTAGGAAGGTTCTGCCACCAGTAAAATGTCGCAGCCCAGCCTGCCGGAAGATTTTTCGGCGGCAACCCTTGCCTGAAGCGTACCGGTTCCGCCGTAGACAAATTCAATGTTGTATGCCGGAAATTGCCTGCTTAGATCATTTTTGACAGCATCAATGACATCCTCATACATGGAAGTGTAGATCACTATTTTTCTTTTTGCCTGTTTTGCGCCGCCGGCAAAAACAAGCGGAACCGCCAAAGCAAGAACCAATATCGTACATACAAATTTTTTCATATTTTCCTCCTGGTGTCAGTCACCAATAATGATGGGGTGCTGTTCTTCCCATAATGCCCATTTGAAATTTACAAGATCTTTTATCTCCATGGGCATATCTACTATTAAACGATCGGAATAATAACATATTTCACGGCATACCATGTTCCAGCCTTCTTTCAGAGTCAAGTCCAGAGGTTCTGAGTGATAGTAACCTATACCGGGATCGATTGTATCCTTCTCCTTACCGGTTATTCTGCAATCGCCGTTTACATAAATAAAAACGATAAAATCCATCGCTAACGAATCGCTTGTACCAACTAATTTCTCTTTCATGATCAGCCTTGTTTGCTCGGGTTCATCATCTTCATCTCCATGAAAATACATGCCTGAAACAACATTACCCTTTATTCCAGGTTCAACAATAGTAACTTCATCCCACCAATCATGAAAACTTGAACCAAAAATATCGTTATCCTCTATTGAGTATAAATTATCCGGCTCTACAAGCGTGAAGCTCAGTTTTCCTTCCTCGATAATCCCCTTACCCAGGAATTCATCTTTATGGTTCCAAATGTTGATTCTTCCGTGCCTCGACGATTCGTAATACGAATCGCTTAATGCAAACAAAATTTTATTATTATGCTCCCACACCTGTTCATCTACAACAACCAGTATATTTCCACTGTGCGGGCTTTCTACTATATCTTTCGGAGGTTTATCCGAAGGTTCATTCTCACAGGATAGCGTTACCATTATCAGCGCCGCAAAGGCAGCGGCTGTGAACGGTTTTATTTTCATAATTACCTCCTTTACTTGCCCTGGTAAACAGGCAGTAGGCTTTTCGTAAAGATCAGGGACCTATCGTAGTGGTGTCAATCCTGAAAAGAATTACTTCAACACGGCGGTTAAGATCCGCGTTTGAGGTAGAAGAGACGGCAATATTCCCTTCGCCGCCAAAACCCTTGGTCTGCATTCGGCCGGTTAAGTCTACCTTGGCTCTATCTGAAAACTCCTTGGCTACCGCATTTGCCCTGTCCAAGCTTAATTCTTTCAGGTCGTTAATTTCTTCCGGGGTGTTATCAACCGGATTTGCATGACCGTGTAATAAAACCAGATTATTATCATTACCCTCAAGTATTGCCAAAGAAGCATTGATAATGCTGGTATTGGTTGATTTGGTCGCAGCGGTAAGGGCAGTGCCGGTAATTGGCACAGGATCGCCATTATATATCCTTGCTCCTCCCGCAAATATGATGTATTCAATATCAATAATCTGTATGCTTTGGAGGATCGACTGCGCGGGCTGCTGCTGGATGATATACTTGATCTGCTCTTCCGTAAGATATTTAATAATTTCCGATGGAGGAATTGATTGTATGATCTTAATGATATCTTCTTTAGTTAGCTCCTGTATGATCAATTCCTTTAGAGTCTCATATAATATCTCGGTTTCTTTTATCAATTTGATAATCTTAGCAGGATTATCCAAAATGTATTGTATGATCTCCTCTTCAGTAGGCTGACGCTCAATCTCCACCTCAACGTATTCTGTGATCACCTCGTGTTCTATGACTGTCTCGTAGATTGTCTCATACTCCGTGATCGTTTCATATTCTATGACCACTTCCTTAATCACCTCATAGATCACTTCAGGAGGAAGCTGTTCATAGATATGCTCGTAAATAATTTCGGGGGGAAGCTGTTGTATTATATGTTCATAGATAATCTTTTCCTCTATCATTGTCTGAACCATCAATTCCGGAATATATTCGGTGATATGAACGTAGCGGTAATCTTCAACTTCCTCTCCCGGTTCTTTCTCTACCCACCATTTTTCCATAATCGGATTATCCCAGTCACAGGCCGTAAAACAGGCACTTGCCAGCAATAGTAAACCGAAAAAAAGTTTGATATTTTTATTTGTCATATCACGCCTCCTTATAAAACAGTATTTTCGCAGCCTTATGGCGAGAAAATACACAGGCTGCCCGTTAGGGCAGACTAGTCGGTGTTAACCTGAATAACTATCAATTCGACCCGGCGGTTTCTGTTCCGCACATCGAACTCGCTGGTAGCAACCCGGGTTCCGCCGAAAGAAATAATTACAATCTGCTCGTCGCTTACTCCCCTTGACCTGAGCTGATCGGCTACGGTATTCGCCCGCAGCGCGCTAAGGGTCATAAGCTCGTCTGCTTCGCTGGGACTTATGGTAAAGGGATTGGCATGGCCTTCTATCCTGACCCGCAGTTCGGAATTTTCATTGAGCTGCTGGGCAGTGGCATTAAGAACCAGTTCGTTAAGCTGCTGGGCGTCGCGGTCAATGCCGGTGTTGTACTTGCCAATATCCGGCCCGAACAGGATAAATTCAACCGAAGTAATCATTATCCGCTTGATAATTTCTTCGGGAGGCAGCATTTTTACTATCTCAACATATTCGGTTCTGGCCGAAGTCTGATATTTGATCTTTTGCGGCAGGGGGAATTTATATCCGGCTGTTACGGAAAAACCGACAATATGCGGATACCCGCCCCGAACTGAAGGTTCAATATGCCAGCGGGTGGACAACGGTATGGTAACCCCCAGTGCTCCGTCGGCCAGCAAAGAACCGCGGGTCTGTGTTACATCGTCAAACGGGTTGTCGTCTTTTCCGCGGTACGCCGAAATCAACCCCAGGCCGATCTGGGCAAAAATGTTGGTTTTTTTATCGGTAGGGCCAAGACGCAGAAAATTCCAGCGCAGATAGACCTGGCCTTCAAATGTAAGTATGTTACGGGAATCTTCTTCGGAGCTGAAGTTTACGCCCAGCCTGCTTCCAACCATTAGCGGGGGCGACAGCCAAAGCTTGGGGTCTATAACAGCCTGGTAAGACAATCCCTTTACCAGCAGGTCGCTCATTCCGAAGCCGCCGTCCAGCGACCAATAATCCCCTGCCGGAAACTCTGTTTGGGCGTACAACCCGGAAACAAGGGCAAAAAAGACCCCTATCAGAAAAATACGGTTTTGTGTCTGCATTATCCCTTTCCTTCCTAGTCTTTGTAAACGAAAGTAATAATGCTTCGATTGTAACTAACTTAGGAGAGCTTTGCAACCCCTTTTTGTCACCAAGAGATGGGCTTGATCAATCCAGACGGGTGAAAATCGTATTGCCCAGGATCAGGCAGTCGTCATAAAACAGCACCCATGATTTTGCCTCTTCTGCCGGTACTCTATCCCAGTTCTTGCCGCCGTCGGTTGAAATATGAGTTCGCTCAAGACGGGTCCTTGTTCCGATTGTAGAGTACGTTCCTGATACCATGCCTTCAACTACTTCCCCGTTTTCCGTTCTGGCAAAGGTATAGGAAAAAATACCATCTTCCCATGTCCCAAAATTGATAATGAGAGACGCATCCCCGTTTTGCCATGCGCCGTCAGGAGAACCATCCCCGAATGAGATTCCGGCGTTATTGAAAACCCTGTCAAGGCCGATGCTGCTCAGCAGGCTGCCTGTTCTGTGCTCAAGCGCCAATGTTGTTAACTCCGTCGATACACGATCTGCCGAATACCATGCCGTTACGATGCCTGTCCCGCCCGGGCTGGAGACATAAAACGTAATAATACGCAGTTGTGAATCAGGATCTCGTGCCGCCGTATATATTCCCGTGTACTTGGTCTGCCCTTCCACATAAAAAGTATAAGTAGTCTCGGTAAGGACCACCGACACATTTTCGTCAATCCATTCGCCCGCCAATTCCGCGGTATCCTCATTGTGGCCTGTTCGCAGGGGAATCCATTCAAAGGCAGTGTAATCAACCTCGGTAACGGCGGCAGTTATGGATACTGTTTCATCGGTAACAAATACATCGGATGTCAAATTATTCTGCAGAAAAACAATATAATCTCCGGTGCCGTACCATCGTAATGACGCCTGCCCCTGTCCCTTTTTTATGACACATTTATGATCCCCTGCGATGTCGGCATAGTACCATTCGCCCTCGTATGCAAATACCACGCCTACAGCGACGGAATAGGTTCCGTCAACCGGCACATTTGTTAATTTGATTTTTTTGCTTACATCGTCATACGGCAGACAATCCGTAACCGTAAGGCCGTTTTTGGTCGTTATGGTCAGCGTGTCGCCGCTTATTGAATACGGGTATGCAATGTTCAAATCCGGTATTCTCAGGGTTGCGCCATCGGCGGTATATTGGTACGGTTTGAGGTTTATTACCACCTCTTCACTTTTGAATATATAAATTTCACCGTCGATAAAAAAAGTCTTGCCGGCTAAACCAGAATCGTTTTCATCGGTATTCAGAAAAGGACAGGACACACAAAAAAGGGTGAAAATCAGCACGATACCGGTTAAAAACCAAGATTTGCCTCTCGTTTTCGACTCCATAAACCCAGTATTATGCGGTGAATGGGCGCTGTCAAGCCCCGAAAGGAACAAGAACCGCCCCGAAAGACAGGAAGCTCCTCATTTGCGCCGTTGACAGAATACAAATGAAGGCATACAATTTTCTCATGAACATATCCACATATACGGTAAAGCCGAAGCTCCCGGTTCCCTTAAAGCCGCTCGAAGAGATTGCCCGTAATCTCTGGCTTTCGTGGAATTACGACGCGATTCAGCTCTTTATAAGGCTGGATTATGATGTTTGGATGCAGTCCCAGCAGAGTCCGGTGCGGACTTTGGGGATGGTTAGCCAGGAGCGCCTTGCCCAGGCGGCCAAGGACGATTCG
>Ga0082212_10003689_pt1 | contig 21570 bp, 17 predicted proteins | sample TergutNt197P3_FD_71548 | JGI IMG/M metagenome (GOLD analysis project Ga0082212, IMG submission 71548) | Neocapritermes taracua P3 segment gut microbial communities from Petit-Saut dam, French Guiana - Nt197 P3 | ecosystem: Host-associated > Arthropoda: Insects > Digestive system > Gut ... | reverse complement strand
TTATTTTGACCTCGATCGTGATTATTCGGAAATACGCAAAAGGCTATGCATTGACGACACAATGAAGAAAGCCACGGAGTTCGGAGCAGGTATACGCATTCTCCGGCAGGATAAATGGGAGGCTCTCTGTTCGTATATTATTTCCCAATGCAATAACATCCCACGTATAAAGAAAATAATAAACGCGCTATGCAGGGAGTTTGGCGAAAGCTTTGTTTTCGAAGGCAGGGTTTATTTTACATTCCCATCAGCCCTGAGTCTCGCGGCGCTAAGCGAAGAAGATTTAGCGTTGATACGTTGCGGTTACAGGGCCGCATATATTATTGAAGCCGCAAAAGCGGTCGCCTCCGGTGATCTTGATCTCGACGCGCTGTCCCTAGGTTCTGTTGAAAATGCCCGCGCGTCGCTGAAGAAGCTGCGCGGCGTTGGCGATAAAGTTGCCGACTGCGTTGTGTTGTACGGGTTCAATATGCTGGACGCCTTCCCGCTCGATGTTTGGATGAACCGCGCCGTCGCCGAATTTTACGGCTCCGGTTTCGATCCGGGCATGTTCAGCCCCTATGCAGGCGTTGCCCAGCAATATATTTATTACTATAGGCGCAGCGGCGGAAATAAGTTTGAACAATAGCTGCTTCTGCCGCGGCGGTTACGGGTAAGGGGGTAGCCGGAATTGTACTATTGCGCAGCGTGAGCGGAAGCTGAGGTCGGCCGGAGCACATCCCGGGGTAGGGATAGAACATTTTTATGACTTGATGCCGACCAAGCGACTTGCTCATGCAAGAAAGAGTACAATTCCGGCTACCCCCTTACCTGTAACGCCGCGCTTGGAAATTTTCGGATTTTTTCAAAAAAAGCTTGCATTTGGCGCAACGGGATGGTAGAATTTTCTTCCGCGCGATACTCGATTATTACACTGGTGTGAAAGCCGGGCGCATAATAACATTAATCGTTATTTTTCGAAGAGAGGAGGTTTCAGGGTATCTATGGCCAATATCAAATCCTCATCAAAAAGAATTCTGCTCACACAAAAAGCGGCCGCGAAGAATAAAGCGGCAAAATCGCTTATGAAAACTAATATCAAGAAGTTTGACGCTGCGGCGTCAGGGGAAAGCCGCGAGACTGCCGAGGAAGCTCACAGAGTCGCCGTCAAGACCGTCGACCGTGCGGCAACAAAAGGTCTTATCCACAAGAATAAAGCCGCGCGCAAGAAAAGCGCCATGCAAAAGAAGCTTAATAGCATGGAAAGCAATTGATTTTTGTCGGTATTATTGAGTATTAACTGAAAAATGCTTTGCGCCCACTGATTTTGCGCGGAGCTTTTTTTCATTGTTGAGCTCATTTTCTCTAGAGGCACGCGGCTTTTCACGGATAATTGCAGGCGTTCGCAATAGTGCGGAAATAACACTGATTTTCATAAAGAAGTGGGGCGAAATGTTCGCAAATAACTTAAAAAACCTTGATTTCCTTGCGCATTTTTGATAGAATATGTATTGCGCCCCATTTTGAAAACCGGGTTTTTACCCTGTGGGATGCATACTGAATACGCCTCTCGCCATACGATTATTTCCGAAAGGATTCAGTCAATGAACGCTGCCACCGAAGTTTGGACTAAAGTACAGAAAATACTGAGCGAAGACCTGACTACGACAGCAATGGCTACATGGTTTGACGACTGCCACGCTGTAAAGCTGTCAGACACCAGGCTTTTTCTCCATACTCCGTCGGAACTCAAAAAGAGCGTTATTGAGGGCCGCTTTATGGGTACGATAAAAAGCGCGCTCCGCGAGCTTTTCTCAGGAGATTACGACGTCATCATCCTCGACGACGAGGGTTACAAAGCGATGACTGAAGCCTCGGAAGCCCCCGACTATCTAGGCATGGATGAATGCACATTTGATAACTTTGTCGTAGGCAACTCAAATAAATTTGCTCACGCGGCGGCGCTTGCCGTCGCCGAAGGCCGGCAGAACAAAGTCTTTAATCCTCTTTTTATCTATGGCGAGTCCGGCTTGGGAAAAACCCACTTGTTATATGCCATCAAGCACGCTGTAGAGAAGAAATTTCCGCATCATAACATCGTCTACCTGAAGGGAGACGACTTTACAAACGAGCTGATTGCGGCAATAGCTCACGGCAAAAACGTAGAGTTTCGCGAAAAGTATCGCGGCGCAGACCTTTTTCTAATGGATGACATACAATTCATTGCCGGCAGATTGGAGACTCAGGAAGAGTTTTTCAATACTTTCAACACGCTTTACGAGCTTGGCAAGCAGATCGTTTTTACATCAGACCGGCCGCCGCACGAGATGTATCGTCTCGAAAACAGGCTAAGAAATCGTTTTGAGTCCGGCCAACTGGCAGATATCCAGCCGCCTGACGATGCGCTGCGCGTTGCAATAATAAGGAATAAGGCTGAAACTCTCGGCGTCGTTTTGCCCGACGACGTCACGTACTATATTGCTGAGAATCTAAATTCAAATGTTCGTCAGCTCGAAGGCGCCGTAAAAATGATCATTGCCTACCGTGACATCATGGATGACGATATCACCGTAGCGTCCATAACAAAGCGCCTGAAGGAAATGTTTATAGGAAACAAGGAATTCCTTCCGACGATCGATACAATTATCGAGGAAACCGCAAAGTATTTTATGCTGACGCCGGAAGACCTAAAGGGTCAGCGCAGAATGCGCGATACTGCGCTGGCAAGACAAATCGCAATGTATCTTATCAGAAAACTCACAAATTTTTCTCTAAAAGACATTGGCTCGGTTTTTGGCGGTCGCGATCATACAACTGTGCTGTCATCCATACGGCGCATTGAAGCAAATATTGAGGATTCCCCTGATTTTTCCAAGACTATCAAGGATATTACGTCAAATATAAACTCACGAAAATAATCAGTTCGCTTATCAACATTTCTTCTTTTCTTAGTCGTTGAATTAATGTTGAAAACCGGATTTCATACACAAACACAAATCCGGCACTATAATTTTCCACAAAAAGACTGAATCACGAACAGCGCATAAATACAAGCTTTTTTGCTGTTTTCCACATATTTTGCTACTACTACTACTACTGCTATAAAATAATATCTATCTCTTTTACAGAAAAACAGATTATAGGAAAAGAAACAACGCCGTAAAAAATGAAAGGAAAAAGCTATGAAGTTTAAATGCGAAAAGCTATTGTTGCTGTCCGCGATACTTACTTCTTCGCGCGCTACAGCCAATAAAAGCACAGTGCCTTTGCTGGAAGGACTGCTGCTTGAAGCGGAAGACGAAATAATCAGAATATCAGGGTACAACTTGAAAACAGGTATTGTCACGACCGTGCCGGCGGAGGTGGAGATTACCGGCGGAATTGTATTAAATGCCCGGCTGTTCAGCGAGATAATAAGAAAGATGCCGGGTATGGAAATCACGATTTCCGTTAATGCCGGTTTTTTGGCTACAATAACCAGCGAAATGAGCGAATTTGAAATATTGGGCTCGCCAACGTCAGATTATCCAGAACTTCCGATAGTTGACGGCCAGGATTCAATAGAAATAGGCGAATCGCTGCTAAAAAAGATGATTTCGCAGACAAATTTCGCAATAAGCGATAATGAATCGCGACCTATACATACAGGAGCGCTTTTTGAAACAGGCGACGGAGAGCTTACAATTGTAGCCGTCGACGGGTACAGGCTTGCGCTCCGCCGCGAGCCTTTGGAAAACATTAACGTTCCTGCTTATAATTTCGTTGTGCCGGGGTCGGCGCTCAGCGAACTTGAGAAAATTGCCGCAGATGGAGATGGAACGGTAACAATAACGCTTGGGCCCAAGTACATATTGTTCTCAATAGGAGACACGACCCTTATTTCGCGCAGGCTTGAGGGCGAATTCCTTAACTATAAGAATTCAGTGCCAAAATCCTCCAAATATAAGTTCAAGATTGTAAAGGAAGAAATGATCGACGCAGTCGAGCGCGTCGCGCTCATCATAAGCGATAAAATGAAGAGTCCGGTCAGATGCGTGTTCAGCGATGGAATAATAAAAATGTTCACGGCTTCCGCACTTGGAAAAGCAAGCGACGAATGCGGGATGGCTGGCAACGGCGAGGAATTGGAGATAGGTTTCAATGACAAGTATCTTATTGAAGCGCTGAGGGCCGCGCCTGCAAACGAAGTGATTTTGGAGCTGACTTCCGGAGTGACCCCATGCATCATATCTTCAGCAGATGAAGCTAATAATTTCTTATACATGATTCTTCCGGTCAGACTAAAGGCATATGAAAGTTAAGCTAAGCGGCGTAAGATGCGTCAGAATCGCGGGAGACTTCATAAGGCTTGACGCGCTCCTCAAATTCGCAACGATCGTCCCGACAGGCGGGGAGGCAAAACTGCTTATCCAAAGCGGCAAGGTGTTTGTCGACGGGACGCCTTGCACATTGCGCGGAAAGAAGATCAGACCGGGTAGCGTCGTGCGGTATAGAGGAGAAACGTTGGCGATAAAGGCAAATGAGGAAGCGTAGACGCTATTCTAGATGCAGAAATGTTGAAATATGACGGTTAAAGAGATCTATCTCGGGAATTTTCGTAACTTCGGTTCGGCAACAGCGCGATTCGGCGATGGCGTCAACGTCATTTCCGGGCGCAACGCGCAGGGTAAGACCAGTCTCATCGAAGCAGTTTACTACCTTACTTCAGGGCATTCTTTTCGTCCGGCAAGCGACAAGGAATTAATATCTCATGATTGCGAAAGCGCTCATATCCGGGCGGATATCGTTTCAGCCGGACGCGAGCAGACGCTTGAAGCCAAGATGTTTCGCGGACGACGGCGCGAACTTTACGCAAATGGAGCCAAGCTAAAAAAAGCATCCGAACTTGCGGGCCGGTTGACGGCTGTAGTATTCGGACCGGATGACCTTGACATAATAAAAGATGGCGCGGCGGTCAGGCGAAAGCTTATGGATCATTGCATATCGCAGCTTCGTCCGGGTTATCTTGCGGCGCTTACTGAATATAACAGGCTATATGAGCATAAAACGCGTATACTAAGGGACTATCATGAAAAACCGTCGCTGCTTGACCTGCTTGATGACTTTGACCTGCGTTTGGCGCAGCAAGGCGCGCGGTTGATCTACTACAGATCGGCTTTTGCATGCTCATTGTCCGGCAGGGCTTCGGATATACACAGGGAGTTTTCAGATGATGCAGAAACGCTTTCAATCACCTACAGTACTGTAAGAGGGATGGATGCGACCGGGAAAAAGCCGGAACAGATTCTGCCATTTCTCCTTGAACATCAGCGGGAACGGCGAAATGCTGAACTGCAATCGGGCATGTGCCTGTCAGGCGCGCATAAGGATGATCTGGAGATAGAGATTAACGGCGCAAAGGCGCGAAAATTCGCTTCTCAAGGCCAGGCGCGCACGGCGGCGATATCGATCAAGATGGCAGAGCGGGATATCCACTATAGCGACATAGGAGAGTATCCTGTCTTGCTGCTTGACGATGTGCTGTCAGAACTTGACTCAAAGCGCCAGGGATTCATTCTTGACAAGATATCAAACGGACAGGTACTGATCACATGCTGCGACGACAACGCGGCGATAAACGGAACGGTCCTGAAAATAGATAAGGGGAGCATATGTACCTGCATTTAGGACAAGATATAATAGTGCCGGAGGCGGCGGTTGTCGGTATTTTCGATATGGATAATACGACCGGTTCGCATATAACTCGCAAATTTCTGCATGACGCCGAAAAAGCCGGATCGGTAATCAGCGTGACGGACGAGCTGCCAAACTCCTATGTAGTTTGCGATGACGAAAATGGGCAGACAATTTACCTTTCCCAATTATCGTCGCAAACTCTTCAGAAACGCTCAGAAACAGCACGTATAGTATAGAGAGGAATACTTCGATGGCAGGCGAATTGATAAATGAAACTACTGAGGAATATGACGCATCGCAGATTCAAGTTCTTGAAGGGCTTGAAGCCGTGCGAAAGCGTCCGGGCATGTACATTGGCTCGACATCCTCTTCCGGGCTCCATCATTTGGTTTATGAAATAGTAGACAACTCCATAGATGAAGCACTGGCAGGGGCTTGCGATGAAGTCATGGTCACGATCGGCGTAGAGGGTATAATAACTGTTATCGACAACGGGCGCGGAATACCTATCGATATCCAGGAGCAGACCGGCAAGAGCGCGCTCGAAGTTGTGTTCACAGTTCTGCACGCGGGGGGCAAATTCGGCGGTGGCGGATACAGAGTTGCGGGCGGGCTGCATGGCGTCGGAGCTTCGGTCGTCAACGCTTTGTCTGAATGGCTCGAGGTGCGCGTCCATAGAAACGGGCAAATATATGAGATGAAGTTTGCCCGGGGCGACATAACCCAGGACCTGACAATCGTAGGCGAAACAGAAAAGACAGGCACAGAGGTGACTTTCAAGCCGGACGGCGATATATTCGACGACTGCGATTTCAGCTATGAGCTATTGCGTACCCGTATGCGGGAACAGGCGTTTCTCAATGGCGGTCTGCGGATAACGACAAGCGATGAACGCGAGGGGCGCGAAGCGTCGGATACGATGCTTTATGAGGGCGGCATCATTGAATTCGTCAAGTATTTGAACCGCAACAAGACCCCGTTGCACGAAAATGTCATCTATTTATCCGGAGAACACAACGATTCGACAGCGGAAATCGCGCTGCAATACTGCGGCGATGTATATAACGAGTTGTTGCTGAGTTTTGCGAACAATATCAATACTCCTGACGGGGGCATGCACGAAACGGGCTTCAAAACAGCGTTGACAAGGGCGCTCAACGACTACGGCAAGAAGACAAACATGCTTAAAGGCGAAGATAAGCTATCAGGTGAGGATTGCCGCGAGGGAATCACCGCCATTATTTCTGTCAGGCTGATGGAGGCGCAGTTTGAGGGACAGACGAAATCAAAGCTGGGCAACAGTGAGATAAAAACATTCGTCGACCATCTTTTGTCGGAAAAGCTTGCGATATTCCTGGAGGAGAATCCGTCAGTCGCCCACGCGATTATTGATAAGGCGATCACGGCGTCCAGAGCGCGCGAAGCGGCGCGGAAGGCGAGGGAAAACATCAGGCGCAAGAACGCGCTCGAGGGCATGTCTTTGCCGGGAAAGCTTTCGGATTGCAACGAAACAGACGCCGCGCTGACAGAAATATATATAGTCGAGGGAGACAGCGCCGGCGGAAGCGCAAAGAACGGGCGCGACAGCCGGTTTCAGGCGATACTGCCCCTGTGGGGCAAGATGCTCAATGTTGAAAAGGCGCGCATTGACAAGGTTTACGGCAACGAGAAGCTGACGCCGGTCATCACAGCTCTCGGCGCGGGCATCGGCGAGGAGTTTGACGAGACCAAATTACGATACCATAAGGTCATAATCATGGCGGACGCCGACGTCGACGGAAGCCACATCAGGACGCTTCTGCTGACTTTTTTCTTTCGCTTCATGCGTCCGCTTGTAGAAGGCGGTTATGTATACGCTGCGCAGCCGCCGCTTTTTAAGCTGACACGAGGCAAAACTGTCAGATATGTTCTCGATGAAGAAGAACTTGATGCTGCATTGGTTGAAATGCGCGGCGAGGACGGCAAAGGCAAGGTCGACATTTCCCGCAACAAGGGCCTTGGCGAAATGGACGCGCATGAGCTTTGGGATACGACGATGAACCCCGAAACACGCGTCCTGAAGCGCATAGAATTGACCGACGCAATACAGGCTGACGAAGTATTCACCGTTTTGATGGGCGAAAAAGTAGAGCCGCGCAAAGAATACATTGAAAAGTACGCTAAGTACGCAGTCAATTTGGATACATAGCCAGTTCACGGGAGAATATATCACGGCAAACGCGATATGCACTCCCGCATAAAAACCATGGTTCCTATGAAAGGAGTGATGTATTTGCCAAATAAGGAAAAGACGGGAGATATTAGTTTCCCTGATCAAAAGATTATCACATCGCCTCTCGAGGAGGAGATGGAGGAATCGTTTCTTACTTATGCGATGTCAGTCATCATTGACAGGGCGCTGCCCGATGTGCGCGACGGTTTGAAACCGATCCATCGCCGTATTTTGTATACGATGCATGAAAGCAACCTGACAAGCGACAAACCTTTCCGCAAATCGGCAACCGCTGTCGGAGACATTATGGGTCGTTACCATCCGCACGGCGATGCTTCTATATACGACGCGCTTGTCCGCATGGCGCAGGATTTTTCTATGCGGTATATGCTGGTATCTGGCCACGGCAACTTTGGATCTATTGACGGAGACCCTCCGGCGGCGATGCGCTACACCGAAGCGCGGTTATCAAAGATATCCGACGAAATGCTTCGCGACATCGACAAGGAAACAGTCAATTGGGTCCCTAACTATGATGAAACGCGAAAACAGCCGCATGTCCTGCCGAGCAGGTTCCCGAATCTGCTTGTCAACGGGTCAAGCGGCATCGCGGTTGGCATGACAACCAATATCCCTCCGCATAACCTGACGGAAGTGATAAATGCCGTAATATGCGTCATGGATAATCCCGGTTCGGAGCTGGACGATATAATGGAGCATATATACGGACCGGATTTTCCTACTCGCGGCATAATCGTCGGCAGAGCCGGCATCAGAGCAGCTTACGCAACGGGCAGGGGGCGCATACATGTACGGGCGAGAACAGAGACAGAAGAAATGCCCGGCGGGCGAGTGCGGATCGTTGTAACGGAGTTGCCTTATCAGGTCAATAAGGCGCGCCTTTTAGTATCAATAGCCGACAATGTAAAAAATAAGCGCATCGACGGCATATCGGCTATGCGGGACGAGTCGGACAGGGATGGCATGCGCATAGTCATCGAACTAAAACGCGACGCCAATCCGCAAGTCGTGCTAAACAGGCTTTATACGCAGACACAGATGCAAACGACGTTTGCGATTGTTATGCTCGCGCTTGTGGACAATCAGTCGCAGCCGCGAATTCTGTCGCTGCGGCAGATGATCGACGAGTACATCGCGTTCCAGCGAGACGTCCTGTATAAGCGAACTGAATATGATTTGAAAAAAGCGCGCGAACGCGCCCATATCCTCGAAGGTTTGCGCATCGCTTGCAATAACATAGATGAAGTGATCCGCATCATCAGGACAAGCTACGATAACGCAAAAGAGCGATTGATGGAGCGATTTGAGCTCAGTGAAATCCAGGCGCAGGCCATACTTGAGATGCGCCTGAGAAGTTTGCAAGGCCTTGAGATCGAGAAAATAGAGAAGGAATACGAAGAGCTCCAGGAGAAAATCGGGCATTATCTGTCGCTGCTCGGAAATCAGGCAATGCTGGATGAGGTCCTGAAAGAAGAATTGACAGAAATCCGCGACAAATACGGCGACGAAAGACGCACGGAGATAGCTATCGTCGAGGATGAAATAGATATCGAAGATTTAATCGATGAAGAAGAGTGCGTCTATACGCTGACAAACGCCGGTTATATAAAGCGGCAGCCCGCCAGTACCTACAAGGCGCAAAAACGCGGCGGACGCGGCATTATGGCGATGACGACGCGCGAGGAGGATTATGTCGAAACGCTTTTCACCGCCTCGACGCATGATTATATATTGTTTTTCACAAATCACGGAAGAGTATACCGCAAGAAAGGGTATATGATCCCTGAAGCAGGACGGCAGGCTCGCGGCACGAATATAGTCAATATCCTGCCTATCATGCCGGGCGAAAAGGTTTCCGCCATGATCCGGATGCGGGAATTCACCCAGGATGAGTATCTTGTCATGGTCACGCGCAGCGGGACAGTCAAGCGCATGAGGATGATGGAGCTTCGCAATATCAAAAATGTCGGGATTCGCGCATTGACGCTTACCGGCGAGGATGAGCTCATTTCTGTCAGGGATACGGACGGACGGCAGAAAATCCTTATAGCGACGAATAATGGCATGGCGATTTGCTTCAATGAAACAGATGTAAGACCTATGGGCAGGGTTGCGGCCGGCGTGCGCGGGATACGCCTTAGGAAAGGCGATTTCTGTGTCGGGGCGGCACGCGCAAGAGAAGGCGGCGCTCTGCTGACTGTTACGGAAAACGGGTACGGCAAACGTACAGAAATAGGCGAGTATCTGCGCGGCGGCGAAGACGGCGGGGTGCAGGCGCGCGGAGGATATGGCAAAAAGAACTACATAATCACAGAAAAAACAGGCAAGGTTGCCGACATAAAAGTCGTCGACGAATACGACGACGTGCTGCTTATTTCTGACGATGGCACGATAATCCGCATGGCGGCTTCCGATATCAGCGTTTACAGCCGCGCAACCCAAGGCGTCCGCCTGATGCGCACAACCAAAGACTCGCACGTTATCTCGATAGCGCGAACGGAAAAAGACGAAGAAGAGGGAGAGCCGGGAACTGGGGATCAGTGATTCGGACAAGTGTTCATAGGTGCTGATTAAGATGCACAGCATAATAACATGAAAAAAGTTACGATATATACCGACGGGGCATGCAGCGGCAATCCGGGGCCCGGCGGTTGGGGCGCGATACTGATATATGGCGCGGTAGAGAAAGAACTCAACGGCGGCGATGATAATACGACCAACAACCGCATGGAGCTCATCTCAATAATTTCAGCTCTTGAGGCTTTGCGCGAGCCGTGCGAAGTAGATTTGTACACGGATTCGCAATATGTGGCCAATGCAGTTAACAGGGGTTGGCTTGACTCGTGGCAAAGGAGAGGCTGGAAGCGAAAAGGCGGCGAAGTAAAAAACACGGATCTTTGGATAAGGCTTGTTCCCCTCCTCGAGTTGCACAAAGTTGGTTTTGCGTGGGTCAAGGGTCATGCAGAGAACGAATATAACAACCGGTGCGATAAATTGGCGGCGGAAGAAGCGCAAAGACGCAGGGAAAGCGCCAACAAAACAGAGGACGAGGAAAGCGTATGAACGGCAAAACGCATAAATCAAACGCAGCGTAGCCGATATTCGGAGCGGTTCTAACAGTGGCAATAGAGAATTGTGGGAGCGTGAGAAAAATTGGATAGACTATTATTAAAAACCAAGCAGCCCTGCGAGAGCACGATCGAGGATCTGTACAAAGGGCTCCAGCGGCGCGTCGCGGCCGGGGAACGCGGCGTATGCCCGGTGGATTTGACAACGGTTTTTCTAAGGCTGTGCCAGTCACAAAGCTGTGGCAAATGCACGCCGTGCAGAGTAGGTTTGGATAGGATGACGGGGATTCTTGAGGGAATTCTCGGCGGCTATAGTACAACGGAGGATCTAAAACTGTTGAGGACAACAGCTGCGGCAATTGCCGATTCTGCGGATTGCGCGATCGGATTTGAGGCGGCAAAAGTCGTTATGGGGTGTATCGACGCTTATTACAAGGACTTCGAAGCGCATATCGCAACAGGATCATGCCTTATGAAAACCAATGCCGTCCACTGTGCGTGGAACTGTCCGGCACATGTCGATATACCGGGATATATAGCGATTTGCGCGGAAGGCCGGTATGCGGATGCTGTTCGGCTTATTAGGAAAGATAATCCGTTTCCGAGCGCTTGCGCGCTTATATGCGAGCATCCCTGCGAGGAGTATTGCAGGAGGGGCATCATAGATGAAGCGGTCAATATTCGCGCGATAAAACGATCTGTGATAGAAAATGCCGGCATTGTGCCTCCTGAATCATGCGCGGCGCCTACAGGGAAAAAAGTTGCCGTTGTCGGCGGGGGTCCTGCCGGGCTCAGCGCCGCTTACTTTTTGACCCGGATGGGCCACAAAGCCACGGTTTATGAAAAACGAAATAAGCTAGGAGGCATGCTGCGATACGGCATTCCTCTGTACAGGCTGCCGGATAAGTATCTTGATTATGATATAGATACAATAATAAGGGCCGGAGTCGATACGGTCATGAACACAAACGTCGGAACAGACATAAAACTGGAAGAGCTGCGTTCCCAATATGACAGCGTCTTTGTTACAATCGGCGCGCACGGCAATAAAAAGCTAGGCATACCGGGCGAAAACAGCAACGGGGTACTCTCGGCAGTTCAACTCCTGTCTGATATGGGTGATGACAAACGACACGATTTCCACGGAAAAGACGTAATTGTAATAGGCGGCGGCAATGTCGCGATGGATGCGTCGCGAACGAGCGTGCGTCTGGGGGCCAGCTCCGTAAAGTGCGTCTATCGCCGCCGTATCGCGGATATGACCGCGCTTGCCGAAGAAGTCGAGGGTGCAGCAGCCGAGGGTGTAGAATTCATGACGCTGCAGGCGCCGGACCGAATCGAGACAGATGAAAATGGGAATGCAACGGCCCTCATAGTAAAACCGCAAATGATCGGCGCATACCGTGATGGCCGTCCGGCACCGAGAAACGCAGACAAAACCGAGGCGCGCATCGCATGCGATATCATCATCATAGCGATAGGCCAGGAAATACAGTCGCAGTATTTCAGCGAATGCGGGATCAAGCTAGAATATGATATGTTAAAAACTGAGCTAAGTTGTGCTATCCCGGATATGCCGGGCGTTTTTGCCGGCGGCGATTGTACTTTCGGACCGGCAACGGTCATTCGCGCGATTGAAGCGGGCAAGGTATCGGCCGCGAATATCGATAAATACCTTGGATTTTCACACAAAATCGCGCTTGATGTCGAAATACCTGTGGCGCGGCGCGGCCTGAATGCCGCACACGGACGGGTTACAAGCCAGGAGCGCGAAGCAACAGACAGAAAACAAGACTTCGAGATATTCGAAAGCCCGATGTCCGACCAAGAAATGAAGCAGGAATGTTCAAGATGCCTGCGGTGCGACCATTTCGGCATGGGCGCGCTTCGCGGGGGGAGGGTCTATCAATGGTAAATCTGATAATAGACAAAAAACCGATAACGACTGAAGAAGGCGCTACTATCCTGGATGCGGCAAAATCCGCGGGGATAGCGATACCGACTCTATGTTATTTAAAGGATATCTGCGACATTGCCGCGTGCCGGGTATGCGTGGTTGAAGTCGAAGGCGAGGACAGATTGGTTGCCGCTTGCAACACGGTCGTCGAAGAAGGCATGATCATTGACACTAACAGCAAGCGCGCGAGAGAAGCCAGACGCGTAAATGTCGAGCTTGCTCTTTCAGCGCATAACGCAGACTGCACAGCATGCGTGAGAAACCAAAACTGTTCGCTTCAATCACTAGGCAATGATTTGCACATTCTGGACGTCCCATACGCAAAAAAATTCCACTCGGACAAATGGCCGCAGGACTACCCGCTTTTGCGAGATTCGTCAAAGTGCATCGAATGCATGCGGTGCATGATGATTTGTGAAAAAGTTCAATCCCTGGGCGTTTGGGATTTACGCGGGTCGGCCGTGCATTTAACTCTTGGCGTATCAGGCAACAAACCGATTCAGGAAAGCGATTGCTCGCTCTGCGGGCAATGCATTACACATTGCCCGGTGGGCGCTCTAACGTCGCGCGATGATACGGAAAAAGTCTTTGATGCGCTATATGACCCGAATAAAGTCGTTGTCGTACAGGTGGCGCCGGCAATCCGCGCCGCATGGGGAGAAGAGCTTGGCCTCAGCAACGAGGATTCTACCGTGGGGCGTCTTGCAGCGTCAATACGAGCGCTTGGCGTGGATTATGTTTTTGACACCAACTTCTCAGCAGATTTGACAATAATGGAGGAGAGCGGAGAGTTGCTTCACCGGCTGTCAGAAAAAGAAAAGCATCAGTGGCCGATGTTTACTACATGCTGTCCTAGCTGGATTCGCTTTATTAAATCACAGTACCCCGAATTGACGCCAAACCTCTCGACAGCGAAATCCCCGCAGCAAATGTTCGGAGTAGTCGCGAAAACATGGTTTGCGCAGCGAGCAGGCATCAATCCGGACAATATCTTAGTCGTATCGATTATGCCATGCGTGGCAAAAAAGCATGAATGCGCGCTGCCGGTCATGAACGACGCAGGGCACAATCAAGACGTGGACGTTGTCCTTACGAACCGCGAGCTTGGCAGAATGTTGAAAGAAAGCCATATCAATGTACGGGAGCTGCAAGAGGAAGAGTTCGACGATCCCTTGGGCGAAGGCACCGGAGCCGCGGTTATTTTCGGAGCGACAGGCGGCGTCATGGAGGCGGCTCTCCGGTCCGTGCACTATCTTGCCGTCGGCGAAAACCCAGATCCCGAAGCATACGCTGCTGTCAGAGGCTCGTTTGGATGGCGCGAAGCAAACGTTGTGATTGCGGGAACTCCCATCCGCGCCGCAGTCGCGAGCGGCCTTGCCAACGCGCGTGAAATAATCGAAAAAATCAAAAGCGGCGAGGCCGAATACGATTTTGTCGAAATCATGGCATGTCCGGGAGGCTGCGTAGGCGGCGGCGGTCAGCCGATAAACTCAGAAGAAGAGCTTGCGCCGGAACGCTCGCCGATTCTATATAATCTGGATAAAACGTCGAAAATCAGATTTTCGCATGAAAATCCGTCCATCGCCAAAGCTTATGAGGAGTACTTCGAAAAACCGTTGTCGCATAAGTCCCACGAACTTTTGCATACAGACCATGACGCCTGGACAATGCCGCGCTGACTTAAAACGGATATGGGGCAAGGGTTCGAATCCCGACACCCTAAACAGAATAAACAGATATGGGGGCGGTTCAGAAAGTCCGCCCCCATACTATTGCCACAATTCCGGTACACTCCTTATTCTATTGTGACCAGCCCGTCTTCCGAAATCGTCACGGTCATCCCTGTCTGCACGGCTTCGAGGAAATCGTCTCCCAGACTGTCCACAGTGGGCATTGAGTTATCAGTCCACACATCCGCCAGTATAACTCCCGCCGCCGCAAGGGAATCGATGGGTTTGCTGAACAGCAGACAGGCAGGCGTCCTGGCGAGCGTGGCGGCGCAGTAGAAAACCATGCCGCCCGTTGTGGAGCCGATTGTCTGCGGCAGGCACAATGCCTTTCCGGACATAGCCTTATTGTATATATCGGGGTTGTTTTGATCCGAGCATTTTACTTTTTTGTCGCCAAACATCAAGCTCTTTTGAAAGCTGGCGAGCGTATTGAAACCGCAACGCGAGACAAGCGCCTCTGCCGCGACCGTACCCGGCACAACAACGCGTCCTTGAAATTGTTCCATATTATTAGCGCACCTCCCCGGAAACTCTCTGCAGTATCTCCGTATCCGTGTAATACCGTGCCGAAGTATACGTTCGCAGTTTGTTGGAATTCGTGATAACCGGCATCTTGCCGCAAAGCGGGTTGTTCATATACATCAGCGGACATATATAGCTCACTACTACGCCGGCGTTTTTGATATTTGCGCTATCTTCAGTCTTTTCAAATACTTCCAGCACGCCGGGCGCAGCCGTAAAGACGGTTGGTATCGCCACTTTATTTCTACCCTGCGCCTCCAAAGCGTCAAGCACGCTCACAGTCCATTTATGCAGTTGGCTTAGGGAAAGATGCGGGCATCCGACAAAGCAAAGCTTTGGCGCGCTGTTCGGATCTTTCCAGATATTTGGATATCCGGCCTGTACCCGCGCAAGCTCCGCGTCATCTATCACATACACCTGTGCATCCTGCGCGACAATTGCGTCTCCCAGCTCTACTGCCTCCGGCGTGAGGTTTTTGATATGGTAGAGCCCTACCGCGCCATTGCTGGCGGTAGCGGCGCCCATATCTTTGAGGTAATCGCGAGCGTCCTGGTTCAGCTCAGCCCCTATCCACGCATCCAACCCCTTGATGTAGGGGACTTCTTCCATCACCTTCATGCCAATAGCGCTGCCCAAAACCTGCGCCTCAGGTTTTTGCGTGGTTTTCACATCTATGATCCATGTGGCTTTGCGACCCTCGTCGGTCAACAGCCCAAAGTATGGAACGAAGCCAACGATGCTTCCGAAAAGCTCCAGAATGCCTGAGTTTCGGTTGCAGCGCGCGCCGAGAACGCTGTTAGCGTATACGACGGCGCTGCTTTCGGCCCAGCTAAGGATATCTCCCTTCTGCGGGACATTGCCGACTTCGTCCATGTAGCATGTGCAGGTATATGCATCATCGCCAAATATTCCTATTTTTTTGAGCTGAGCATCGTAGTCCTGTTGCTTGGAATACATGATTTTAAAGAATATGTTTTGCAAAAAATTGGCGGGCACGCTTTTGTCAAGCGGGCGCGGATCCACGCTGAAAGGCTGCTGCGAAAGAGCTCCCGCCTCAATTAGCTGATCCATCAACTCATACACCGGTTTCATGACCGAAAGGCCGAAGCTTGTGACCAAATGACCTTTCACGCCTGTCACCGGAGTCATTTTTGTCGCGTTGAAAGTTTCTCCATACATCACCAGCGTTTTCATTATCTTCGCGAAGACCTCGCCTTTTTCGCCGTCTAGTATGCTCTGCTGCTCCGCGGTTAATTGCATTGATTTGAACCGTTCCTTTCTTTCGTTTTCGCTTTGACTAGCAAGGGAGTGTCGAATTCTGCTGCCACTGTGAGCCGGGCCCCTATAATTTCATTGCAACATCCCATGCGTTCCAGACAACTGTCCTCAGATTGCCCACTTGGTTGGCGTCGCCAACCAGCTTTGCGCGTTTGCCGGAAGATAGGAGCGGCACAGGTTTGTAGCCAACCGAAATAATAACGCTGTCGGCTTCGAGCTTTTTTGACTCTCCGTTTTTGCCGACGACGACAACGCCGTCTTCCTGAATCTCGCCCAGTATTGTATCCAAATGAACCGGTACTTTGTTGGCGGCAAAGAAATCACGCAAATAACTTGAATTCGCGAGGCATACGCCTGTAACAGCGATCAGATCGCTCTTCATTTCGACGATCGTTGGCTTTTTGCCTTGCAGATACAGATCGTACGCGATCTCGCACCCGGTCAGGCCGCCGCCGATCACGACGACATTTTCTCCGACGCTCTTTTCGCCAAGCAGGTATTCGATTGCTTCGATACCGCGTTCCGCACCCTTTATGGGCAGATTGTTGGCAACCGCGCCTGTCGCTGCCACGATTTTATCTGCGCCGAGTTCGTTGAAGTCTTTGATCTCCGTATTCAGTTTTACCTCTATAGCCGGATATTTCGCTATTTCGCGTTGATACCATTCGACCAGCGCTCGATCCTTTTCCTTGAATGAGGGAGCGGCGGCAGCGTTGAAAACGCCTCCCAACCTGTCATTCTTTTCATAAAGCGTAACCGTATGGCCTCTCTTTGCCGCAACCAGCGCCGTCTCCATACCGCCAATCCCGCCGCCGATAACGGCAATCTTCCTGACGGTTTCCGCAGGGATTATTTTATACTTTTTCGACTGCATAGTTCTAGGGTCGAGCGCGCAGCGGGCAATGTGCGAAGCGTCGTGGATGGACTGATCGTTTGCGACGCCTTTGTAGTGCGTCATATTGAAACAGGCGTTGTGACAGCAGATGCACGGGCGAATATCCTCCGGACGATCCTCGATAAGTTTCGTGATCCATTCGCCGTCGGCAAGAAACTGCCGCGCTATCCCCACTCCGTCGATGCGCCCTTCCGCAACGGCTTGAGCCCCCGCTCCCGGCTCCATGCGGCCTGCGCAGACTACGGGGATATCAACATATTTCTTGATATGCGCAACGTCTTCCAGATTGCAGTTGAGCGGCATATATGCCGGCGGGTGCGCCCAATACCAGGAATCGTAGGTGCCGTTATCGGTGTTGAGCATGTCATATCCCGCATCCTGCAAGTATTTAGCCGCCTTTTCGCTCTCCTCCATATCGCGGCCGATTTCTGAGTATTCCTCTCCCGGAACAGCGCCTACGCAGAAGTCTTTAACTTTCGAAATAGCGGAATAGCGCAACGAAACAGGGAAATCCAGGCCACACGCAGCCTTGATCGCCTGAACGATTTCGACCGGGAAACGGTAGCGGTTCTCAAAAGAACCACCGTAATTGTCTGTGCGTTTATTTGTATATTGCAACGTAAACTGGTCGAGCAGATAACCTTCGTGCACAGCATGAACCTCTACGCCGTCAACGCCCGCGTCCATGCAAAGCTTGGCGGTTTTTGCGAAAGCGTCGATTATATCCTGGATTTCCTTGAGGGTAATTTCTCTGCAGGTAACCTTGTCGGACCAGCGCGAGGGCAATACGCTCGGGCTAGCGGACTGGTAAGGCACATTGATAAATGGTTTAGCAATTGTCCGCAAAACCGGATTGTTATGCACCATAACAAGGGAGTCGGTGATTGCCCAGGATCGCCCCATACCTGCTGTGAGCTGCACAAACAGTTTCGCGCCGGTTTTGTGGATTTCCTCCATGAAGGGCTTCATTTCCTGAAACATTTTCGTATTTTTCCAAAGCCAGCGGCCGAGCATAGTGTCTTTTACCGGCGCGATGCCGGGAATGATAAGCCCGACGTTATTCCTTGCGCGCTCAAGAAAGAAATTCGCTGCTTCTTTGTCGAAATGGTTTGGTTCCATCCAGCCAAAAAGCGAGGTGCCTCCCATTGGACACAGTACAATACGGTTTTTGATTTCAACATTACCAATTTTCCACGGCGTAAATAGAGGCTCATACTTTGGATCCATAGGTTCCACTCCTTTTGTTATATTATGGCGCAATACGATGAAAACGAGGAAATATCTTATAAAAGTACTGCCAGAAGACTATCCGGATCAAATCCCCGCTTCCCTTGTCTATAAACTAGCAATTCTGGGCAGAATTGTCAATGAATTTCCATTAGACAATTAACTTTTCCGCGCCACTGCTGCCAGCAAATTATTGAGGTTGTCAATCATACAGCGATATCTGGCGATCCTGCGTCTCGAATCTGTTTAGATATGCAAGTACATCATCGGTCCTAAATGAGATATTATACTTTTGGCACTCAGTGCGAAAAATATCTCTAAGCCTTGCATTGTTTGGGCTCAGGCACTCATAACTGCTGCCAAACGTCTTGATATAGCGCTCTTTCATGCCGGGGAAATGCTCGTCAAGTTTTCTATGGAAATGATCCCGGCTTCCCTCGCGCATAGTTGTGCCGAACCCAAAGCATAGTACCGCATGCACCTTTGCCCTTGCGCAGTAGTCCAGTATCCCGCGCAGGTTTTCCTCTGTATCGTTAATGAAAGGCAGAATCGGGCACAACCACACTGCCGTAGGTATTCCCGCGTCGCGCATTGCTTCCAGCACGGCAAACCGCTCGGCGGTAGTGGATACATTTGGTTCAAGCACCCTGCATAAGTCTTCGTCAAAGGTGGTTAAAGTCATTTGCACTACGCATTTTGCTTGGGTATTGATGGCTTTTAAAATATCGATATCACGCAAGATACGGGCGGATTTTGTAAGTATCGTAAGTCCAAAACCATGCCGCTCGATTACCTCAAGGCAATGCCTTGTGATCTGCAACTCTTCCTCAACGTGGATATAGGGGTCGCACATGGACCCGGTGCCTATCATGCATGGTTTGCGTTTCTTTGCAAGCTGGGAGTCAAGAATGGCAACGGCGTTTTTCTTGACTTCTATGTCCTCGAAACCGTGCTTCATCTGATAACACGCGCTGCGGCTGTCGCAGTAGATACATCCGTGAGTACAGCCGCGGTATATATTCATCCCGTTTTTTGGAGAGAGTATGGTTTTATATTCTGCATAGTGCATATATGGCATTCCCATCCCAGCCGTACATATTACCATGCAATAATAGCATTTCCCGGCATAAATATCTATAATATGTCAAGACTGAAATAAATCTTCTCTAATTGCCATTAAACGTTCTCGCAATAAGGTGATGTATCAGAGTTTTGTTTGTTGCACTAAAGCAATGTAGCGCTAAACATCTTGGGCTTAGTTGTTCTATTACAACGATTATTGCATATGTTTCATTACTGGATATAATGAGACTATCCAGGTATAAGGACGTGATAATATGCTACAGACCAGCCTTGACAAAGAACTTGAATTCATTGACTTCACGATTACTGAATACAGCCTAAAAATCGCCCAGTTGAAGAATCGGCGCTGCGAACTGCTTGCGGAAAAACAAGATCTAGACCTTAACGATGTTTTTGAATGTATAATAGAAAAAGGTTTGTCAGCTAACGAAATTATGCAGTTTATCAGCAAAATTTGATATATGGCATTTTAGCCTGATGGAGACAAGTGATATGCGCTACAAAGCAGCCGGGGGATATTCGGTATAGCCCCGGATTTGTAGTGCATAGTCTCTTGTTTGGTTGTAATTGAAATTGAGTTGAAGCACAGTATCGAACTATGAGTTTGGTACTGTTCTTTGCGTCGAAATAAAACACTTGACAAGCGGGTGAATCTATAGTAATATAATAATGAAATCAAAATGATATATTATTAATATGAGCAGGAGGATTCGGATATGACAAGAATTGACGGTAACAAAAAGGGGTACAGCGAGGAGATTGAGCTTAACGCGATCAAAGGGATGCCGTGCTTAGCGCTCAACATTTTGGCTACGATCGCGGCTATAGCGGCGTTTGTGTTCGGGGTAATAATGATCGAAGATGGGGGCAACTTGACTGTCGGGATCATATTGACAATAGTAGGAGCTATTTACGGTTATATAATAGGTCCGATGGTATTCCCGGGGTTCAGGGTCATCAAGCCAAACGAAGCTCTTGTGCTGACGCTGTTCGGGCGTTATATAGGGACGCTCAAAGGTGAGGGATTTTATTGGGTGAACCCGTTTTGCGTTGGCGTGAACCCGGCGGTAAACGCAAACCCTCAGCAAGCCGTGACATTTAAGCAGAGCTTCACGGTCGGCGAAAACTCCCTAAAAGGGCAAGTAATACGCGAGAGCAAAAAGCTGTCGCTGAAAGCCATGACGCTCAGCAACGAAAAACAGAAGATAAACGACCAACTTGGCAACCCGATCATAATCGGCATCGTGGTTATCTGGAAAGTCATAAACACGGCAAAGGCTGTTTTCAACGTTGACAATTACAAAGAGTTTCTATCCATCCAGTGCGACTCCGCCCTTAGGAATATCGTGCGGCTGTACCCATACGACACGGCGGGGCACGACAATGAAAGATCCCTGCGTGGCAGCAGCCTCGAGGTAGCGGAGAAACTGCGGGACGAGATACAGTCAAAGGTGGAAATCGCCGGGCTTGAAATAGTTGAGGCGCGCATCACGCACCTTTCGTACTCCGAGGAGATCGCCGCTGTGATGCTTCAGCGCCAGCAGGCTTCGGCCATAATCGACGCCAGGCAGATGATAGTCGAGGGCGCGGTCGGCATGGTGGAAATGGCGCTCGAAAGGCTCAATGAGAAAGAGATTGTGAGGCTTGACGAGGAGCGTAAAGCGGCGATGGTGAGCAATCTGCTCGTCGTGCTTTGCGGCAACAAAGACGCTCAGCCAATAGTCAACAGCGGCTCGCTTTATTGATCCACCAAGAGAAGGGGAGTGCCGTCATTGGACGATAAGGGAAAAAAACAGGTTCCGCTCCGGCTTTCTACGCCGCTGTGGAAAGAGCTGGTAGCCTGGGCGGAGGACGACTTCCGTTCTCTGAACGGGCAGATAGAGTACCTTTTGAGCGAATGCGTGAAAAAGCGGAAAAAAGGG
>Ga0082212_10003688_pt1 | contig 21583 bp, 16 predicted proteins | sample TergutNt197P3_FD_71548 | JGI IMG/M metagenome (GOLD analysis project Ga0082212, IMG submission 71548) | Neocapritermes taracua P3 segment gut microbial communities from Petit-Saut dam, French Guiana - Nt197 P3 | ecosystem: Host-associated > Arthropoda: Insects > Digestive system > Gut ... | reverse complement strand
TCAGCCCGTTGCCCTGTTTTTGTAGCTCCGGCAATGGATATGGATATGTTTTGTCATGCCGCTACCGTGCAAAACCTGCAAACGCTCCGCACGCGGGGCGTACACATCATCGAACCGGCTACCGGCGAATTGGCCAGCGGATTAGATGGCAAAGGTCGTATGGAAGAACCCGAAAATATTGTCCGTTACCTGATCAACGCCTTACGCGCGAACGATTGTACAGGAAAGAAAGTGTTGGTAACCGCCGGGCCTACCCGCGAGCCGATAGACCCCGTCCGTTTTGTGGGCAACCATTCGTCGGGGCGGATGGGATACGCTTTGGCGGAAGAGCTGGCACAGCGGGGCGCCGAAGTTATCCTGGTGAGCGGCCCCACTGCTTTGTCGGTCAAACATCCTGCCATTCGCCGTATCGACGTGCAAACGGCCGATGAAATGTACGCGGCTGCCACGAAGCATTTCCCGGATGCGGACGCCGCCATACTGGCTGCGGCTGTGGCCGATTTTGCGCCAGAAACAACATTTGCCCAAAAGATAAAAGACAAGCAGGGTCTCAATCTGAAACTTGTCCCCACGAAAGACATTGCAGCCGAATTAGGCAAAATGAAAGGTACGCAGCAGGTGTTGGCGGGCTTTGCTCTCGAAACTCGCGACGAGACCGAAAATGCGGTAAAAAAACTATCGAAAAAGAATTTTGATTTCATCGTGCTGAACTCATTGAACGACGCAGGCGCCGGTTTCGGATACGCGACCAACCAAATCACCATCATTGACAAAGAAGGCCACAGTGCGCATTTCGGATTGAAACACAAAGACAAAGTGGCGGGTGATATTGTTGACAAATTGGTTAGTTTCTGGAAATCATAAACTCCGGTGAAGGCTTTCTTGTAACATGTAAAATAAAATGAATATGCAAAATCATCCATATCAAATACCTGAAAATGAGTCAATAAAAATTTCCGAACCCGTTGTGGCTTATCGTAGAGAAAGGGTGCATCCTGTCTCTACCGAAATATCGTCTTCCGTCGGATGGAACCCAAATGTTCCGTTTCAAGGTACGCAGAAAGAGTGGTGGGAACATTTTCATCGTATCGAGGAAGGCGAATTTATGACTATTGAGGAGGCAGATGAAAAATTTGAAATATGGAAGAAGAAATTTCTTGCAAGCCGTATGTAGTCAGCCGTAAGTTTAACGAAAGTCGTGAGAGTATCTATGAATATTCTCTTGACACATTCGGATATTTTCAAGCGGAACGTTACCGGGAAAAGATAAAAAATGCTTTAAACACGCTTTCCAACTACTACACCTATTATCCTGAATGTCGCCACCTTGCAACCAAAAGCCGCATGTACCGTAACATTATCCTTAATGCACACCTGATTGTTTATCGGATTACCGATCAACGCATTGAAGTATTGGATATGATACATGGAGCGTCAAGTATCCGTAAAATTCGTGACATCCGCAAAATTCGACTGTAACATTTTCATACGAATGAATATTCTTTGATTTAAAAAATATGATTATTTTTGAGTGAAATTTTTCACACATGAATATGTATATAAAATATTGGTTATCATGCTGTTGTTTTGTTCTGTTGATTGCCGTATCTTCCGACGCTCAGGAACTCCGTTGCAACATACAGTTGAATACCACGCAGGTACAGGGTTCCAACCGGAGTATCACCGAAGCGCTTCAGACAGCCCTGTATGAGTTTGTGAATATGCGCGTATGGACCAATCACGTGTATACAACCGAAGAACGCATCGAATGTAACATGATGCTGAATATCACAAGTCTTGTGGGTAACGAGTTTTCGGGAACCATTACAGTACAGTCGCGTCGTCCGGTTTTCAATTCCGTGTATCCCACCAATCTGATTAATTTTCAGGACAAGGATTTGAAATTCAATTATGTGGAAGGACAGCCGTTAGAATTTAGCGACGTATCCTATATCTCGAATCTTACTTCGATTATTGCCTACTATGTTTACATCATTCTGGGAATGGATTACGATTCGTTTTCACCGAACGGAGGTACGCCTTACTTTCAGAAAGCGGAGACCGTCGTTACCAATGCGCAGCAATCGAACGAACGCGGATGGAAGGCTTATGAAGGCAATTACCGCAATCGTTACTGGTTGGTGCAAAACCTGTTGGACGACCGTTACCGTGGCGTCCGCGAGTTTACGTACAAATACTACCGGATGGGGCTCGACCGCATGAACAGCCGTCCCAACGACGCACGCGCCGATATTGCCGAATATCTTAAACTTTTGCAGGATGTGTACCGCCGGAAACCCGACCCGTACCTGTTCCTGTTGCAGATTGTGTTTGACGCCAAATCCAACGAATGGGTCGATATTTTCAGCAACGGAACGCCCGACGAAAAAACAAGAGTCGTCAAACTTTTGAAAGAAATTGACCCCGCAAATATTTCTAAATACGATAAAATTAACCAATAATAGTTTCAAATTTTAAAATTAAGAATGATGAGAACATGTTTATTCAAACCGGCGTTATTGCTCATGATTGCAGCAGCGCTCGGATCGTGTGTGGGCAAGAAGAAATTTGTTGCCTCTGAAAATGGACGTTTCAGCGCCGAAGAACAGGTCAGGGCTATGAGCGCAACCATTGAAAATCAAAACAAACTGCTGGCAGGTCTCGAAACCGATACCACCCGCCAGGGCAGGAAAATACGCGAGTTACAAAGTTTGTTGTCGTCCAACATGTCGCAACAGGAGAGGATGGACGTTCTGCTCCAAAGCCAAAAACGCGACCTGGCCGAACGTGAACGTACCATCAACGACCTGAAAGCGATTATCCAAAAGCAGAACGACATGGTCAACGGTCTGCTCTCGCAGGTCACCGATGCGCTGACCGGCTTCACTTCCGACGAATTGACGGTGCAAATGCGCGACGGGAAAGTATATGTGGCCATGTCGGACAAGCTGTTGTTCAAGTCGGGCAGCGCCGATGTGGACAAACGCGGAAAAGAAGCGCTTGCCATGCTGGCCGATGTATTGACCAAACAGCCTGACATTGACATTTTTATTGAAGGCCACACGGACAACATCCCCATCAAAACCACACGCTTTACCGACAACTGGGATTTGAGCGTACTCCGTTCCACATCGGTCGTCCGCATTCTTACCATCGAATACAAGGTGAACCCCACGCAAATCATCCCGTCGGGACGCAGCCAGTATTTTCCCGTAGCCGATAACGCAACGCCCGACGGCCGCTCGAAAAACCGTCGCACGGAAATCATCCTCTCGCCAAAACTCGACAAACTCTTCGAGATGTTGAACGAGTACCAGACGATGTGAGAATGAAATTGAAAGATTTTTGTTCCTGTAACGAATATTTTTTTCACTTTTTTTGGAGAACATACAAAAAGTATGTTACTTTGCATATTGTTTAATTTTAAAAAAATGAAAGATAAGACCATGAAATGTATTAAATTATTGTGTATTGTGGCGGTATTATGCGGTTTTTCCGTCGTAGGTTTTGCTCAGACTCTTCAGGAAGTTGTTGACGCCCGTAACAAAGGCTCGGAATTAATGGCTGCCGGCGATTTGGACGGAGCAATCGCCGAATTTGAAAAATGTGTTGATTTGGCAAAAAAGGTAGGGGAGGATGCCGAGGAGCATCAGATATTGGTTGAAAATAACCTGCCCAACCTGTATTTGACGAAAGCAACCAAAATAAATGCCACAAAAGATTATCCGGCCACGTTGAAAGCGCTTGATGCAACCGTTGCAGCAGCGGAAAAATACAATAACCCTGATGTGAAGGGAAAAGCCGAAAAAACCATTCCCCAGATATATTTAGCAATGGGAATAGCTGATTATAGCGCCAAAAAATATGACGAGGCCATTCAAAATCTCGATCAGGCTGTTGCACGCGATCCGAACATGGCGAATGCTTATTTCATCAAGGGCGTTTGTTATCAGACATTAGCAGATGAAGCAAATATGGCCGAAAATTATATGCAGGCCATTGAAAAGGCTAATGCAACCGGCGATGCAGCAACTTTCCAAAAAGCCCAGTCAGCGTTGAGCAAATATTATTACAACGCAGGTATCACTGCCCGTAAAGCGCAAAAATGGGATGACGCCATTGTTGCATTCACAAAAACAGTAGAAGTTGATAATCAAAATGCTGATGCTTTTTATGCTATGGCAGGTTGTTATAATAGCAAAAAGAATTTTGATCAGGCCATCGCAAGTTGTGAAAAAGCATTGGAACTCAGAGCCGGAGCCGAATCAAAAGCGTTTGATCCCATCTATTATGAGTTGGGAACTGCTTATGCAGGGAAAAAAGACAACGGTAAAGCGTGCGATTGTTTCAAAAAAATAGTGAACGAGCCTTTCCTTGCAAGCGCAAAATACCAGATAGAAACAGCGTTAAAGTGTAAATAACACGTTAAAACGTAAAATTATACGTGATCGACGGGACAAACGAGAACAGGTATATCATCTCGGCGTAAGTCTTGTCAGGGTTGTCTTTTTCCTGACGGAACATAATGGTCCATGGGTTGTGTCGTCCGTAGGCATTGTAAAGTGAGAAATTCAGTTCGCTTTTGAAGCGTCGTTGCGCATTTCCTTTGAACGCCCATGTAGCCGACAGGTCGAGGCGATGATATGCAGGATAGCGGTATTCGTTGCGCCCGGAATAAACAGGCACATACCGGCCTTCGATCTCGTAGCGTCCCGTAGGATACGTTACCGGCGTTCCGTCGGCATACACCCAATTGGCCGACACTACCCATTGACGGGATATTTCATAATTGAAAACAACCGAAATGTTGTTGGGCTTGTCGTAGGGCGATCGGTATTCCTTACCGTCGTTGATGTCGTCGATGGTGCGCCGCGCCCGCGAAAAAGTATAACTCACCCATCCGTTAAGTTTGCCTTCATTCTTGCGTATCATCAACTCCAAACCATAAGTTTTGCCTTTACCGAAGCGCACTTCCCGTTCGAGATTGTCGTTGGCCATCAGTTCGGCATGATCCCTGAAATCAATCACATTCTTCATGTTTTTGAAATACAACTCCACAGATGTTTCAAACATATCGTCCCTGAAATTTCTGAAGTAACCCACGGCAAACTGATCGCACATTTGCGGTTTGACGTTGGGCGTAGATTGAAACCACACATCAAGCGGCGAACCTGCCGATGAATTGGACGCCAACTGGATAAACTGCGCCGTTCGCGAATAACTCGCTTTGACGGAATTAGCTTCATTGATCCCATAGAGAAAACCTATTCTCGGCTCCAGCCGGCCACAATGGTGATATATGGCTCCACGCGAATAAGTTGCCGAATCTTTCACGGCATAATTTTCTAACCCGTAAACCTGCCTGCCATTGCTGATATTCTGAAACAGCGAGTAGCGCAATCCGTATTTGACCGTAAACTTTTCGCCGAACCTGTTTTCGTTGGCGGCAAATACCGCATGTTCCAGGGCGTAGTTTTCGGGGACGGAAAAACGTGCAATGATTGATTGCTCGCCCGCACCTCCTCCTTCGCCCGGCAAAAATCCGTGATGAGTCAGGTGATAACCGGATTTGATAGTATTGTTGGGATTGAGGTGGTACGAAAAATCGGCTTTCATACCCAAATCCTTTAATTTCGACTTCCAATCCATCGCAATTTGATCGCTCAGTTCCGTCATCAGGTAATAATCATAGAAACTGCCAATCAGCGTAAAGTTGGAGAAAAATTTCGGCGAAAAAAGATGATTCCACCGTAAAGTTACCGTCTGGTTGCCGAAATCCATCCCTGCAAATCTATTGATAAATTTGTCGCGGCCAAGGTACGCCGCAAGGAAGATACGGTTGTTGTCGTTGAGGCGGTAATTCATCTTGACATTCATATCATAGAAGTACAGTTTGGATTTTTTCAGATCGGGATCGTTGGCCAACAAAAGGAAAACATCGGCATAGGTGCGACGCACCGACGCCAAGTAACTCAGCCTGTCGGAGAATAACGGCCCTTCGAGCGTCAGTCGGCTGGAGATAGTGCCAATTCCCCCTGTTGCCGAAAAACGCCGGTTATTTCCGTCCTTAGTGCGCACATCGAGCAGCGACGACAATCGTCCGCCGAAACTGGCCGGTATATCGCCTTTGTAGAGTTTCACATCCTTGATGGCGTCGTTGTTGAACACCGAAAAGAAACCCATCAGGTGCGATGCGTTGTACACGGTAGCCTCGTCGAGGACGATCAGGTTCTGGTCGTGACTGCCGCCGCGAACGCTGAACCCGGATGTTCCTTCGGCAGCCGACTGCACGCCCGGCAAAAGTTGTATGGCTTTAATGATGTCTACTTCGCCCATCAATGCGGGAATGCGTTTGAGCGTTTTCATCGAAATCCGCTCGACGCTCATCTCCGTACGCGACACATTGGCGTTTCTGCTTTCGGCTGATATCACCACCTCGCCAATCTCGTTGGAAACAGGCTCAAGTTTGATATGTAACCTCGTGTCTTTATTCAGGTCAATGGTTTGCGTGTGCGATTGAAATCCGACAAAAGAAAACACGAGGTTATATTTTCCTTCGGGCAGACTGACAGAATAGAAACCGTAAGCATTGGCGGCTGTCCCTGTTTTCAGTTCTTCAACATATACCGTCGCCCCAATCAGGTCTTCACCCGTAGTTTGGTCGGTGATGTTCCCGCTAATGGCATACCGTTTGTTTTGCGCAGACAGAATCCCGCAAAACGACAAAAAAACAGACAAATACAATAATTTACGATAAATCATGCGTCATTGATCATTAATGAAAGTTGCGAGAGAATAAAGTACCGGGGAAATCAAACCAAAATTTTGAAAAACGCTGTTTTTCGCAGATTTGCAAGAAAAACCTCCTGATGAAACCGGATTACGCATAATAATTACCTCAAAAACAGCAACTCCCTGTATTTCGGCAAAGTCCACATTTCGTTATCGACCATCAGTTCGAGTTTGTCGATATGATAACGGATTTCTTCAAAGAATGGGACTACGGTACGGCAATAAGCCACAGCCCGTTCGCGTATGTTATCCATTCTGTTCGCCACCTTGCGGGCTTCAATCATCAGGTCTGCCTGTTCCTTGATGGCGTTCAGGTGTTCCGAGATTTCTTCAATCAGCGCAAAATCCTGCGCTGCAATGGACTGTGCACGTTCGTTGTCGTACAGGGCTTTGATTTTGTACACATTATCGAGCAACAATCCCTGATAGCGCATGGCTACCGGAATGATATGATTCATTGCCAGATCGCCCAGCACGCGGGCTTCTATCTGTACCTTTTTCGTATACACTTCCCATTTCACCTCGTTGCGGGCTTGCAGTTCCTTCTCATTCAGTACGCCGGTTGCGGCGAACATCCTGATGGACTGGTCGCTGAGATACGAATCGTAAATCAGCGGTACGCAGTTTTCGCAGTCGAGTCCGCGCTGTGCGGCTTCGGCTTTCCATTCATCGCTGTAACCGTTGCCGTCGAAACGGACAGGTTTTGACTCAGTGATATAACGGCGCAATGTCTGAAAGATGGCTTCTTCTTTCATTATACCGGAAGCGACGATAGCGTCCACATCGGTTCTGAATTGCTGCAACTGGTACGCTACAGCGCTGTTGAGCGCAATCATGGCCGAAGCGCAGTTTGCCGAAGCGCCTGCGGCACGGAACTCAAAACGGTTGCCCGTAAAGGCAAACGGCGAAGTGCGGTTACGGTCGGTGTTGTCCACCAATATTTCGGGAATATGGCTCAAAGAAAGGCGCGTACCGGTTGTTTCGGCAACGCGGATGGGCGAGACGCCTTTGCCGCTTTCCAATTCGTCGAGCAGCAGCGAGATTTGACTGCCGAGGAACACGGAAATAATGGCCGGCGGCGCTTCGGCAGCCCCAAGACGATGAATATTGGTGGCCGACGAGATGCTTGCTTTCAGCAGGGCGTTGTTCCTGTATACCGCCATCAGTATATTTACCAGAAAAGTAACAAATTGCAGGTTTTCGTCTTCTGTTCTTCCCGGCGCCAGCAGATTGACGCCCGAATCAGTACCCAATGACCAGTTGCAGTGTTTACCCGAACCGTTGATACCCTTGAACGGTTTTTCGTGCAGGAGTACCTTGAAGTGGTGACGTTCGGCAACCCGTTTCATGGTCGACATCAGCAACAGATTATGGTCTACCGCCAGATTCATCTCCTCGTAAATCGGGGCAAACTCAAACTGATTGGGCGCAGATTCGTTGTGTCTCGTTTTCACAGGGATACTCAATTTGTAACATTCGTATTCGAGCTCGCGCATGAAAGCCGACACGCGCGCCGGTATCGCGCCGAAATAGTGGTCTTCCAATTGCTGGTTTTTGGCGCTTTCGTGTCCCATGAGCGTCCGGTCGGTGAGTATCAGATCGGGACGGGCGGCATAGAGCGCTTCGTCCACTAAGAAATATTCCTGCTCCCAACCGAGATACGACGTAACCTTTTTTACGCTGCGATCAAAATACTCACACACAGCCAGCGCCGCCTGATCCACAGCGTGTATTGACTTCAGTAGCGGCGTTTTATAGTCGAGCGCTTCGCCCGTGTAGGATATAAATATGGTAGGGATACAAAGCGTGTCGTCCACAATAAATGCGGGCGAGGAAGGATCCCATGCCGTATATCCGCGTGCCTCAAAGGTATTGCGGATGCCGCCGCTTGGAAAACTCGATGCGTCGGGCTCCTGCTGCGCCAGCAACTTTCCGGTAAACTCCTCGATGACGCCGCCGTTGCCGTTGTGTTCGATAAAGGCGTCGTGTTTTTCAGCGGTACCGTCGGTAAGCGGGTGAAACCAATGGGTGTAGTGCGTAGCGCCCAGTTCCATAGCCCACATGCGCATCCCTGCCGCTACATGGTTGGCGATGTCCCGTTCTAACGGCACTCCCTTATCAATCGTGTCGAGTACAACACGTAAAGTCTCTTTCGACAGGTATTTGCGCATCTGGTTGCGGTCGAAAACCAGCATACCGTAATAATCGGAAGTTTTCTTCTCAAAGGGAGGAACAGGATTGGCTTTCCGCTTGGATGCCTCTTCTATTGCTTTGAATCTTAGATTTGACATTTTCTTTTTTGATGTTCTGTTGAATCCGCTGCAAAGTAACCCATTTCTTTCGGAAAAGAAAAATGAAAAATATCTTGTGTACACAAAATCGGGTTTTCTGGAAAATCCGTGACCTTCTCCAGAAGATAAATTCGCTGAGGGTGGCGAATTGCGAAATACTATGACTTACAGCTCTTTCCTCAGCCGTGCCACAGGGATATTCAGATGTTCGCGGTATTTGGCTACTGTACGTCGGGCTATCAGATACCCTTTTTCTAAAAGGATGGCTGTCAGTTCGTCGTCGGTAAGCGGATTGCGTTTCGATTCGCCTTCCACGCAATCCTGAAGTATTTTTTTGATTTCGTGCGTGGAAACTTCTTCGCCCCAGTCGGTGAGCAAGCCTTCCGAAAAGAAAAACTTCAGAGGGAAAACGCCGAACGGCGTTTGAATATACTTGCTGTTGGCTACACGCGATATGGTGGATATGTCTAATCCGGTCGGATCGGCAATATCTTTCAGTATCATGGGATTGAGCAGGGTTTCATCGCCCCAGTTCAGGAAATATTCCCGCTGAAAATCGATGATGGCTTCCATGGTGAGCATCATGGTGGATTGCCGCTGTTTGATGGCGTCAATAAACCATTTGGCCGATTCAATCTTTTGTTTTACAAAACTGATGGCTTCCCTGTTATGTTTGTTTTTTTTATTTTTGCTGTATGCGTCGAGCATGTCGTTGTACATACGGCTTATCCGCAGTTCGGGAATGTTACGCGAATTGAGCGACAGTTGCAGGTTGCCGTCTTTGTTTTCGAGGATGAAATCGGGGATAATATGTTCGGCTATCTTGTCCGACTGGAATGAACCGCCGGGTTTGGGATTGAGTTTCAGTATTTCATCCATGCCGTCTTTCAGATCATCCTCAGTAATTTCCATTCGTGCAATGATCTTATCATAATGCTTTTTGGTAAATTCTGTGAAATAATCTTCCAGAATGTTTTTTGCTATTTTTATCCCGTGTGTTTCCACCTTCTGTTTCAATTGCAGCGCCAGACATTCCTTCAGGTTGCGTGCGCCAACTCCCGGCGGGTCAAATTCCTGGATGATTTTTAAAACCGATTCCAGTTCTTCCTTAGTGGTTTCCACGCCCATCGAAAAGGCCATATCGTCGGCTACGGCGTCGAGTTTACGCCGCAGATAGCCATTGTCGTCGATATTACCGATCAGGTAATCGGCCAGCATCAGTTGCCGTTCGGAAATATCACGCATTCCAAGCTGCGACTTCAGCTGTTCGTGAAAACTGCTGCCTGCCGAGAACGGGATTTCGGTTTTTTGTTCATCCTTACTGTAATTTTTTGCACTTAACCTGTAAAGAGGCGTATCGTCTGTATTCAGGTATTCGTCAATGGACAGGTTGGCGTTTTCGTCGTTTGTTTCATCCTGCTGGTCGCGGTCATCGTCGGCGTCGCCGGTTTCGTCGCGGCCTTCTTCCAAAAGCGGGTTCTCCTCCATCTCTTCCTTGATCCGTTCATCCAACTGCATGGTAGGTATCTCCAGCAACTTGATCATTTGTATCTGTTGCGGCGATAATTTCTGAATGAGTTTTTGCTGTAGGCTTTGATGTAACATGATTTCATTATTTTACTAAAACTCTGCATTTTTAGGCGTTCTCGGGAAAGGTATCACATCGCGGATGTTGGCCATACCGGTAACGAATAACACTAACCGTTCAAAACCCAAACCGAACCCGCTGTGTGGCGCCGTGCCGAATTTACGGGTTTCGAGATACCACCACATATCCTTTTCGGGAATGCCCAGTTCGTCGATACGGTTCCTGAGCTTGGCATAATCTTCCTCGCGCTGCGACCCGCCAATGATCTCGCCGATTTTTGGGAAAAGCACATCCATAGCGCGTACCGTTTTGCCGTCGGCGTTTTGTTTCATGTAAAATGCCTTAATGTCGCGCGGATAATCGGTGAGGATGACCGGACGTTTGAAATGCTGTTCCACTAAATAACGTTCATGTTCCGATTGCAGGTCGACGCCCCAGCTAACGGGAAATTCAAATTTTTGTCCCGACTTTTCGAGAATGTCAATTCCCTCCGTATAGGTCAGGCGCACAAAATCGTTTTCGATGACAAAACGCAACCGGTCAAGCAATTCCGTATCGTACATTTTGGTCAGAAATTCAAGGTCGGGCATACAATGTTCCAGCGCATAATGGATAAGGAATTTCAGGAAGTTTTCGGCTAAATCCATGTTTTCTTTAATCTCGTAGAACGCCATTTCGGGTTCTATCATCCAGAACTCGGCTAAATGACGCGGCGTGTTGGAGTTTTCGGCGCGAAACGTAGGCCCGAAGGTGTATATCTGTCCCAGCGCCATAGCGCCCAATTCGCCTTCAAGTTGTCCCGAAACGGTAAGATTGGCGGCCTTTCCGAAAAAGTCCTGCGAATAATCCACCACTCCTTCAGGTGTTTTGGGAATATCGTCCAATTCCATCGCTGTAACGTGGAACATAGCTCCGGCTCCTTCAGCGTCCGATCCGGTGATGATGGGCGTATGCAAATAAAAGAAACCGTTGTCGTTGAAATACTTGTGGATTGCGTACGACATGGCGTGGCGAATGCGCAGTATCGCACCGAATGTATTGGTTCGCGGCCGAAGATGCGCTATGTCGCGAAGAAACTCCAGCGTATGCCCCTTCTTCTGTAAAGGATAGGTTTCAGGATCGGCTGTTCCGTACAGGATGATTTCATTTGCGTGTATCTCAACGTTTTGCTCCTGTCCCTTCGATTCTGCCAACTTCCCAGACACGGCGATACACGAACCGGTGGTGATCTGCCTGAGCAACGTTTCGTCGAATTTGGCTACATCCACCACTATTTGAAGGTTGTAGATGATGGATCCGTCATTGAGCGCCAGAAACGCTATATTTTTGTTGCCACGCTTGGTGCGCACCCATCCTTTTACCGTGACTTCCCTGTCAAAAGCGGCAGAACAGAGTATATCCCTGATTTGTTGTCTTTCGCAATATTCCATTGATGTATTTAATTGATGCTGCAAAGATAAGATATTTTTCGTTAAAAAGACAAATTATTTTGAATGAAAATCACCATTATATTTATATCTTTCAATATTTTGTGTTTCCGTAATTAACTTTCCAATAACCTGTTTTTTTGCTGCCTGTACGGACAATTATTCCTTTTTCTTTCAATTGTCTCAAATTATTTTCAATTGTGCGAACGGGCTTTAATAATTTCTGTGCCATTTCAAAAGCCCTGATATATGAATTTTCTTTGATTAAAGAAATAATTTCCTTTTCCGTTTCATTTAAACCACCAAATAAACCACCAAATAAACCACCATTAATATTTTCTACAGGGTTATTTACAGGGTCAAATCCTGTATTTACATGATCATCAGCGCTATCAATATATTGATACATTGAATTTTCAATCACATCAAGCATGAAATCAATAAACGGACGGCAATCTACTATGCCGTTCTTGCTGTGTGATTGTTGCAATGCCTCATAGTATTTTGCCTGATGGTGATAAATCATTGTTTCAACAGGCAACCACTCAAATACAGAGTTCCATTTGTTCAGCACAAGCGTTTGCCAAAGTCGCCCGATTCTTCCATTGCCATCGCGAAAGGGGTGGATATGTTCTATCATAAAGTGCATGGCAGAACTTTTTATAAGTGTGTGCGTATCGGTTGTTTTACCCCATTCGAGTAAATCGGCAACCAACCCCGGCACTTCCCTGAAATCCGATCCGGAATGTAAAATCTCTCTATTGCTGTTAACCACCGCCACGCCAACAGTACGAAACTGTCCTGATTCCTGAACAAGATGATCGGTAATAAAACTGTGCGCTTTCAAAAAATCCTCAACGCTGTACGGGTCTAAACAGGGAATTTGTTCATAAGCAGCAAAAGCATTTTTCACCTCCTTTATGTCGTGCAACGGCGCCAAAACAACTTTACCATTAATCACATCAAAGACCTGCTGCACCGTAAGCCGGTTACCCTCAATAGCGGTGGTAGAACCGACAGAAAGAATACGATTGGCCCTTCGCAAATGCAATACATCTTTCGATTGCTCTTCCGAAATTTTTACACGTTCCAAAAGGGCGTAAATTTTGCCTATTTGATCGTGCCATAATGGATTATGCGTAAAAAAATGGTTCATTATTTTACCTGAAACATCACACCGTCATAATTTCCGTTTCTTTCTTAGCCAATATTTCATCGACCTTTTTGTAGTATTTATCGGTTAATTTCTGCATGTCTTCTTCGGCGTCCTTTTCTACATCTTCCGGCAGTCCGTTCTTTTTCAGGTTTTTAAACTCCTCGATAGCCTCGCGGCGGGCATTGCGGATACTGATTTTGGCGTTTTCGCCTTCCACTTTTACCTGTTTCACCAATCCTCTGCGGCGCTCTTCGGTAAGCGGAGGGATGTTCAGGCGCACTACCTCGCCGTTGTTGCCGGGCGTTACGCCGATGTTGGCGGCAAAAATGGCTTTTTCGATTGCATCAATCACCTTTTTTTCCCAAGGCTGGATCACAATCGTGCGGGCGTCGGGCGTATTGATGTTGGCCACCTGTTGCAGAGGCGTCGGCGTACCATAATAATTAACTAAGATACCATCGAGCATTGCAGGGTTGGCTTTTCCGGCGCGAAGTTTCGCTAATTCGGACGACAGATGTTTCAACGCCATTTCCATTTTTTCAACGGCGTCATCTGTAAATAATTGAACTTCTTCATTCATAAATGGATGTATTTTCACGTTACAAAAAGAAGCAAAAATAATAAAAAAGAAAAACGAACGTTATAATTACAAGAAAAAATTTCAGGTATCTTTGTCAAAAAAATCAGAAGATGTTTTTGTTTCTCACAGTCTGGCTTAATTTTTGCGGCGTCATCATGCACCCCCTGTACGTTTCGATGACCAATATGGACGTTGATGCACAAAATGGAAGCATTGTTCTGCAAATCAGAATATTCACAGAAGATCTGGAAACGATATTGCACAATAAATACAATGTCGACGGCTGGATGGGTACGCAAAATGAACATCGCGACGGCAGGAGGTTGCTCAGGGAGTATGTGAACGAACGGTTTTCAATCGCCGTGAACGATGGCGAAAAGATCGATCTGGCCACCGACAGTATGACCATTGTTGAAGATATGATGTGGTTCTACATGAAAGGTAAGGCTAAACAGACCATTCGCCGGATGGAAATAGACAACCGTCTGCTGACCGATTTCTTTTCAAAACAGAACAATTTAGTGATCATCAGTACCGGTCGGGATGAAATTGGACGCAAATTGGACAGGAAAAACTTTATGTTTGAACTGTCATTATAATATTAAAAAGATGAAACGGATTTTTAACATTCTCATGTTTTTGTTGCTTTGCACGGTGGGACACGCCACTCACAACCGCGCGGGACAACTTTTGTACAGGCACATTTCGGGGTATACCTACGAATTTACGCAGACACAATTCTATTTTACGCCCAGCGAGGCTTGGAAACAAAGGGTGGAAAGCGGTTTGGATGTTACGTGGGGCGATAATACCGCGTCAAAAATTCAATGTGTAAAAGATGAAACAGAAAAACTCCCGGACAATTACACCAAATGTGTTTTCCGTATGCGCCATACTTTTCCAGGACCCGGCGTTTATACCATCATCATGGAAGATCATAACCGTAACGATGGTGTTGAAAACATCCCCGGTTCAGTCAATGTAGCTTTTTGCGTCAAAACCGTTTTCAGAATCGATCCGAACATGAGACCCAACAATACGCCACAACTCCTCACATACCCTGTGGATAAGGCAGCCGTCGGGCGACGGTTTGTACACAACCCTTCAGCTTATGATATGGACGGGGATAGTTTATCGTATGAATTAGCCGTCTGTTTGCGCGAACGGGGTATCGAAATTAAAACATACCGTTTTCCTGAAGCAACAGGAGGGCCCGATTCATTGTATGTACACCCCGTATCAGGCGACTTTGTTTGGGATGCTCCCGAAAAAAAAGGCTTATATAATGTTGCGATGAAGATCAACGAATGGCGCGACGGTATGAAAATAGGAAGTATTTTGCGGGATATGCAGATTGAGGTGATCGACTCAAAAAACCGGCCGCCGGTAATGCCCAATTTCAGGGATACATGCGTAATAGCCGGCGCTAAAATCAGCATTCCGGTACATGTTACCGATCCCGACAACGACGAAATTGTATTAACGGCTACCGGAGGCCCGTTTCAGGTGGCAACCAACCCTGCCGATCTGCTCATCGGCGACAAAGGCCCCGGTTATACCAACGCCGTTTTTACATGGCAAACCGATAACAGCCATGTCCGGAAACAGAAATATACGGTTGTTTTTAAGGCTGAAGACCAGAATAAGGAAGTAAAGTTGGTTTCGTTTGCCAACTGTAACATCACTGTGATTGCTCCCAAAATCGAGAATCTGACGGCTACAGCCGAAAAAAAGGATATATGGCTGGATTGGGAACAAACGGTATGCGACCATGCTACAGGATACGAGATTTATCGCAGCATGGGCAGTAATGACTTCGATCTCGGACCGTGCGAAACCGGTATTCCTTCCGGATCGGGTTACGAAAAGATTGCCACTGTGGACGGGATTGGCAACACGGTCTACAAGGACAACAACAACGGCAAAGGGCTTAGCCCGGGCATCGAGTATTGTTACCGCGTAGTGGCAATTTTCACCGACGGGGCTAAAAGTCTGCCTTCCGACGAAGTATGCGCCTCTCTGCTGGCCGGCACGCCGCCCATGATACGCGCCCACGTGGAAACCGTGAACGTTGCGGGCGAGATTCATGTTGCGTGGCTCGAAAAACCAAGTCAGGAAAAAATGGCCGATAAACCGGGGCCTTTTGAATACCGTCTGTACTACACTTGGGAATTGGCACGCGACTATTGGCCTCCGCTGGATGAACATATCAATCTGGGGGATACAACGTTCATACACCTGATAGACACCAAAACCCAATATCCCTATTATTATAGAGTAGAATTGTGGGATAAGGGTACCAACTCCATCGTCGATGAAGATTTTGAGATTGCTTCGACGCTTTATCCCATACTAGAACCATCCGACAACTCGGTCATCATATCCTTTGGCCGCTACACCCCGTGGATCAACGACGAATACACTGTTTATCGCTGCACCAATAACGGAGAGAATTTGGATTCTGTGGGATTCACTAACCGTGAGACATTTAAGGATAACGGTCTCAGAAACGGGCAGGAATACTGTTATCGCATCCGGAGCAGGGGTTATCGCAACATTGACGGGGTCAGATACGAAAATGAAAACTGGTCGCACGTGGCTTGCGCTACTCCTTTCGATAACGTTCCACCCTGCCCGCCGGAACTCGTCGGCGTCAGCATCTGCGATGAAGAACTGAACCAACTCGACTGGACTTACGATCACGAGTGTATGTACGATGTGGAAAAGTACCGCATCTATTTCTCGCCCGATCCTGCGCAATATGCCTATTCGCGGATTGACTCGGTGATGAGCCGCGACATACACACCTATTCGCATCATAAGTCGCTGATTGGATGTTATTACGTAACGGCGGTCGACAGCGCCGGCAACCAGTCGGCGGGGAGCAACATCGTGTGCCTCGACGAATGCGGCGACTACGATTTGCCGAACGTATTCACTCCCAACGGCGACAACATCAACGACGTATTCAAATCGTTCAACCCCGGCAGGGTGACCAAAGTAGAAATGCAGATTTTCAACCGTGTGGGAAAATTGGTTTTCAAAACCGAAAACCCCGACATCAATTGGGATGGACGGGACATCGACAGCAAACGGTTCGTTCCGTCAGGCGTTTATTGGTACACTTGCACCGTGTATGAGGAACGCCTGACCACGCCGAGAATAATTCCTCTTTCGGGAATTATACATGTGTTTTACGGAAAAGGCGCACAACCATACTTTGAATAACTGAATCATTGAATAACCGAATAAAAAAATAAATCCGTGAAAATCCGTTCCATCCGTATCATCTGTGTTCTGTTAGCGTTTATCCTTCCGGCAAACGGCCAGAAGTTGAATGAGGCGTATTTGCAGGCCAAATCGGCCATGCTCACGGAAGAGTATGCCGAAGCAGGAAAGAAAATTTTGTCGGTTCCTGCGTCTGAACGAACCTCGTCCATGTATCTTACTTTGGGCGAAAGTTGTTATCTGACAGGAAAATACGACGACGCCCTGCGCTTTTTTGTCATATCCGACAGCCTGAAAACCAATCCCGACGCGCAACTGAATGCTGCACGCGCCTGCGCCATGATGTCGCAACCTGCCAAAGCCGCCGGATGGCTGCAAAAATACCTCTCGCAACGCGATAAACTTTCCGAAGGCGAACTGGGACTTGATCCCGCTTTCGCGAAAATAGAGCATAGCAAGGAATGGAAAACGCTGTGGGACAAGGAATGGTATAATACGTCCGAACGGAAAACCGCCGAGGCCGCTGTTTTGGTCAAACGAAAAAAATATACGGAAGCGTTGAATATCATTGACGTCGAAATCGTCAACCGTACCGCCTCGGCAAGGTTTTACGCATTGCGCGCCAAAGTGTACGAGGCCATGGAGCAATACGAACCGGCTTACGAAAGCGCGCAAACCGCCATTCGTATGCGCAACAATATCCCTGAATATTACGTCGATGCAGCCAATTTAGCGGTGAGCGTCAAAAAATACGATGCAGCGCTCGATCATATCGACCGCGCCATTCGTCTCGATCCCTACCGGTTAGACCTGTACCTGCAACGTGCGGCTATCCTGCGCATGAACAAACGCTATGACGATGCCCGTGGCGATATCAACTTTTATTTTACTTACCTCCCAAACGATCCTAAGGCGCTTTACCAGATGGGAATGGCCGAAACCGACGCCGGCAACCCTCTGGCGGGCATCGAATATTTCACCATGCTGATTGACAGGGATAAAACATCGCCCGAATATTTTATCGCACGCGCCAATGCCGGCATCAAAGCGGGCAATTATACGATGGCCGGCAACGATCTCGCGCAGGCTTTGGATCTCAATCCTACCCTGTCCGAGGCATGGTACAAAAAAGGTATTGTGTTGCATCAGGAAAACAAACCCGACGACGCCTGTTATTACTGGAAAAAGGCGCTTGACATGGGTAACAGGGATGCGGCGGAATACATTTACAAGTATTGTGTCAAATAAATTTTCACATATTTTTTGAATATTTTTTGAGTATTTACATTTAATGTCTATTTTCGTGGGCTTAAAAAGTGTAATTTTTTTTTTGAAAAAATATGACAAATCATCTCCAAAAACAAGAAGGAGCCGAAATGCCCCAAGACAATCAATTATCTGTTCCCGTTGCCGAAAACGATTATATGTACATCGAAAATGAGGCGCCGGATACGGTTATCGACGAAAATATGACAGAACCGGCAGAAGACCTTCCGGCTGAACCTGTGGAAACAGAAGTTACTGATGAAGAAGCAACTGTAGACCAGGAGATTGAAAAAATTACCGTTGAGGAAGAAAATCCAAGCGAGGAATTTACCAGCGAAGAAGAAGTTGCCAGCGAGGAGGAAAATCCAAGCGAGGAAGAAGTTACCGGCGAAGAAGAAAATCTCAATCCGGAAGAGTATCCTGCACCCGCAGAAGAAAAATATAGTACAGAGGAAGAGCCTCCCAAAGAGGAAGGGCATACCGCAGAGGAAGAGTATCCCGTTGAAGAAGAGTGGGTTGAAGAACCCGATTCCACAGGGAAACCGGAGACGGATTTTGCCGGATTTACCCGAAAGGAAATTATTGCACGGTTTCGCACACTGCTTGAAGAGGGTGATATCGATACTATTCGCGAAGAAGTTGACAACATGAAGTATCAGTTTTACCGGAAACTGAAGGCTGAAGAAGAATTGAAGCGTGCTGTATATATCGAAAATGGCGGCGCTGATGAAAGTTATACTTATGAAGAAGACGAACTGGAATTAATCCTGAAAAGTTTGATGCTCAAATATCGCGATTTCCGCATCATTCAGAACGAAAAATTAGAAACCGAAAAACAAAAAAACCTCGAAGAGAAACTCAGGATTATCGATGAAATAAAAGAGTTGACCAGCAGCAGCGAGTCAATCGGCGAAACATTCCAGCAATTCAGAGAATTGCAGAACCGTTGGCGAACGATTGGATTAGTGCCTCAAAACAAAGTAAAAAATCTGTGGGATACCTACCATCATTATGTCGAGGTTTTTTATGATTACATCAAAATCAACAAGGATTTGCGCGACCTGGATTTCAAACGTAACCTTGAGGAGAAGATTAAATTGTGCGAAAAAGCCGAGTCTCTGCTTTTGGAATCCTCAATCGTGAACGCCTTCCATACTTTGCAAGCCTGCCACGACCAATGGCGCGAGATAGGCCCTGTGCCGCAGGAAATGCGCGTGGAGATTTGGGAACGCTTCAAAGCCATCTCTGCGCAAGTAAATAAAAAACATCAGGAATATTTTGAAAACCTGAAAGAAACATACAAAAATAACAAGGAGGCAAAGGAAGCCCTTTGTGCAAAGGTGGAAGAAATCACCGGACAATCAATGGATTCATCGAACCATTGGCGAAAAAATGCTCAGGAAATCATTGAGATACAAAAGTTGTGGAATACTATTGGACACGCTACCAAAAAGGATGACCTTAAACTTTTTAAGCGTTTCCATACGTTGTGCGACAGATTTTTCAGCCAAAAACGCGAGTTTACAGGACATGAAAGAAAGGAACAGGAAAATAACCTGCAATTGAAACAGGATCTCTGCGTACAGGCCGAAGCGCTCAAAGACAGTACCGAGTGGAAAGCAACCACTGAGGAATTTATCCAGTTGCAGCACAAATGGAAAGAAATAGGCAGCGTTCCTCCGAAACAACGCGAATATATCTGGAAACGATTCCGCAAAGCCTGCGACTATTTTTTTGAACAAAAGACCAAGCATCATTCGTCGGTCGAATCGGAATATGACAACAATCTGAAAGCCAAACGCGAGTTGATTGAACAAATCAAAAATTTTGTTCAGACAAAAAATCCCGAAGAATGTTTCGAGCAATTGAAGGAATATCAGCGTCAATGGAGCGCCATTGGTTTTGTTCCGCATAAATATAAAAATAAAATTCAGGATGAATACCGCAACGCCATCAGCAAACAGTTTGACGCGATACGGTTAGACGACAGCGAACGGGAACGCCTGCACTTCAAGAGCAGGGTCGAATCGATGGTATCGGCGCCCCAGTCGCGCGTAAAACTTAACTCGGAACGCAATAAACTGATGAGCAGACATCAACAGTTGCAAAGCGATTTAGTGTTGTGGGAAAACAATATCGGGTTCTTTTCCAAGTCGAAAAAATCCGAAAACATGGTGGCCAATGTTCAGCGCATGATTGAAGATGGAAAAGCCGAAATGAAGGAGTTGAAGGAAAAAATCAGATACATTGATTCGCTGGAAAACAACGCATAACATGTCAAAGACAACGAACATAAAACTGTTTGAAAGCCAAAAAGTCCGCTCCGTTTGGGATAGCGAACAAGAAAAATGGTATATTTCTATTGTGGATGTAATCGAAGTGTTAACCGGAAGCGCAAATCCGCGTCGTTATTGGAGTGATTTGAAAATAAAACTGGAAAAAGAAGGAAGTCAGTTGTACGATAAAATCGTACAACTGAAAATGCAATCTTCCGACGGTAAATTTTATAAAACCGATGTTGCTGATGTAGAGCAACTTTTCCGGCTGATACAATCCATCCCATCGCCAAAGGCTGAACCTTTTAAACTTTGGTTAGCCGAAATCGCCCGCGAACGGTTAGAAGAAATCGACGACCCTGAACAAGGCATTGAGCGGCTCATGGAATATTATCACCGCAAAGGTTATTCTGAAAATTGGATCAATCAGCGACTTAAAAGCATAGAAGTTCGCAAGGAACTTACCGACGAATGGGAACGGCGCGGCGTGAAAAAAGGTCAGGAATATGCCATGCTGACGGATATTATTACGCAGACATGGTCGGGATTGACAACCAAACAGTACAAGCAGCACAAAGAACTGAAAACTGAGAGCCTGCGCGACAATATGACCAATCTGGAACTTGTACTTAACATGCTTGCCGAAGCGTCAACTACCGAAATTTCAAAAGAAAAGCAACCTGTCACGCTTGCCGAAAATGCGAAAGTCGCTCAACAAGGCGGCTCGGTTGCTGCCGCTGCCCGTCAAAAATTAGAATTGGAATCCGGTAAAAAAGTAGTTTCCAAACTCAACGCAAAGAATTTGAAATCAATAGAGAAGTGAAAAATATCAACAAAACATCAGCAAAATATATTTTCGTGACAGGAGGCGTGGCCTCGTCACTGGGTAAAGGAATTATTTCCGCTTCTATCGGAAAGTTGCTCCAGTCGCGGGGTTACAGAGTAACCATCCAGAAGTTAGACCCATACATTAATATAG
>Ga0082212_10003687_pt1 | contig 21584 bp, 15 predicted proteins | sample TergutNt197P3_FD_71548 | JGI IMG/M metagenome (GOLD analysis project Ga0082212, IMG submission 71548) | Neocapritermes taracua P3 segment gut microbial communities from Petit-Saut dam, French Guiana - Nt197 P3 | ecosystem: Host-associated > Arthropoda: Insects > Digestive system > Gut ... | reverse complement strand
AAAATAAAACAAGGATTTCATTCAATACTTTTCGTGGAGCGAAAAGTTACCTGCATTCTGATTTCTGAATACTGAATCCTGAATACTTGCGGTCGAAGACCGCATTAGACGCAAAAGAAAATAGATATCCTCAACAACCCTCTGAAAAACCCAATAGTCCCAAAGTATTTGAGGACATTTAATTGTGAATCGTGAATCGTGAATTGATTAAGCGGAGGTAGTATTCAATGAAGAAAACTTTGACCATAGCCTTACTGGCGCTATTAGTTATCTTTATCCTGACTGCCTGTTCGAAAACCCCGGAAGAGCCGACAAATAAAACACCAGAGATTCCTGCCCCGGATCAATTCCGCCAAAAGGCGGAGGCGGCAGGCTATATAGTGGAGGAGTATCCCAGTGATTTACTTGATAGACAAGAGTCAGATCCGCGTGTTTACCTGGATTTTTCCAAAGAATATGATATGGAATTCTCTGGGTATTTTGCGGTTTTTGATACGGCGGAGTTCGCCTCCCAGTTTTATGCCAAGGAAAAGGAAATATTTGAAAACATGGCAGCTGAAATTGACCTTGATCCTCTTGAGGAAGAGCAGGACCTTACCCATTATACCCGGCATTTCCCTGACTTTCAGTTTTATGTAGCCATTTCCTGCAGAGAGAACACTGTGATCGGGGCGGAGGCTGGCCCCCAGGGGCAAGAGGAGCTAATTCAATTTTTTAAAGATTTGGGCTATCTGCCAAGGTAGGGTGCGCCACTGCTGCCGCAAAAATTTTGCCTATCGGATCCATTCCTTCCGGAAGATAGAATTAAGCCGTTTATGCCTGATCAATACCGTTACAGCACTTGCTGCCGCGAAAGCCCAGAGGAAATTGAACCAATCCCACATGACTTGGTTCATACAAATTGTGAATTGTGAATTGTGAATTGCACACGGAGGTGGATATTGTGAAAAAAGTTTTGATCCCGGTTTTGCTTTTATTATTCATTATTGCGGCATTAGCGGCTTGTTCCAAGAACCAAAATGAAGGGGCGCTGACAGTGGAACAATTCCGTCAAAAGGCGGAAGCGGCAGGCTATCGGGTAGAAGATATGGAGATCACCCCAGAGGATCAGGAAGAAGAGCCGGGCTTGACCGCTTGCCTCGCTTTTCTTAAAGATACCGAGGAAGGCTTTTATCATGCCGGTCACTTTAAGATATTTAATAGCGCCAAAAATGCCGGCGGATTTTATGACTCCGGCAAAAACGATCTTGGGGAAATGGAGCAAATATTAAAAGCGGATGGCAATGATGTCCCCGGTAGTTCGCTTGAAGACAATAACTTTGCTTATTTCACCCGCTCATTTACCAGCATAGAAGATGATCCCTTCTATGCAGCTATTCTTAGAAGAGGAAAAACTACAATTGACGTGATGTCTTCTGCTGCAATCCAAGAAGAAATGGAGCAATTCCTTCGGGATTTGGGATATTTATAATAGGAGGTTTATGTCATGAAAAAGATTCCGCTCCCGGTTTTACTGTGTTTAGCTGCCATCCTTATCTTGACGGCTTGTACGAAAACGCCGGATATCCCTCAAGAGACGCCTAAAACACCGCTGACAGCTGAGGAATTTACCCGAAAGGCAGAGGCGGCGGGCTTTAATATTGAAGAGCTCGCGGCTTCATGGGAGCCGGGGACAGGGGTAATTAATTGCCTCAGAACCGGAAAAGACGGCTATGAACTCTACTTTTTTCTCTTTGATACTCTGGAAAATGCTATTATCTTATACGAATTTCATAAAAACGATCTTGAAGCCCAAAACGACGACTCTTTTGAGGAAGATTTTTCCTCCGGAGAAAACTATGAATGGTATATGCTGACCCATAAAGAGCAATTTAGTTATGGCATGTACAGCATGTATTCCCGGATAGAAAATACCATGATTATGGTTAATGAATATGCCAGCAACAAAGAGGTTCTCAATCTCTTTATTAAGGACTTGGGCTATTTAGATTAAAGGAGAACTCTATGGAACATGATAAGAATCAAGCAGTCATTCCCGGGAATTTTATCCAGTCAATTATCAACCGGGACTTAGAGACAGAGAAATATGGAAAAAGGGTACATACCCGCTTTCCGCCGGAGCCCAATGGCTATTTGCATATCGGTCATGCCAAATCCATATGCCTTAATTTCGGCTTGGCCCTGGAATATGGCGGCCTATGCAATCTCCGTTTCGACGACACCAACCCTTCCCGGGAAGAAGAGGAATTCAGCAATTCCATTATGGAGGATGTACACTGGCTGGGCTTTGATTGGCAGGACCGGCTTTATTATGCCTCTGACTATTTCGAGGAGCTTTATCAATATGCCGTACAACTGATTGAAAAGGGCCTGGCTTATGTTTGCGACCTCTCTCAGGAGGAAATGCGTCTGTATCGGGGTAGCCCTACCGAACCGGGCCGCCTTAGTCCTTATGCCGGCCGCTCTGTGGAGGAAAATCTGCAGCTCTTCAGCCAAATGCGCCGGGGCAGTTTTGCAGATGGGGCAAAGGTATTGCGGGCCCGTATTGATATGGCTTCTCCCAATTTTAATTTAAGGGATCCGGTGCTTTACCGGATCCAACGTTCTCACCATCAGCGTACAGGGGAGGGCTGGATAATTTATCCCATGTATGATTATGCCCATCCTATTTCCGATGCTTTGGAAGGCATAACTCATTCTATCTGTACTTTGGAATTCGAAAACCACCGTCCTCTCTATGATTGGTGCCTGGCTAATATCGATATACCCTGCAAAAGCCAGCAAATAGAATTTGCCCGCCTCAATATCACCAATACAGTTATGTCCAAGCGTAAACTGCGCCGCCTGGTAGAAGAGGGTTTTGTTGAAGGTTGGGATGATCCCCGGATGCCTACCCTGGCCGGAATGAGACGGCGGGGCTATCCTCCGGCAGCCATCCGGAGCTTTTGCGAGAAAATCGGGGTGGCCAAGGCCAATAGTACCGTGGATTTTGGCCTGCTGGAGCATTGTGTGCGGGAGGATTTAAATTATAATGCCGACCGGGCTATGGCCATCATCCGGCCTTTGAAAGTCGTATTGACAAATTATCCCGACGGACAAAGAGAAGAGCTGCCTGCCGACAACAATCCGGAGCAGCCCGAGCGGGGCAAACGCCTGATCAGTTTTGGCAATCAGCTCTATATTGAGGCCGATGATTTTATGGAGGAACCGGTCAAGGGCTTTCACCGCCTGATTCCCGGGGGTGAAGTGCGCCTGAAACATGCCTATATCATCAAATGCGAGAAAGTTATCAAAAATGAGGCAGGAGAGGTAGTGGAGCTGCACTGCACCTATGACGAAAACAGCAAAAGCGGCAGCGACACTTCCGGTAAAAAAATAAAGGGAACTATCCACTGGCTGGATCGTCAAAATGCGGTCAGGGCTCAATTGCGGCTTTATGGACATCTTTTTAACCGCGAAAACCCGGAAGAAAGCGCCGATGGTGAGGATTTTACCGCCTATATTGATCCTAATTCTCTTGTTCTCCCCCCAAATAGTCTGGTAGAAGCCAGTTTAGCTGATGCGGAAATTGGTAAATATTGCCAATTCCTGCGCCAGGGTTATTTTGTCAAAGATAAAGACAGTCAAAAAGACTTACCTGTATTTAATAGAATTGTTTCTTTAAAAGCAGGCTGGAAGCCCGCATCTTTGGCGCAGAGTTAAAATTTATGTTAGCAATTAAGCGGTGCGGCATGGAATAATTTCCATCCCCCAACCCGGACAAGCACCGGGGGATTGCGGACCTGATCCGCAATCCCCCGGTGATATGCAGGGGATCCCGGGTCAAGCCCGGGATGACGTGTATGATGATTTTTTACTCCCTAACCCCTTGCGGCACAGCAGCTTTAGAAATCACTTGATAAAGGGTACTCTCTTCCTGCGCGGTTATTACCGTGCGTGAATCTCTTTTCCCCATAAGGGAAACAACACCCTTCAGCTGGGCTAAAAATATCTCTTTCTGCCCGGGATCCAGTTTACGGAAAAGTCTGAGCAAATTTCTCTCTGTCGGGTCAACTTTATACGAAATCTCGTCATCCAGGTTACAGTCACTTAAAAGATAATCAACGCTGACCCCATAAACTTGTGAAAGCATCTTCAAGGTTGCCAAATCCGGTTGCGAGACATTATTTTCATACCCGGAGAGGGTTTTATTATTAATGCCGGTTTTTTTGTATATTTGAACCTGGGTCATTCCCTGCCCTTCCCTCAAAACTTTGAGCCTTCCCCCAATTTTCAACACTTAACCACCTTCTTAAGTTGTGAAATTTTTGCGCTAGAACAAATATTAATTAACCATTAAACGCTAACATTATAACATACTGTCGAAACAAGGGGAAGTATTTCTTAAATAATTAGACTCAATAATAATTACTTCTTTATATCTAAGACGCACGATTACACTCACATAACCGACAACCGGTAACTACTACTCAAGCAGCTCTTGTAAATAGGAAATAGGGATAGCCAGGCCGATATCGGGTTCTTGCTGGAGATGGGCAAAAATCACTGCCAATACCTCTCCCTTGTTATTTAAGACCGGGCTGCCGCTGGAACCGGAGCGTACCGGCAGCTCCAGGTAAATAAGGGGGCTGAGAGGAGTAGGAGAGGATAATACTTGGCCGGTAGTAAAAGACCAGCTGAAGCCTAAGGGCGCCCCGATAGCCCAAATTTGCTCATCGGTTTGGGGCAGGGAGGAAGCCAAAGCTAGGGCAGGTAAATTTTCCCCATTGATTTTGAACACGGCCAGATCGACATCATCTGCCCAAAGAAGATCATGACCGGAAAAAATTTGCCCGCTGGGGAAATAAACGCTGATAGTTTTGGCGTTTTCTATCACATGGCGATTGGTCACTATCAGCCCTTGGGGATCAATATTAAAGCCGCTGCCGCTGGCATTAGCGGTTTTTATTGTAACTACAGCCTTGGAGTATTCCTGGAGCTGTTCATCTTGGGAGAGCCGGAAGGATTGCTGCAAAAAACTTAGATCCGGCGGACTGGAAAAATTCCCCAAGCTAGAAAAGGTCCATCCCAAAAAAGCTATTAAAATCAAAAGCAACACCGGAACAAAGACCCAGGACTGCCCTCCTGTTTCTTCTTCCGCCGGATAATCATCAAGGCCGGCCAGGTTAAGGTCGGCTATTTCCAGTAAATCCAGGTCTGGCTGATGCTCTTCGGGCACCGGCAATTGCCATGGCTCCAGGGGAGCCTCCGGGGGAGGGGGAGATCCAAGCGAGGTACTATAATTTTCCCATTCATTATTCAAACTTATCCCTCCTTGCGCAATGCCTGCAATTAGTTAGGAGTTTTTCTCTGATTTCCGGGTCTTCCCAGCTTTGCAGGAATAGACAGGGAGCGGGGTTTGTTGGCCAATTCTCCCGGCGGCTGCGGTTATAGGCGGCAAAGGGTATTCCGGCGGAGTTTGCGGCCAGCAAATCAATTACAGCATCGCCCACCGCCAAATAATGACAGGCATCCGGGTGCAATCCTTTTAAATAAATATAACCGTCAGGCGCAGGCTTCATTCCTGGGACCCGGCCCCGTCCTGCCACAAAAGAAAAATAGCCGATAAGTCCCAGCTTATCCAAGGCCAGGCAGGCTGCTTCATCTAAATTATTGGTAAGAACCGCGAGGTAGGCCTCACTTTCCAAGCAAGCCAAAACCTGCTCCACCCCCGGTTCGGGGCTGGCGGCGGCCAAACCCGCAATTTCGATCTCCCCCAACCGCTGCCAAACAGCCTCTTCCAACTGATCTGTCATTCGCGGGTGAAGGCGGGCTTGGGCCATGATTTTTGCCACCCAAAGACTTTCATCAGCTTCCACACCCCCCAGAGCCAAAAGCCGCAAAGTCTCGGCTTTCATCAATGGATAATCAAGATGAGAATGAATGAGGGTGTTGTCCATGTCGAAGATTATGAGTTTATTTTTAGTCATGGGTTCAAGATTGCTTTCTGCTTTATAGCTATTGGAGGGAGTAAGGTAGAAAGGTGTTAATCAGGCCGCCGGTTCCGGCGCCCAGTTTAGCTATACCCAGATAACAAAAATAATAGCCGGCACAGGCGGGAATTATTCCTAAATAGAGCAGCCAAATCCGGTCTTTTGCCTGGCTGCAATAATAGTGATAAGCATAAAACTGATAAATGTATGGACAAAAGCCACCAAATAAGGATGCATATCTCCCTGCACCAGGTAGCGCACTACTGGATAACTGCTGCCCCAGGAAATTACTGCGAAAATCAGCATTAGATAGTATTTGATATTTGTCTGTTTCATAATAATCTATTTCGACAAGTAAGGAAAATTACCTTCCAATTTTCAAGGCCAGAAGGCCGTAGGCAAAGCCAAAATCTCTGATTTTGGCTTTGCCTACGTGCATACCTTGGTCTTTACCGAAGATAAAGGTCAGGTAGGCCAGAGGGCAGAAAATCATAAAAAGTATTGAAAATAAAAAATACAGATGGTATAATATAGTAAAACTTAAAAATTAGCCACATCATTCCGTTTATTTGCAGATGATTTCCAAAAATTTATATTAGAGAGATTTTATTGTGAATAAATCTATTTGCAGAAGGGTTATTCTGGTAGTTGTGATGACAGTAATAGTGGGAACTTTACTTCCTGCACTGCTCAGTTGAGAGAAGACAGCTACACTGTAGTTTTTAAAACAGGCAACCTTGGCGTGATGACTCCGGAAGAATACAGCGAGAAGGTAAGCCATAATGGCAAACTTATCCAAGTTCCCTCAATAACTGCAGCCAGCAGCTATGCCTTCGCCGGCTGGTCAATGAATGAGGACAGTACATATTATAGCGACAGCGATATTCTGGATATACTCATAACAGAGAATACCGTTTTTACAGCGCAGTATCAGGAGATAACGGGCAACAGTGGTGGATCTACTCAAGGACCACTACAGGAGCAGGTAACTCTAATAGTATATGCTATTGATAAAGCCACTGATAAGGTAATCTACGAAGAAAGCCTTCCAGTTATTCTAGGATATAGATTGAATCTCAATACACCGAGAATAGTTGGTCACACTTTGGATGCGGATTCTCCAGCTAAACAGACTATTACTATAAATCCCGGAGCCAATACGGCCAGCTTCTATTACAATGCCAACGACACAGGGGAATAACATGGAGTGAACAGGATAATTTCCTAAAAAATAAGGAGAGGAGCTGTTTTTGTTATGAATAAATCCACATGCAAAAGGGTTATTTTGGTCGTTTTGATGACGGCAATGATAGGGACTCTTGCTGCCTGCACTGCTCAGTTGGAAGCAGAGAGCTATACCGTAACCTTTAAAACCGGCAGCCTTGGTGTTATGACTCCGGAAGAATATAGCGAGGAGGTAAGCCATAATGGCAAATTTATCCGAGTCCCCTCTATAACCGCAGCCAGCGGCTATACCTTCGCCGGCTGGTTAATGAATGAGGGCGATACATATTATAGCGACAGCGATATTCTGGAAATGTCCATGACAGAGAATACTGTTTTTACAGCACAGTATCATGAGATAACGGGTCACAGTGGTGAATCTACTCAAGGACCACCACAGGAGCAGGCAACTCTAATAGTATATGCTATTGATAAGGCCACTAATAAGGTAATCTACGAACAAAGTCTTCCAGTTATTTTAGGATATAGACTGAATCTCAATGCACCGAGAATAGCTGGTTATACTTTGGATACGGATTCCTCAGTTATACTAGATGTCATGATAGATCGTAAAGTAAATACAGTCAATTTTTATTATAACTTAAGTGATAGCGAGTCCCTGGAAAACTCAGATAGTAGTGACGAATCTACCCAGGGACTGTTAATAGCGACCCTGACAGTCTTTGCTATTGATAAAGCCACCAATGAGGTGATCTCTGAAGATAGCAGCGAAGTTATTATCGGGGAAAGTGAAAACATTCTTGCGTCGGCAATTGAAGGCTACACTTTAGCTGCGGATTCTCCGGCTATGCAGACTATTGCTATAAATCCCGGAGTAAATATGCTCTACTTCTATTACAATGCCGATGGCATCGGGGAATGATCTGGGGTGGGCAGGTAGATCTGCTTACTACACGGCAAATTTGAAACTTATGAGATTTTCCGCAATATATTTATCAGAAGGGCACGGTAGTCAACTGTGTCCTTTCCTGTTTTTTTGTTCAAACAGTAACTTATCAGGATATTCGGTTTGGCGCTCCACATTAATGCAATATATTCTCGCTATTTGTCGAGCAAAATAGAAAAACAGATAGAATATAATATATTATCGAAAGTATTGAAAATAGCTATATTAACAGTATAATATGACATGAACTTTAAAAATAGGTAACTTTTTAAAATCTTATGGAGGTATTTGAAGTGAAAAAACTTAATTTCAACAAAACAAGGCACATTACCAAAAGTCTGATCACGTTTGCTTTTATTATGGCAATTGCGCTGATCATGACACTATCTCTCGCATCTAAACCCGCCCTGGCTGGTGTCGCCTATCCGGGTATTTTTGATTATTACCAGCCTGACGGCGGCTTTATTCAAGTCAGGCAGCATGGCGATGAATGGCAGCATTTTATCGTAAGAGTATATGAGGGTGAGGAATATGTGATCGCGATAGACGAAAACCGCCTTTTCGGCTATGTACGCGAAACGCAATTCCCCTATACCTCCTCGGTAGTTTCCGCCAGTGAAGAACCGCCGGATTGGGCAATAACGGCAGCTGAATATATTGAAAGCCTTCCGGAAGCCTACAACCCGAACTCGCTGGAAAATTTTCTAGCTCCGGAACTTTCAGAGGAAGCCGCTGCGGCCGGGACAAGCCCTACACCCTATACCTATCAAAAACAACTGGGCAATAAAAAGATGATTGTAGTCTTGGTGGAGTTCAAACCTGCCAGCGGCGCTACAAAGTTGCTTAACGACAAGGCGTTTTATGGAGGTAAATTACCGGAAGAATACTGGGAAGAAAAAACATTCGGTGGAAATTCATCTGTAAAATCGGTCAATGATTTTTACAAAGAAAATTCCAATAATCAACTTCAGTTTGTGCGGGAATCATTGCCAAAAAGCAGCAATACTACGGGTGTGTACAAAGTAACGCTATCAACGCCACATCCCAACTCTTCTCCCTTAAATGGCGAACCGAATCATATTTTGGATCATGGAGTGGCCTTATTAGCTTTAAAACAGCTGCAAGATAGATATAACTTCTCTTTTAATGACAAATATACCACAACAAACGATCGTTCTGCCGCCAATTACTTGCATATCTTGTTTATTGTTGCAGGATATGATGCCTCAGAAAATCCCTTTGATGAGGGTTTTAGAATATGGCCTCATCGTGGTGGTGCAATTGATAATAGCGGCACATTAGGCAAAACGGGGAAGACCTATTACTATACTATGATCTCTGAGATGCAAGGTCATGATTACTATTATGATAAGTATTTCGGGGGCTATATTGCCTTTGGCAACTTGCATCCGTCCACAATTGGGGGCATGTGTCATGAATTAGGGCATTCTCTTGGCGCTCCGGATTTATATCATATTAAAAATACCAGCACTCCTTATCAATCCGGAAGATATGATGATGAAAACAGCCCAGAGTATTATTCGGTCATGGCATCCGGTGACTGGGGATCTGTTAATAGTACAAAAAATGTTGAGGGTGACAGTCCCACACATTTTGATCCTTGGAATAAAATTAAGTTGGGTTGGTATACCGCAACCACAACACGCCCCCCAAGGCTTTATCAGGCAAACAACAGCAGCCAATATAAAATATTTAAAATCCCTTCGCCGGATCCGTCTCAATATTATTTGATTGAGAATCGGCAGTTTTATGGTTTTGACAAGGGGTTCGATGGATATGTAGGTGCCTTAAAGGGTGTTACTGCGGGAATTGTGGTCTGGCGTGTTGACGAATGGGTCATTGGTGAAAAAAGTAACAGTAGTATTAATAACCAAAGTCGGCATGGCGTGACAGTTGTATCCCGACCTTTTTCCACTGATTGGGATTATGGCTATGGACTTGGCGAACAATTCTTACTGACCCATCATACTGGAGATAGGAGTAACTCATCTTGGCTGACAGATGCAAGTAAAGAAGCAAACCCATGTAAATACGAGGTTGTTTCCGGCAGCACCGGCGGGTTTGCCGTGCAGCGGCAGGGCGCTATTACCGGTGTAACTAACGTAACCGGCAGCTCAGTAACGCTTAACTGGTCGGCGGCTGCCTTGGATGATTCGATTTATACATATAAGTTTTACGCATCCACCAGTCAACTTCTCCTGACAATCATACCAAGTCTATCCAATTCAAATGTTACCTACCTGGGTAGCGTTAGCGGTAATGGCAGCCAGAATCGTACTTTTGTAGTATCCAAAAGTGCATTCCCTGCTTTAGGATCCGGCGTGGTTTATTTCAATGTGCTGGTTGAAGGCCCGGCTCTCAGGCCCATGGCCTACCCGCCGGGTACTACAGGTGGAAAAGCATTATATGAGCCCTATAAGTACGGCAGCAGTAGTACACCAAATCCCCCCATTTACACAAAACCAGCAACAAACATTGCAGCCAATACAGGGACGTTGAATGCTTCATTTACAATTAATAATACCGGCACCCCTATAGAATATGGCTTCTACTATGGCTCGGAGGGCGGCGACATCACAAAAATCATTGTAGGGTATTACGACCCAGTTAATACACCCGCTATGGAAGAGGAAGGTACGAATAGTGCAGATGTCTTAGACTTTTCATATGAACTTTCGGGGCTTGATCCTAACACCATCTATAACTTTACAGCCTATGCGGGAACATATGAGGCTGACCCCATGAGCTTTACTACGGAGGCAGTTGATTCCGATTTCGGTTTTTGGGCTGAGACATTTCCCGCAACTGATATTATAGGAGGCAGTGCAACTCTGAATGCTTGGGTCACTAATACCAATGGAGATCTTATAGAAAGCGGTTTCTATTGGGGTACAACGAGCAGTCCTACAACTAAATTCTCCTTTATTCCAACCTGGTTTAATGGTTGGAGTCTTTCATATGATTTGTCGCATCTTACAGGCGACACAACCTATTATTTCCAGGCCTTTGCCGGATCAGGGTATAATGAGGTAAGGGGTGAGATCCTGGAATTCAAAACAGGATTAACTCCCCCAAGTATTGTGGAGGATTTAGTAATAACCCCCGGAAATGACACCCTAAAAATGAATTGGGCTGCTCCTTCAAGTGATGGCGGTAGTGAGATTTTGGGGTATGAAGTGTCCATAGATGATGGTGTTACCTGGGATGCAGCAGTAAATAATACCAACCACACCTTCTTCGGATTAACAAACGGAGTAATATATCCAGTCAAAATAAGGGCGTTTAATATTCTTGGCAGCGGACCTGTTTTTACATGGTATTTTTGGCTACCTCTGGTCCATACGAACGGTGCAACGGATATTACGGTGGATTCTGCAATCCTTCATGCTGTATATTTTGGTAATTCCGACTCTGATAGTTTTGGCTTCTACTTGGGCACATCAGATGATCCTACAACAAAGGTTCAGATTACTGCGATTGGCAACCATGCATTCAGTAGTCGCCTTTCGGATCTCACAGCCGACACAACCTATTACTATCAGGCTTTCTGGGGGTCGGATACTGATGAGGTAAGAGGTAATATCATGAACTTCACAACTGACGGGATCAACACCAACTTTGAAGGCGCCTTACCTATCGAGGCAAACATACCGGTACCGGTTGAGATAATTGCGGCCAGCCAGACACGATACTTTAAGTTTATACCAACAGCTAGCGTCACTTACACCATCGAAAGCACGAAAGAAGGCAATGACAGCGCGGATCCATATTGCTACCTTTACGATGCAGATCAAACCCGGATCGCATCTGATCATGGGAGCACCGGGAATGGGAACTTTAGACTTATTCGTAATCTAACAGAAGGAGAGATTTATTATATTGGCATAAATTGCTATGGTAGCGGCACCGGAAGTTATTCATTTAGTGTTACAGCAATAACTGCTCCAAGCGCACCGCAGAACTTTACTGCAACTCCCGGAAGCGGACAGGTAACGCTTAGTTGGACTGCCCCGCTAAGCGACGGTGGCGGTGCGATCACTCATTATCATGTTTCCAAAGATGATGGCGCCAACTGGTTTTATACAGGAAGCGATACAGAACATACTTTTACCGGATTGACTAACGGAATTGCATACACATTCAAGGTTCGTGCAGCCAACTTCATTGGCTTCGAGGGTGCGGAGGCAAAAGCAACGGCGACACCGCTGCATCTTCTCTATATACCACTTGCAGATTGGGATACATCAGCATTGGGAGGAACCCTTTCTATGCCAATTTTTGCCAATACAACATGGGAGGCTGTCAGTAACTCGGAATCGTGGCTGAGTGTCGAGCCCTCCGCCGGAGTAAATGATGGGAGTATCAAATTGACTGTTGCATTCAATACATCCTCTTCACAAAGAGCTGGAACAATTATTATTACTGGAGGAGGAGTGGTAGAAACTATCACCGTTATCCAATCGGGGGGAGCAGCTATTATAAGTGCGCCGCAGACCTTGGTCGCAGCCCCTGGAGATGGACAGGTAATGCTCAATTGGACTGCTCCTCTAAGCGACGGTGGGATTCCGATCACTCATTATCAGGTATCAAAAGATGGTGGCGCTACCTGGTTTTATGCAGGAAGTAATTCAGAACATACTTTCACCGGATTGACAAACGGAACAACATATACATTTAAGGTTCGAGCGTCTAACGCAATTGGGATCTGCGGTGCGGAAGCAACTATAGCAGCAACACCGCTGAACATTCTTTATACAACGCTTACGAGTTGGAATCCATCAGAACTGGGAGGAACTCTTACTGTACCGATTTATGCTAACACAACATGGTCGGCTAGCAGTAGCTCGGCATCGTGGCTGAGCGTCGCGCCCTCTAGCGGAGTGAACAATGGGATCATCACATTGACCGCCACTGTCAATACAACCGCATCACAAAGAAACGGAACAATTGTTATTGCAGGAGGAGCGGAAGAAACTATCATTGTTAACCAATTTGGGACAGCTCCAAGCGAGCCGCAGGACTTTACCGCAACCCCCGGAAACGAACAGGTAGAACTCCAATGGGATGCTTCACTAAGCAACGGGGGCTTGGCAATCACTCATTATCAAGTATCTAAAGATGGTGGCCTTACCTGGCTTTATGCAGGAAGCGATATAGGGCATACTTTTACTGGATTGACAAACGGAATAACATATACATTCAAAGTCCGTGCGCTCAACCTTATTGGCATCTATGGTGCAGAAGCAACAATAACAGCAACACCGCAGCCCATTATTTATACAACACTTTCTGGATGGAATCCATCAACACTGGGAGGAACTCTTACCATACCGATTTATGCTAATACAACATGGGCGGCTAGCAGCAGTTCAACATCGTGGCTAAGCGTCACGCCCTCCAGCGGAATAAATAATGGGATCATCACATTGACCGCCACTGTCAATACAACCGCATCACAAAGAAACGGAACAATTGTTATTACAGGGGGAGGAGCGGAAGAAACTATCATTGTTAACCAATTTGGGACAGCTCCAAGCGAGCCGCAGAGCTTTACCGCAACCCCCGGAAGTGAACAGGTAGAACTCGGTTGGGATGCTCCGTTAAGCGACGATGGTCTAGCAATCACATATTATCAAGTATCAAAAGACGATGGCATCAACTGGGTTTATGCAGAAAGCGATACAGGGCATACTTTTACCGGATTGACGAACGGAATAACATATACATTCAAAGTTCGTGCGCTCAACTTTATTGGCATCTACGGTGCAGAAGCAACAATAACAGCAACACCACTAAACATTCTTTCTACAACACTTACCCAGTGGAATCTATCAGCGCTGGGGGGAACACTTACTATACCGATTTCCGCTAATACTACATGGTCGGCTAGCAGCAGCTCGACATCGTGGTTGAACGTTGCGCCATCTAATGGAGTGAATAATGGGATCATCACATTGACTGCCACACCCAATACAACCGCATCGCAACGAATAGGAACTATTAATATTACAGGAGGAGGATTAGTAGAAACTATCACCGTTACCCAACTTGAGACAGCTCCAAGCGAGCCGCAGAGCTTTACCGCAATTCCTGGAAGTGGACAGGTAGTGCTTAATTGGGATGCTCCGCTAAGCGACGGCGGCATAGCAATAACTCATTATCAAGTATCCAAAGATGATGGTATCAATTGGTCATATGCCGGAAGTGATACAGGGCATACTTTTAGCGGATTGACGAATGGAATAATATATACATTCAAAGTTCGCGCACTCAACTCTATTGGCATCTACGGTGCGGAAGCAACAATAACAGCAACACCGCTGACCATTCTTTCTACAACATTTACAGAGTGGAATCCATCATCATTTGGGGGAACTCTTACTATACCGGTTTCCGCTAATACAACATGGGCGGCTAGCTGTAGTTCGACATCGTGGCTGAATGTTGCGCCCTCTAGTGGAGTGAACAATGGAATTATCACATTGACTGCTGTGTCCAATACAACCGCATTACAAAGAATAGGAACAATTATTATTTCAGGAGGAGGATCAACAATAACTATACTTGTTAGCCAATGGGGGTCAGCTCCAAGCACGCCTCAGAGCTTTACCGCAACCCCCGGAAATGAACAGGTTGAGCTTAGTTGGGCTGCTCCGCTAAACGATGGCGGCGCCCAAATAACTCATTATCAAGTATCCAAAGATGATGGCATCACCTGGTTTTATGCAGAAAGCGATACAGGACATACTTTTACCGGATTGACGAACGGAATGACATATACATTTAAGGTTCGGGCGGCTAATTCTATTAGCATCTTTGGTGCAGAAGCAACAATAACAGCAACACCGCTGGCCGTTCTTTATACAACGCTTAACCAGTGGAACACATCATCACCGGGAGGGACTCTTTCTGTACCGATTTATGCTAATACAACTTGGGCGGCTAGCAGCAGCGCGACATCGTGGCTGAATGTTGAACCCTCTACTGGAGTAAATAATGGGTTTATCACATTGACCGCCATGCCCAATACAACCACATCACAAAGAATAGGAACAATTATTATTTCAGGAGGAGGATCGACGGTAACTATCATTGTTACTCAATGGGGATCAGCAGCTCCAAGTGAGCCACAGAACTTTACCGCAACCCCAGGAAATCATCAGGTAAAGCTCAGCTGGGCCGCTCCGTTAAGTAACGGCGGTATCTCAATCACTCATTATCATGTATCCCAAGATGATGGCGCCACCTGGTTTTATGCAATGAGCAGTACAGGGCATACTTTTACCGGATTGACGAACGGAACGACATATACATTTAAGGTTCGAGCGGCCAACGCCATTGGTACCACCGGTGCGGAAGCAACTGTAACAGCAACACCGGTTTATTCAGTCGGGGTCAGCGGTAAAATCAGCAGTTATTACCCTAATAACCCCACAACAATTCGGCTGATTCAAAATGAAGAGGTTATTTATGAGACAACTATTTCTTCCACTGACGGCTATGGTAAAAAGGATCCGGAGTTTTCATTTGAATATGTGGTTCCGGGTACATATTCGTTGGTTGTTACCAAAGCGGTTCATCCAAAATTCACTGTGCAAACAGTGGTTGTAGGCAATGAGGATCTGGATTTGACTAAGGACAGCCGGCCCGAGGTTCAGCTGATGGCTTTACGTTGCGGAGATATCAGTAACGATGGCCTGATTAATGACGCGGATTTAACCATTTTGTGGCGGTCAGGCAACTATAACAGACATGTTAGTCAAGCGGATAACCCTTTATGCGATTTAAATGGCGACAGTTTGATCAACGATGGCGATTTGACCATACTCTGGTTAGCCTACAATTACAATAGAGGGCTGGTTATTATTCCATAAAGGCTAAAGCATATATGCTTAGCAAGTGTTTCTTCCCCTATTAACAAAAACATCTCAAACAATAGAATATGGAGGTATTAGAAATGAAAAAAATCACAAAAACTGCATTGTTAGGCCTGGTTTCTATTTTGGTGCTTTCTAGTTTCAGTATGGCTTTTACTCGCATACCGCCGCCAATCCCCATTGATTGGGTGGATTTTTCTGAAAGCATAGTGAATGAGAATAACGGTGGCGTAGGAAAAAATCTTGGAATTAATCTGGAAATATATGGATGGCTGGAGGAATACGAGCTTTGTGCTACGCTCTATGGTCCTAATGAAGAGTATATTTCCACTCTCCTAATTTGATTTGTTTTCCTCGCTTATACTCGTTTTTTCTCAGTATTTCTCATTATTTCACGTTTTGTCAATTGCAACTTAGGTGTAAATCCACAGTATTGCTGTAAAGCTCACCGAATAATGGGTAACCTTAACCAGAAACATGAACAACTTCCTGTTTTTTTATCAATCGCTATATAGACTCAGCGGCGGTTCCTGCCGATGCTCTCGCGGCTTACCCTCTCATGTCCTACTGGGTCATGCTTCATAAGCACGCCCTAACATTCCTTCGTTCTGCCTTTTGCGGGAGTTCGGCGGGGAGCATTTACTTTCAACCTGGCTCGTGGCCTTATGGGGGATGTGTGCTTCCCCCGCTGAACCTTTTGCCTGCCTGTCTCCAGCCGTCGCCTTCATCGACAGTATATTGTATTAACCTTGCGTTTCCGCTGGTTCGGAAAGATGGTTTCCGATACGCCTATCTTTCACGGTGCCTAATATCCGCGCACTGTTCCGTCTTATCACCGGTAACCCGGCTGCGCACATCTATTGCAGATGCCTTGCGGTGCTACTCAATCCGCGTGTCCCTCACCACTCCGTCATGGCTCGGGTTCTTTGTGGTGTACACATCCTGTTTTCTTGGAAAAACGCAAGAGGAATACCTAATTTAGGTTGTTTGTTTTTTGGGTCTCGTCCATTAATGTGGGTTTATAGCATTAAGCATGTAGTGAGGTCAAGGGAAGGGTGGAGATTTTTTGCGGGTGCACTTCCCGCAAAAAATACTACCCGACCTTGACGGAACGGAGGGTGAGCAAACAGATAATGGAAGGTGGCTCATTGGGCGCTCTTCCCAATGAGCCCCTTTTAACCTTTTTCCTTTTACTTCTCTTTCGTCTGTCATCTGCAAATGTGATTTATCCGAGGCTTGCTATTTGTTGAAGTCGAACCGGGCCTAACGCCTTGGACGGGTCATAAGTTTCGCCAGTTTTGGCGAGATAAAAAAGTATACGCATAACCTTTAGTCCAGTTGCTACAAACGCTTGTTGTGATTTTAGCGGGTTCTTTTTTCGGTTAATGAGATATCGGTAGTATTCGCGCATTTCAGGGTTACATCGGCAGCCGCATTCTCCAGCCATATATAACATGTGCCGCAAATATGGCCGCCCTCGTTTGCTAACTTTGGTCTTGCCTTTGTGTTTACCGGAGCTGTTTTCCACAAGATTCATTCCTGCTAAACTGCGTACCTGTTTCCAGTTGCTGAAGCGGCTGACATCTCCTACTTCACCTAGAAAAGCTGATGAAATAACCGTTCCGACGCCTGACACACCTTTCAATCTATTTCCAAGCTCTAACGCATCCATTACATCATCCAGCTCTGCTGTAATCAGCGCTTTTTTCTCCTTATAGCTCTCTAATTCTCCAATCAGGCTTAATATCCGCAGTCGTACAACTCTTAAACCCTCTTTGACCCCAACGCTCCGCCTGGCAACCTCTATCATTTTATTCATAAGTTTAACACCTTCCGTTCCGCTTGAAGCTTCTTTGATATCAGCCAATAACTGCTCATGTGGTGCTGATAGTATATCTGAAGGGAAAGTGTATGTTTTCAACAACTTCAATGAGGTTTGGCAGGTTACCTTGCCCCATACTGTGGAGTATTCGGGGAAAAACTCATCCAGCAACGCCACCAGGGTATTATTGGCCCGGCTAATCTGTTTCATGATCCGTTGGCGTTCTGTATTTAGCTGACGAAGCTCTGCATATTCGCCTTCCGGTAGATACATATCGAAATACCTTCCATCACGGATCAAATGTGCAATGACTTGCGCGTCTTTGGGATCACTTTTTGTCTGAGAATTGTCGTCGAGTTCCTTAGCTTGCTTTGTGTGATAAGGATTAACTTCCACTAGTACCGGCTTGCTCTCGTGCTGCTTCAGGTACCAGCCCAACGCCCGCCAATAATGGCCGGATGGCTCCATACCGATGATTACTTGGTCACATGTGTGCTTAGTCTGTGATTTTTCTACTTTTAGCAGTAGACTTTCAAAGCCGTCTATGCTATTATAGAACTTGAAAGGCTTCATCAGGTCTATACCCCGATAATCAGTGATTCGTGCCCAGTGTACCTCCTTTGCTACGTCAATCCCTACGATGATTGTTGTCGGTGTTATGCGTTTGATTTTTTCCTGCAGTGCTTTTTGCATCTCTAACGCCTCCTGTTTTTTGATTGGGTTTGCTCACCCACAATCATATTAACAGAGGGCGTTACTTTTTGCAAAGTTCATTTTAGCTTAATTACAGGAATGCTTTCAACGATTATTTCGAAATTACTGATTATGACGCATACGGTAATGGCTACGCGCAACTTGCAGCAGTTTTCGATGGGAGCATAATCAATACTCTAGGAGTAGATGGCCCGTACCAGGTAGATATAGTCATTACGGCCACAGATGATGAGAGATTCCCAATCCCCTTTCTTGATTACTATATAACAGACAGCTATAGCGCCAGTGACTTTGCCGCTAGCCCTGCCTTTTCCGTTAAGCTGCTTGGAACGCTTGATATGGTGACCAAGTTTGCTGGAGGGAACACCCTGGTTCTTGATTGGCAGATCATGGCTAATCAAGTAGACTTAACCTTGACCAACATTCAAGGCTTGCGTTTGGCTTACGACAACACAGTGTTACGTCTTATTCGCTGGGATGCAGCAGGTGACTATAGCAACATGATGGGCGATATGTTTACCAAAATGCCCCAAGCGGGCAACCTTGGTGTTTATGGATATGGCGTTCCTGCTGTTTATGGTGCGAAAAATGATATTGGATATACTGGTTTCCTTGGTATGGCGCTAGAAATTGGCGGTTCATTCTATAATTGTCCTTTGAACACATATGTATCTTTACTTAAGGTGCGTTTTGCCTTCCATGCAGGAAAAAGTGAAGCCGACCTGACTCCCAATTCTATCCGTATGTTGACAGCAACAGAGCTACAAAATATTGCTCAATATGTTAGCATACTACTTAATACCACAAAAGATGGTGGCAAATCATATACATATGGCCTGCAAAATGGAGGTGAATTTACAGGCGGAGATGAGCTGGAAGCCCCGATTATTGAGTAGCCATTATGTAAACAGCTCGATATTCCAGTGGATAAATCAATAATTTATCGACCCTGTTATTTATTTGTAAATTTAACACTCGCAGTTGGCAAATAGATGTACTCTTAACCACCCTAGCGCTTAGTGGCAGGGTGGTTTTATTACCATTTCATATCAGAATAAAAGAAGAGTTGGTAATTGTTAACTACCAGCTGTCTTTAAAAAAGGAAAGAAGGTTGTTAGGGCGAACTATCATAGTTGAAAGATTGAAAGAGCATTAGGAGAAAAGCTATGAATGAATTGACGAAAAGTAAATCTTGGAGTTTGAATGTTTATCAGCTGAAATTATTGGCTTGTTTTTTTATGCTGATTGACCATATCGGTTATCTTTTATTTCCGGAGCAAATGGTCTGGCGGGCTGTGGGACGGTTGGCTTTGCCTATTTTTGCCTATTTGATTGCTAATGGCTGGCGGTATACCAGGAGTAAGCCTAAATACCTTTTACGTTTGCTGATTTTTGCCTTTATTTGCCATTTCACTCTGGTTATATTCGTGCGTATGAGCAGCCTGAATATTTTTTTCACCCTCAGTTTGGGCCTTGTCGCTATAGCTCTTTGGGAATGGAGCCAAACATTGGGCCCAAAAAGCAGCCGTTATCTGTTGGGAGGTTTGCTGGTTCTGGCTGTGGCTTGGTTTGGGCAGTCTTTCAAGGTAGATTATGGCTGGTTTGGGGTGCTATTGATTTTTTCCTGTCATCTATTCCATGGCCGTTGGCTACGTTTGAGCCTAGTAACGGCAGGACTGTGCCTGATTCAGTGGGGGCAGATGCTTCTGGGATCCGGTAGTATTTCCAGCTTTAATTATTTGCAAATTCTCTGTGTGGGAGCCTTTCTTTTCCTGGCACGTTATAATGGCCTGCAAGGGCGCCCCGCCAAATGGCTTTTTTATATTTTCTACCCTGCCCATTTTTTGGTATTATCTGCAATCGCGCTCTGCATTCAATGCAAATTTGACTGGGATCTAATTTTTCACCAAGTAATCCCCTACCTGTTTAACAGGTAGGGATTCAATTCATTTCGTCCAGGGTAAGTTGGAAGCTTGCTAAAAAGTTATCTAAAAAATAGGCTACTTCCGGCAGATGGCGATAGGTATCCACCTCGGCTGCCAGGGCTTGCTGAGCCTGGGAAAATTCGCCGTTACCGGCTGCGGCTTCTTCCAGGCATTTTATATAGGCAGAAATTTTATCGGCAGCTTTCACCAACTGTTTTTCCTTACCCTCGCCGGGGAAAAAGAGGCCCTGATAATGTTGGGCCAACTGAGCCGGCAACAGGGAAAGAAGCTTATCTTTGGCTACGGTTTCGATTTCCCCATAGGATTGCTTGATTTGAGGATTAAAATACTTGACCGGAGTGGGCAAGTCACCAATGATAACCTCCCCCGCATCATGATAAAGAGCCAGGCAAGCCACTTGTCCGGCATCCAATCGGCCCTCAAAAAATTCATTTCCGATCAAAGCCAAAGCATGGGCAATAACAGCCACTTGCAGGCTGTGTTCTTGAATATTTTCCGGAACTATGCTGCGCATTAGGCTCCAGCGCCGAATCAGCTTCATCCGGGAAAGATAGGCGAAGAAGTGACTTTTGATAAGGCAAAACCCCTTTTTTTGAGTGTGGAGTGTGGAGAGTGGAGAGTGGAGTTTTGGGCTTGTGCCTTGTTGCTAATCGCCTGCTGTCAGTTACTTGTTCCTTGGCACTTGCCCGTTGATACTTGTTCTTTGGTGCTTGTTTGGTGATACTTGGTCTCTTGTGCTTGTTCGGCGGTACTTGGTCTCTTGTGCTTGCTCGCTGATACTTGTTCTCCGGCACTTGCTCGTTGATACTTGTGTGTTCCTAGTTTAATTTTTAATATCACCTACCCTCACCATCAGTATACCACATCCTAACGAAGAGTGCCACTATATTTTAATTATAAGCATATCAGCTTTGCATAGTGGAACCGGAGTATAATTGCTTGACAGACGGTTTAGATTATAACCTTTTATTATATACTCAAGAACGAAAACATTTTCCATCCCTCTTCCGGTCTTTTTGCCGCCAGGCGGCGCGGGAAAACCTTGAAAGGCAACAAGCATTCCTGCGGTTTTCCCGCACCACCTGACGACAAAAATCCTCG
>Ga0082212_10003686_pt1 | contig 21584 bp, 8 predicted proteins | sample TergutNt197P3_FD_71548 | JGI IMG/M metagenome (GOLD analysis project Ga0082212, IMG submission 71548) | Neocapritermes taracua P3 segment gut microbial communities from Petit-Saut dam, French Guiana - Nt197 P3 | ecosystem: Host-associated > Arthropoda: Insects > Digestive system > Gut ... | reverse complement strand
CGTACAATCTTGCGCTCGAGGAATTTTTGCACCTGCATCGGCAACCGTTGTGCAATGTGTTTATGCTCTGGCAAAATGCGCCGACCGTTGTCATTGGACGCAACCAAAACACATTGGATGAGATCAACCGCGATTACGTCGAGGTGGCGGGCGTGCATGTTGTGCGGCGGAATTCCGGCGGCGGAACGGTTTATCACGATTTGGGGAATCTCAATTTCTCGTTTCTCGTGGACGACGGCGAAAGCGGGGTTCACTTTGAACGGTTTACGCAACCGGTCATTCGCACGTTACGACAACTCGGTGTCAAGGCCGAAAACAGCGGGCGAAATGACATCGCCATTGCCGGACGGAAAATTTCCGGTAATGCACAATACCGTAGCAACAGACGATTGTTGCATCACGGGACAATTTTGTTCGATGCCAATCTCGAAAACCTTGCAAAGGCACTCAACTACGCCCCGGAAAAATACGTCGGGCGGGCGGTCGCGTCGATTCGCAGTCGCGTGACGAACGTGGCCGAACATTTGCCAAAGTCGGTCACCATTGCGGAATTTCGTGATCTGCTCACACAAAACGTCGTTGCTGAGTATGACCTCAAACCTGACACACTCCGTGATGATGAGCAAGAAGCGGTTTGCCGCCTCCGCGATGAAAAATACCGCTCGTGGGATTGGAACTTTGGACACTCGCCACCGTTTTGGACACACACAGGCTTACGGAAATTCCCGTGGGGGACGCTCGACATCCGGCTGGAGGTACGCGAAGGCATCATTGCATCTTGCGTGTTTTACGGCGATTTCTTTTCGCCGGACGATCCGCAAACATTGGCCGTACGATTCGTCGGCTTGGTATTCGACCGTCAAACACTGGAAAACGAGTTGTGTGAAAACGATATGAACCGCGTTTTCCCCGATCTGACGAAAAACCAATTACTTGACATGATTTTTTCATAATCATTCACATAAATTGTTTTTCAAGACGAAGTTTTTGTATTCCCACCATGTCGCACAATATACGCATCGTGACACTGATGACCGACTTTGGGACGGACAGTCCTTACATCGCAGCAATGAAAGCGGCGGTCTGTGAGCGTTTGCCTCAAGCAGTCGTTCTTGATCTGACTCACGCCATTCCACCGCAAGACATTCGGCAGGGTGCCTTTGTGTGGCGAGAATTCACGGGAACATTTCCCGACGGAACGGTCAACATCGGCGTTGTTGATCCCGGGGTCGGTTCGGAACGTCGTATCATCGCGGCACGATGCGGCGGGCGGTTTTTTGTTTGCCCCGACAATGGGCTGATGACGTACATTTTGCAAGAAAACCCGCCGGACGAGATGATCGAACTTACCAACCAGACACATTGGCGACCGGAAATCTCAAACACCTTTCATGGACGCGACATCATGGCACCGGTTGCTGCCGCCATTGCCGGAAATGTGCCGCTTTTTGAATTGGGAACTCCGCTCGACAACAAGACATCGCCGGTTCTGTTCCCGACAACCCAGCCGCTATTCGGGGAAACCGAGTGGCAACTTGAAATTCTGTATGTCGATCACTTCGGCAACCTGTTGCTTAATGCGACTGTCGATATGCTGCCGCAAGCCCGGCTTGATAAATCGGCACATAATCCCGTAGTTGGCATCAGCTTTCATGGGCAGGAAACGAATGCGGTTTTTGTTTCCCATTACAGTTGCCGGGAAGCCGGACATCTCGTCTTGCTTGAAGGATCCGGTGGGCGACTCGAATTGGCCGTGGTCAATGGGAACGCATCCGAACAACTTTCGGCCAAGCCGGGAGATCGACTGACGGTTCTTGTGTCGTGATTGTCTCGTCGCATCCGTACTACGGATTGTTTTGCATGATCGCCGTTGTAGCTGTTCGCATCTGGTCCCATTGGATACGAAGGGCGGAAACCAGGAGAACGAGAAGAACTGTCCAGCCGATGAGATTGGGGTGGACGAAGAACCAGCAAAAAACGATCAGTGCGATCACAAACAGTGCGGAAAACCGGCGGTAAAACTGTCGCAGATTCCTGTGGACGGCCATGACCATCATGGCGAGGCAGACGGTCACCGCAAGGATGTAGCGGAAGTAAACACCATACAGGGGGGAGGCGGTTTTTGAGTGAAAGACCAGGGTGAGGTCTGTCATGCCGTGAGGGGCCACTCCGGCTAAGTAACGAACCCCTGTTGAGTCGTTCCAAAAATTGCTCCTGAAAAAATAGGATTCCCAATCCGTCTGTGGGGTATCTTCCCAATGAAGCTCGTTAAGCAATGAGGGTGAAGATGTTCCCCCGGACAAATTCTTGTATTGATTGACAAGTTCGTCATAAACGGTTTGGGGCGTTTGATTCCGGGAAAAGCAGGATTTGATCCAAGCAAAATTCACACTTGTTTCCCATTGTCCCCGTTCCGTGACAAGCAAGTTGTTTGGCAGTGAAGCAATCGACTGGTCCAGGAACAAGGCGTTCTCCCAGGAAACTTTGTCCGCATTCTTTTCCGGCAAGAAATGAGCCGCTCGCTTTCGCGGTCCGTTCCAATGGCCTGACCAGGCGGCTTGCCGGTGGAACGGAGTCTCCGTCGCTTGGGACTGTGCCGGCATCTGGTGGAAAAGGGACAACATTTGGTTCAGTCGGGCAAGCTCCATTCGGACACGCAAGTTTCCGGCATCCGTCTGTGCCAGAGACTCAAGTTCATGTTCATTGGAAGAGAGCCGCTCGCTGCCATACAAAACATTCGCGCGGGCATGGATTGGCGTGTCCTCCGTCGGCAAAGGTTCATAATAGACTTCCCAAAGTGTCTTGGAGACCGGAAAAGAAAGAATCTGGGGAAATGGAAGCATAAGTGACCATGACGGTTCGAACTTGGAAGCGTCATGCCGCGAACAATAGACCAAAGTCAGGCGTTGAACGGGAATATCGGGGAACAACTCCACCCGGATCGTCGCATCGTCAACCCGTTCCGGCAGCGGAAAAACATCGTTCACCTGTACTTGGATCAATTGGGATTTCGGCGGAAGGACAATATCGCACCAAGGGGCGTCATTTTCATGAATGTCGAACAATGAAATGCCGAAGCAAAACCCGTTACGTTTGACAAAACAGGTAACGTCATGACAGGATACGGAAGCCGACTCGTTCAGCGAACTGATTTTTGCGGAATACTCCTGTTGGTTTGCCCGATAGTAGCGATAGATGGATTCCATGTCAATCGGCCAGCGAGACGGGGTGTCACTGACACGCTGATCCAACGGACGGACCGACGGAGTAGAATCCGATGGTGACAGATTGACAAGTGACCATGTGAGCGGTTTTTCACCGGAACTATCCGGCAACGCGACATATTGTTCGAGATCGCAGTCATGCAGGAATCGGACGTAAGGAACAGACACGAGGTCAAGTGTGCCGCCAATGGGAAACTGAATCTCGAAAGAATGTTTCCCAGACACGGGATCGCGCGGCGTGATTTGTACCTCGGTTCCGTCATTCTTCGATTTTTGTATTATATCAACTTTTTGTAACCGGGAATCAAAATGGAAAGCTGACAAGGGTTCATTGTAATGGAAGGGAATGAAAAGTGAAAGCTGGCCCATTTCTCCCTGTGAGATCGTGACATCCCAAGTGACGATCATATTCCAGTCATTGAAAGGATAATTTCTTTCGAGCCGGGAAACCATGATGCCTGTGATTTCCGGTTTATTTGGCATCATACTCACGGTTCCGGGATGAAATTGTTCCGTCGAATTGACACGAAAGGCCGAAAGGAAATAGCCGGTTGGGAAGGTTGGCATCGGACAAGGGAGGTTGTCATCAATCCATTGAACGGACTGCTTGTCCAGGGTTTGTCGGACAAGGACGGACGTATCACGATGACAAAACACCGTACTTTGGACGGTCGTCTGTTCATCATGGGTAAACTGCGGAAAGGGAATTTCCCCGGGTGATTTGCTCGGAACGGTTCCCAAGAGCGAAACCGTGTATTTGCCGTGGATCGGCTCTTTGAAAAATATGACCAGGTTGCGATCTTGTTGCTCAACGCAAAGTTTTTCCCATGGAACTCCATTGGCATCTTTGACTTCCACTTTTTCACAGTGGAAACCTTCCGGCAAAGTGATTTCGTATGAAAAGACCGGAATCGTCTCACGGGTCAGAGGCGTGGTTGCCGTTGGAAGCATCGTCGTATTGTAAAAAGGGGTCACCTCTTCTTCCAGGTACGTCAAGATGGACTGATGACGGAACAACAACCACTGGCGTTGATCGATTTGCTTGAAAACGGGGCGGCTTTTCACCGTGAGAAACCAGTTTTCCTGGGGACGCCGAAGATCAAAGGCATGATGCACGGGTTCATCAGGAAACCCTCTGGCGTTCTCGAAAAATTTGGTATCGACATTGGAGACGGGGAGTTCCACTTCGGTCGAAGGATCAGACGAAACTCCAAGCCAGGAATGGTCAATCCTGACATTGGCATCCGCGGCGGAAAAACGCGGCATGGGAAGCCTGCCGATTCCCGAAAAATTACCAATGCCCGTTCTCGGAACGAAGTCGGCCTCAATGGTCACGTTTTTCGTCACCGGTTGACGAAACGTGATTCGTTGGAGGTTTTCCACGCCGGGAACCGGTTCAACCGAAGCAATGACGGCTTCGGTCGCATGATACTCCCCGTCCAATTTATACCGCGGATCGACCGTCAGTATCACTTGGCGAATGCTTCCGCTGGGAATCGTGAAACGAAATTGAGCGTGAAGTTTGGCTTGGTCAGGTGCCACCGACAATCGAAAGAACTGCGAAACACTCAGACCGGAGGAAAGTGGCGGGGTCATCGGCCAAGCGACGGAAAGACGTTTCGACGGTCCCAACGAGGCTCTCAATTTGTCCGACGAACGAGTCACTTGGCCCAAGGATTGCAAAATTTCGACCGGAAAAGTTGCGACGGGAAGCGTCAGTTCCAACGTGGAATCCGGGACGGGAGGAATCGAAAGGTCGAAACGACATATTGGCATTTCGGAACTGCCATTGACTGTCGGCGTTGGTTGAAGCAAGGCTTCCAATCGATGACTGCCGCGTCCGGAAACGGCTAAGACGTATTCATTTTTGTCGATAATCGGCTGGATTAATCGGTTATCACAGCGAATCCCGTCGGGCAAGACGGGCATGTCAGGCAACCTCACCACAGCGGAAGCGTCGTCAAGTTCCAAATCAAAGATTGCCCGAAGTTGGGTCAATGTCACCTCGTTTTGAACAGGGTTGTGTGAAAGCGTGCCTGCATAACTTGCTTTGCAAATCCGCCAGTTGCCGGACGACGTCATTTCCTTGTCGTTCATCTGCAAAAGCAGGGAATTGAGCAAATCCGGGAGGTAGTAGTGATCGCCGATTCTTCCCGAGGAATTATAGGGAACATAAACCTCGTAAGGTATCGAAAGGTCGTTGGCGTCAAAAAGCCCTCGTATTCCGTCGGGGACAGAACTCGGCGTTTCCGGCGTGACATTCTGGGGGAACAACCCCGACGAAGGTATCGCGGAAGAATCGCTTGTCGTCGGCTGGGCCGACAGTGAACCGGCTCCGGCAATGAGCAGGCCGCTTATCGTTGTGACAAGGAACAGGAGGAAGAGACTCTTTGATGATGCCGAATCGATGTCCGTGTTTGAAATTTCCGCCGTATCGTGTTGCTTGCCCGGGTGACGCAGCGACGCATAAGAAGGTCGAATCTCGCCGAGTTCCGAGTCGTCATCACGAAACGGCGAGGACATGATGGTTGTCTGCTCACTCCCTGAAGAATGAACGTCATTACGGCGATTCGAACGCAAGTGGCGAATCATACCGAACGCGGCGGCACAGACCATTCCCCAAAAGACGCCGGGAACAAGGCAAAGGAAATACGGTGGAAACAAGCGGACAAATGAAAGAAGACATAAGGCGACAACCGACAGAACGATCACCCAAATCAGGTGACAGGGGCGGATTTGCCATGAAACAAGCATGATGAAGAAAAAAACGAATGATTTCCATACCAACAACCTGTCATGTTCAATCAGTAGAATCGCCGGTGAAAACTCCGAATCGCAAACCATTTCACGGACTGTCCACCCCGGCATGTCAACTTCGGAAGGAACCGTTGTGTGGAAGAAGTGAGACGCGATTTGTTGCGATTGAGCATTGTTTTGCCACGCAAGCGGCGACAGAAAACCGGTTGGGGTTGACGTGTTTTTCAACGGAACGATTCCGGCAATACTCCCCAAAGGGTAGTACCAGAAACGGCCGGCATGAACAGAAACAAGTTGCGGTCGAAGTTTGGCCGCCGTAAGTGCCGATGTGACCAGAAGGTTGTGATGATCGTCGAAAATCACGGCGAAATGGCTTTGTTCCAAGACGGCTTGTCCCTTTTCGCGACTCATATCGTTCCCAACAGAGGATATCGAAAAAACGGGGGTCAAGGGAAAGATACCGGCTTGTGCCAACGAGTCACTGTCGATCATCACGGTAAAATGATGTCCGGTTCTTTGAGAATTTCCGTCGCCGGCTGCCATGTCTTCGATAAGCCCCGACGCAAACAGCTCGCCCCAGGTCAAGGCAAAAGCGGATGGATCATTGCCCGGGAATGTCGGATCAAGCGAGGACGTTTCCGGTGTTCCGCTTGTTGCCCTCTGTTGGCGAATGAGTTCTTCCAACATTGGGGCTTCCAATAATTGAAGCAACCCCTGAGAACATGCCGTGATCTCTTCTTTGATACCGGTCGGAACAGGGGAGCCAAACCAAAGGCGAGACGAAAACAGGTCGAATTCCGTCGCGTTGCGGTCAAAGAACGATTGGCGTTCAGCATTCCGTGGCATTGATAGGTCAAAACTCTGATATTGTGGCGGATACCAGGCGTACCATTGGCGTGTAAAAACCGGCACATCAAAATCAGGCATGGCAGGTTGGGACATGCGACGGACGGACAATTTACCGGACAATTTACCGGACAATTTGTCGGGCAATGGGTCACTCTGACAGGCGTATTCAAGCGTCAACGTCAAGTAGCGACGCTGCGACGGCAGATCGACGTACAAGTTGCCGTTCCCGTTACCTTCCGGAACAAACGTCCAAGCGGCTTTCTCGCGGTCAATCCAAAGGTTTCGGATTTGTTCAACCGACACTTGGGGCGGTAATCCGATTTTCAAGCGATCCAGTTTCCGGTTTTCCAATGCCATGACTGCAAAAGAAATCACTTCTCCACTTGGGTGATCATGAGTGTGCAGAGTCAGGGACCAAATGTTGGCTGCGCCATCTTGCCTGTCGGTGGAAACCGAAAGCGGTTCCAGTACAATCATGGCGTTTTCAGGCAAAAGGATATTACCGTTTACGGGGTATTGGTAAAAGCCGTGAATGGCATGGTTTGTCAAAGCGGCAACATCGACATCCGTTTCGGTCGGATAATGCGGTGAAACCGATTTAGTCGGATTGTTTATGATACGATACAATGTGGCATCACGGGTTTCCATTTGCACGAAGGCGTTTCCATCCGAAGCGTCGGGAAAAAACGGCAAGGGAATCGTCTGAGAGGAATCAAACGGTACGGTTCGGGTGGCCGTTACTTCAAAGGGCGTACTGCGCGACGGGGGCAGTTCCAATTCCCAAGTTTCCCAAACATCCGTCGTTGAATCCAGCGAGGCAAGTTTCTTCGTTGTGATCTGTTGCGACGACTCCGATTCCGTCTCCAAGTGCCATGTCCAACCGGAATCGTCATCCGCCTGGCGAGTCTTCGAAAAACGGACTGTCAACCGATCAACCTGTGTATCGTCCGCCGGCGTACAAGTGAAACGGCTGGTCTCCTCAAGGATGCCGTTCTGAAACACCAGGTTTGTCATAGCCGTCATCTCGTAAGTCGGTTTTGCCGATTCGATTTCGAGCAAAGAGTTCTTGAAGAATTTACCGATTGAAAAAACCGTTCCTTGCGGCATGGCATCGAAACGTTCGCGAATCCGTTCCGATGCGAGCGACAAAGCCGAACTCTCCCGGAGGTCATCGGTCATCACCCGATATTGTTGTCCAGGCTCAAATGCGATCAACTGTTCCCCCTCACGGCAACTGCGAACACGAATCGGCATGAAATCCGAACAAGGGTAAATTCGTTTTTGCGACAGGGCGAATGACGTTGTCTGTTCGTCAGCCGTCAGGGGGCGTCGCAACTGCACGATCAACCGAAGCGGCAGGGACGGATCAATCACCTGTCGCAGCGGAACAACCCACATGGCGTGAGGCGATGGTTCGTTTCCGGCTTCCTGTTCGACATCCGCGACAAAATAGTTGGCCACACGAGTCGTGTCGCTTGCTTCCATCAGGTCAATCGTCCAATTCGCATCGACCTCCAGTTCCAATTGTTGAATTTGTCCCTCATTGACGGACAGGTCAAGAATGGCTCGAGCGTTGATTTCACGTTCTCCCCATTGAAAACTTGTCCCGCTTTCCAGATTCAACAGAGTTTGCTTCAGTCCCAAGACAATACCGAGCGGGGAATCCTCGTCAAAGGCCTGGAAAACGAAGTGATCGCTTTCCGTTTCATCGACGCCGGATGTGGGGGACACCTGCCGCTGGAACGGAGCGATGATCTGCCGTGTCAGCAGCGGCCTGTTGACATGCACGATATTTCGCGTTTCGTTCCAGAGCAGCAAGGACGAACGAAGGTGAACCCCGGGTAAATCCCATGTTTGGTCGGTTCGGACAGAACAAAAGGTTTGAATCTGCATTTCACGGATACCCGATTCCAGATACGGAATGGCAAGGTGAAATCGTGTCACGTTTTCGTCTTCCGAATCCGAGGAAATTTCTGTCCAGGCAAGAACCCGATCACCGGTCTTGACCGAAAGTAACGAAAGAGGTTTGTCCAACTCCAAAGTCAGCTCGCTCAAAATGAAGTCTGACTTTTCAAGAAAAAACCTTGTGTTCAACTCCATTCCGGAAAGCGATAGGTCATAAGAATGAAGCCCGGAAACTCCGATGCTGTGAAGGAAAGACTCACTCGTTTCATCCGGTGCGACGGTCAATCGTATTGACGGACTGCCGTTCACTGTAATTTGCCAGCGTCTATAGTTCTGCGGAATCACGGAATCTGCGGACAATTCCCCGTTGTCCGACGTTTCCACCCGGCGCACGAGTCCGAAGGGCACGATCGGTTTTTTGTCGTCGGGAAGGTCGAGAATCAGTTCCGTCCGTAGAAATCGCGGCATGTCCAGCGAAAATATCAATTCATTGCGTATTTCAGTTTCCCGCCTCAGTGTCCATTCGAATGTCAGTTCACTTGCGTCGGGTGGAATCCACAGCATCGTTTCGCCAAACCTGCCCAGACCAAGTTGAGCCGGCTTGCCGTTCGACCAGACCGGATTGGACAAGGGTAATCGAAAGGGGGAAAGAGGCACCGGCAAGCCCGACGAGTCGGGCGGCATTTCGCCGGAATCGATATGCATGACGCCTTTGCCGGAAACAAGCTGCCGATTGTCCAGCCGTGCGGATAACTTAAGGGAATTGAAAAAGTACCGACTGTCCGAATCCCCTTCGGGTTGACCGGTTTCTCGAGTCTTGTCCATGAGGCGATGGAACTTTTCGGCGGGCATAGGCAAGTAGAGGCCGGTGATTGGAAGGAAGGAGATCGTCTCTTCCGGAAAGAAAACGAAACGGTATTCCGGCAGACCGGTTTGACCGATGGAAGACGAAATGTTGTCCGGCGGAGACGAAGAACCGGGAATCTGCCCGGCAAGGTTTGCCGCCATGAGGACGATCAACAGTGTTGCCGCAAAAGCAGTCCGCAACAAACCGAATGCAAAACCTTGACGGAATGACTTACGCATGGTGCCCCCGATCGTTTTCAGAAACCGGTTGAGATGTCCCATTCGTATCATCCTGCGGAACCTCGTCACCGTGTTTTCGTTCAGAAGCTCTGTAGGCATCGGGTACAGCCACAATGTTTTCTTCCACAGAATTACGGGAAGCGGATGCTGACTGGTCGCTTGGGACACCTTTGACTTGGGCCGCGACAGGCAACGAAACAGAAGCCGGTTCCCGCCACGAATCTGTGGAAACAAACATCCGGTAAAGAAACGACGCGATGAGCACGAGAACCAAACCGATGATACCGGCTTGCAGAAAAAGGGCACCCATTGTGACATGATACGCGAAAGCGGAAACAAACAACACCAGGAATGTGAACAAGACTCCCGGATAACGCATTCGTGGAAAGTAAATCAGGATCAAACCGAACAGGAGGATCAAGCCGCTGGACACGAGTACCAAAGTCGAACGATCGGCAAGGCCGAGTTGAACTTCCGTTTCCGGATGGAAAGCAATGAAAAGATAGTTGTTCAACGTTGGAGAAATCGGTTCAACATGGGATACGCCGATCCAGCCTTCCAACTCCTGTTGAGACAAAATCGGCTTGCGAGAATAGCATCTGCTGTCCCATTGCCATTGGTATTGGGGAATCCAATCCGGGTGATTTGAGATGAGATGACGCGAGTTCGGCAAAAAAACCTGAAAATAACCCGGTCGCACGAGAACTTCCGACGGAAAGGTCGGCATCACCAGTGTGAGGCGATTCGTGGCGGTTCGCATGGGAACTTCGTACTTGATTTCCAGTGTTCGAAGAGTTTCGCTTTCTGAAAGGTCGCGACGTAAGGACAAGGATTGCTCATTCGGAGAAGGGGATGTTTCGTTCGAAGGAGGAAGGAGGGGAATGCGCAACTCGCCGGCGTTTTGATCATTTTGTTCGACCGTAACAGTCCGATTGTCCACCTTGACGATCAAACTTCTCATTTGGAAGTTTACGGGCAGTTTGACGGTCAAATGACTCGCATTTGTCGAAACCTGGTAGCAGGCATAATCGATGCGACCGAAATCCTGAAGCCAACTTCTGACCCAACTCTTTTCAATGGTCGTCGCACCGGGTGTATCCGTATTTTGGAAGGCGGCACCCAACAGCAAAAACGGCATCGCTTGGTCCGTTTGATAGAAACTCTCAAACTGCGACGAAGGGACGGACACTCCGGAGAATTCCTTTTTTTTCCAACCGGTTGCCTCTTCCGAATGGTTGATCTGAAGTCCATGCGGATATTGGACACGCACCGTCTCTTGAATCAGCTGTCCGTCGCGCGGTAAAACGATCGGAATACGAACTGGGAAGGTCTTGGGACGCTGTTCTTTGTCCAAATCGTTGCGAATCTGATGATTCAGCTTGAATTCCAATGTCAATTGGAATGATCCGATAAAAGCGTCCGGTAATCGCAATTGCTTCAGAACAACCGAATCGGTGGAAGAGAGGCGTTCCTCCGGGTTGGTCATGTCACTCTCAATCACGTCAAACAATTTCAATTCGCGTGATTCAAACAGGACACGCAAATCTTCCTGGTCGTCGAGTTCGGATGGAACAGCGAGAGTCAAAAGTGAGACGCGTTCATATTCCACCGTGAAATCAAGTGTTTGTATAACCGGATCGCCCGACTGTAATGTGAGTTCCGTATGAGAGGTTACGGTCATTTTTTTCTGATGCAATCTCAGTTTGGCACAAAACTCGGCTCTCGCCGGATGATCCATTTGGTAAACCAATGCCCCCTGTTGACTCGCGGGAAGTTCCATTTGCAACGGCGTGCTGCGAAGGGATTTTTGACTCATCCCGACAATCGGCCGACTTTCGTCGTCCGACAACTCAATATGATCTGCCGGGATAACGGCGACAAATGCCGGTTGAATGAAATCTGCTTCGGGAACGGGAAAGGGAAAGTGGACAAATCCTTCGTCGGAGTCGAAATCGCGTTCCGCTCGCATGATCAGTTCGACATTTTTTCCGACCGGTTCCCGGAGAGTGATTATCACGGAACCGTTTTCCAACAAGGGCTGTTCGTCCACGTGAATGAGGTAACCCGGCTCAAGAGAGGTCAACCGCCATCCGTTCATATTGACGGACAATTGATTGCAGCTGCCAAGAATCGTGTAAGAAAGCTTTGCCTTTAGTACGGCGCGGTTTCGTTGGATTTCGATTTGGTATTCCGGCTCAAGATTGACGCGGGTTGCCTGCGGTACGGCTTGAACCAACAACGAACACGGCTGCTCATAATACTCAAATTCGGTAACGATTCCTTCGGTTTCGATCATTGCCGTGTCAATGGACGGGCGTATGCTTCGGCTCTCGTTTTGTCGACGAAGGTGAGTTTCCGGCGGCACGATGACCGACAACCTTCCGAACTGTTTTTCCGCACCGATGACTTCAAATCCTCCGACTTCAAACAATCCGTCGAGGGATTGACTGAGCGACGTCTCAGCATGAAACCGAACAAGAACGGGACCTTCGGTCGGCTGAGACAAACGAAACAACAGCACTTGCGACACCGGCGAGGACGGATCATCTTGGCCCGCCCGTCCCGGATTCATGACTTCGACTTGATACTCGGTCGTTTCCCCGCTTTGTATTGGACGATAGACCGCCCCACGCGGAAGTCGAAGGGAAAAGGAATCGAAGGTGCCGCCCGAACTCTTGACGGGAATCGTTGCGTCAAACATCACGCCGGTGGGACTGACATTGGCTATGACACGACCGTCTTCCACTTGAAGAACTGCCCGTTGCGGGACCGGGACATTTTGCTTTTCATACCATTGTACTTCGAAATCACTTTGCGTCCCCTGAAAAACGAATAAGGTTGTCTGCTCGTCAGACGGAAGGGTTTGAAGAAGGCTTCCGCCTTTCGTCTGCATGACAACGGCATGGGGTTGCGGGACGACAAGTTGGACTTGCGAACTGAGTGCCGCAGGAAATTCCGCCTTAAATTGAAATTCGCTGACGGACGGTTGCGCGACCGGAAATGCCAACCGGAGAGTCACCGTATGCAACTGGCGGAGAATTTCCGATTCGCTCTCAGAGGAAGTTGGATCCGGTAACAGCGATGTCGGCCGATCAACCGGCAACGGATGAGGGAAAAGGGAAGAAGAAGGAAGAGGGAAGAAGGAGTATGCTATATCCGATTCCACCGCTTCTCTTTCATCTTGATTTTCCTCTGCCGGCTCGAATTCCGGCGGAGTCTCTGCCGATTCTGTTGAAGGGGGAGGAGGTGTTGGCGGCTCTGTCGGTGTTTCTTGTATCTCGGTCACTTCGGGAACGATGGACTCCGGAACGTGATCGGTCTCTAAATCGACGGATTTGGCCCGTAGTATAATGTCGTACCCGTTGCCTTGAGGGTTGGCAATGATGGAAAAATCGGATGGCCCGTCATATTGAATCGATTCACTCAAATCCGTATCAAACTGGAAAATGCCGCTCTTCAATCCTAACGGGATACATAGAACCGACGGCTCGTTTTGAGTCTGTATCCGAAACTTGATTGTCAGATCGGCAATATTGTTCGTCACTTGGCCGTCCGCTGTGAGCGATTGAATCGAATACAGCGGCCCGGAATTGGGCCGGTACATACTTCTCAGCAGAGCATCAAATTCCGCCCATGTGATACCCCCAACAATCGCAGCAACATAGTTGCCTTTACCATCAGGAACGTAAAGCACACTGGCCGGGCTTCCCGGCTCACGTTGCGGAATGACAGGTAGAATGGTATTAGGTGTCACAACTCCACTGGGAAATCGGGAATCTTGGGCATGAATGTGGGTTGAGAAACAAAGCGTGGTGAGCAGAAAAACCGACAAATATATCTGCGCAGACTTCATCTTATGCAATCTTGGCTGGTGTTGCATGGACGCGAAACTTTCTGACTGTCGGGATGGACAAAGATGTGACAAAAAAAACTGAGACCTCGGACGAAATGAAATTAACTGCTCGAAGAAAAATACGCAGAACCATCGATACGTATTATAATACGCACACTCTTCCTAGTTTAATCGATGTGTCACAAGAAATAAAGCAATTTTCGTCAATTTTCACTGCCTGGATAAACAAAAAAAGAATTTGGAGACGAAATCCATTTTCTCTCTTCTCTCACTAAAACACCTCAAAGAAACGGTTATCCGTCCCGCCTTCGCCGATTTTCAACTTGACAGACTTGAGGCATTTTGGGCAACGGCCTTCGTAAGCGGTGCCATCGCGATTGACGTAAACCCTTGAATAGACGCCACAACAGGTGAATTTCAGGCCGAGAAATTTCTTCGGTGTATTTTCGTTCGATATTTCATCTATCAACGGAATTTCGTTTTTTGCAACATTATTCTGTGAGGCGGCAACTTTACCAAACGATTTGGGATCACTCGAAATGTCTAGTTGATTTCGTGGCATGAAAATCTCCGTCAAGCCAAGTAATAGCTGTAAATGGTGTTAGATTTTTCCTGTGATCCCTCTTACCTCATACCTATTCCCCTAAAATATCGGACAACGCACCGTGACAACGCCTACAAAGACTGTATAATTGCAACAATGGGGTAGTTTTCTTTTTGTCGCTTTATTATACACCACAAAAATCAATTGCATATTGGCATTTCAGGGGAAAATCATGGCAAAAACATGCGTTCTCGCCTATTCGGGCGGTCTCGACACGTCGGTCATTCTCGGTTGGCTCATGGACAAAGGTTATGATGTCCACGCAGTTTACGTCGATCTCGGACAACCTTGTGAGGATCGTGATGCTATTCGCGTCAAGGCGGAAAACATCGGAGCGAAATCTGTACGGTTTATCGACGTGCAAGACGAGCTTTGCCGCGATTTTGCCTTTCCGATTTTGCAGTGGCAGGCCAAATATGAAGCGGTCTATTTGCTCGGAACTTCGATTGCACGACCGCTTATCTCGAAGGTTGCGTTACAAGTGGCAAGGGAAGTCGGTGCAACGGCTTACGCACACGGTGCCACCGGAAAAGGCAACGACCAGTGTCGCTTCCAATTGGCCGCCGAAGCTCTCAACCCTGACATTGAAATGATCGCTCCGTGGCGGATGGAAGAATTTCGCAACCAATTTCCCGGCCGCACGGAAATGATTAATTACTGCAACGAAAAAGGTATTCCGATCAAGGCGTCGATCCAAAAGCCGTACAGCAGCGACGAAAACTGCCTGCACATCAGCTATGAGGCCGGAGAACTCGAAAAATTGGACGTCAACGGTATCAAACGGGTGGATTTCGGCATGGTAACCCGCCCGCAAGACGCGCAGGACAAGGTGGAAACCGTGTCAGTCGATTTCGAGTCGGGCATACCGGTTGCGGTCAATGAGCAGAAACTTTCGGCCATCGACATCGTCAAAACGCTCAATACCATCGGTGGACGCAACGGAATCGGCCTGCTTGATATGGTCGAAAACCGTTTTGTCGGCATGAAAAGTCGCGGAGTTTATGAAAGCCCCGGCATGACAATTCTGTACAATGCCCACCGCTTGGTCGAACAACTGACGCTTGACCGTGACCTCATGCACCTGCGAGATCGCTTGGCACCCGAAGTGGCCGAAATGGTGTATTATGGTTACTGGTACTGCGCAAAAATGGATGCTCTGCTTGCCTTTATTCGGGAAACGCAGAAACCGGTCAGCGGCCAGGTGACGTTGGAACTTTACAAAGGCAACATGACCGTAGCCGGTCGCAGCAGTGCAAACAGCCTGTACGACGAGGGTATCGCGTCGATGGAAGGCGGCGGTGCTTATAACCAAACCGATGCCGGTGGTTTCCTCCGCATCCAATCCTTGCCGCTTCGTGTCCAGGGGCGTATTCACAAGCGGGCCTATTGAGGCTGCGTCCCTACTTCGTACTACAAAGTCATCTCAATAACATTCGTTACGATGGGATCACACTTTTGGTTTCCGTTGTACTTCCATATCATGGGTTTTGCGTTGGCGTTGTAAAATGCGATGTACTCCAATATTTTTTCTTGCAGTTCGTTCACGGAACGTCCGAAAGATGAGGCTTCGATGTCGCGCGAGACGCCACTGGCGCGAGGGGATTTTTGGCAAGGGCACAAAGGATTCGCAGTCGTGGTATCGCAAGATGGAAGCGATGTTGCTGGAGTGCGATGATGGTGTTAATCGTGTGATTCGTTCGGTGGAATATTACCTTGCGAGTTACGAGTACAAGGATTCGTCGCGCGAATTGATTGTATCGTGCCTGACGTTTTTGCACAACAACGCACACTTGATGGAGTACAAACGATTCCGCGACAACGGCTGGCCGATTGGCAGCGGCCCGGTGGAGGGTGCATGCAAAAACGTTGTGAAACAGCGACTGTGCCGCAGCGGAATGCGTTGGAGCATCCCCGGCGGCCAAACGATCCTGACACTCCGAAGCATCGTCAAATCCAACCGATGGAACGATTTTTGGAATGTCTGTAAAAAATTGCCCAAATCAGCAAAACCTGCGTAAATTCAAAGTTATATCCTTAAATAAACATACAAGGAATGCGTCCCAAAATGGCTTGGGTTGCATCGCTACAGGAATGCAAAAATTGCAACCCGGCCAAAAACTGCTCTTGCACGAAAAATTTGCGTGACTATCGTGGCATAATAAAACCACGTTCACGGTTACGTAGTGAGCACCACAGCGACGGCAGGAAAGGTAGGGCGGTCACGCCGTGACCGCCGTTTAGCCGAGCGTCTTGGACGCCGGTGATTCCTGCTCCAAGAAACCCCGGCGGTCTTTCCCCCCCCTCTCCGGCTCCTGTGTGATAGAGATCCAAGCTGCCGCCAGGCAAGCCCCCCCATTGTCCAGGGCATCGACGACTCGGTCGCCGCCTGGAACAATACGCGGAAAGATTCACCCGCAATAGCACAATAGGGTAAAAGTTGTTTGGCCGGAGTACCGGCGTGTCGCAAGGTCCCCGAAGTGATTCATCCGAGATGCTGGATGAAGGGTAAGGGTCGTAACAAAAACCAACAATCAGGTAGAAAAAAAACGACAAGGCGTGCCGATTCCACTCATGCATGTCACGGACATCAGCGTCGTGGACGGCCAAACGACGATTTCCCGAACGGACAGCCGACGGCGTTTGACGATCCGCACCAACGTGAGCGGTCGTGACGAAGGCGGGTTCGTTGCCGAGGCACAACGGCGTTTCGACTGGGAAATCGAAATCCCGGAAGGTTTTCGCGTCGAGTGGTGCGGCATGTATGAAAATCTGGAACGCGCCTTCAAACATTTCATGCTCATCATTCCGATCACGGTCGGCGTCATTTTCATGTGAGGAATCGGTGATTCGCGGACGCATCGATTTGTTGCCGAACGAAGTACCGCTTCGCGTTCACGAGTTACAGCATTGTTTCATAACGGCAATGACCTGATCCAACTGCTCAGACGTCAAATCCGATCCGCTTGGAAGGCACAAACCCTTTTGAAAAAGTGTCTCGGAGACTTCCCCGCCACGATGTCGGCAATGAGCAAAAACCGGTTGCTGATGCATGGGCTTCCAAACCGGTCGGGCTTCGATATTTTCCGCTTCCAGAGCCAAACGGATGTCTTCCCGGGATTTGCCGAGTTGCATGGGATCAATCGTCACGACAGTCAACCAATGGGTTGAATAGAACCCTTCCGGTTCCGGCATGAAAACAACGCCGGCCAAATGGCCAAGATGCCGTTGATAGTAATCGTAATTGGCGCGACGTGCGACGACACGTTCGTCGAGTGTCAGCAATTGTCCGCGTCCCACGGCGGCACACAGGTTACTCATGCGATAGTTGTAACCGATCTCGGAATGCTGGTAATGCGGTGCCGTGTCGCGTGACTGGGTTGCCCAAAAACGAACTTTTTTCGCCCATGCTTCGTTGTCCGTGATAAGCATCCCACCGCCGCCTGATGTGATAATCTTGTTGCCGTTGAAAGAATAAATGCCGATTTTTCCGAACAATCCCGAGTATTTGCCTTTGTATTTTGCTCCGAGTGCTTCGGCTGCATCTTCCAGAATTGGGATTTCGTATTTCGTACAAATCTCATGAATCGCATCATAGTCGGCACACTGGCCGTACAAATCGACGGAAATCACCGCCTTGGGCAGATTGTTTCGTTTTGCACAATGCTCAATTTCCTCAGCGAGCAATTGCGGGTTCATATTCCACGTTTCGCGATTGGAATCGATAAACACGGGTGTTGCACCGACATAAGTGACCGGATTGGCCGACGCGGAAAAGGTCAGCGACGAAACAAGGACTTCGTCACCGGGACCAATGCCAAGTAATTTGAGTCCCAGATGAATCGCCGCCGTTCCACTGGAAAGCGCGACCGCATGGTTCGCTCCAACATTTGCGGCAAAGTCCCGCTCAAAGGCATCGACATGCGGTCCCAGCGGCGCAATCCAGTTGGAATCGAATGCGTCGAGTAGAAACTCGCGCTCTTTTGGCGACATGACATGCGGCGACGAAAGCCAAATCCGGTTTTGTTTGTTCATGACGAATTGTTCGTGACTGTTGGATTTTCTCCGGAAAGTAATATCCTCACCATACATTGCAGCGATCACGGTGTGACCGTCCCTACTTTATCCGCTTACTTTGTGCGCGGCTCTGATTCTCCGCGTCACAGGGTGACGCAGCTAACGCACTTCGGCCGCTCCGTTACCGTCGCGGCTCTGATTGTTCCAACACACGGCACGCTTCCCGAGCGGCGGCGAGTTGGTTTTGCAGGTCGGCGAGCGATTCGCGTTCTTTGGCAAGCACCTCCGGCGGGGCTTTGCCGACGAATGCGGCGTTGGCCAATTTCGCTTCCTTGCCCTTAATAAAGCCTTCGAGTTTTTGAATGTCCTTCCGCTTTTTGGCCAGTTCCGCTTCAACGTCGATCAGCCCGGCAAGGTCAACGATGATCTCTGCCCCGGTAATCGCGACACTCGACGAAAGCGTCGGCACGGGAACGTCCGGTCCCCAACCTTGCGCGATTGCCCCGGCCATTGACCGGAAGTACGGCGTCATTGGTTCGAGCAAGGCTGCTAGTTCCGCGTCACATTTGACGACAAAACGCATTTCCGTTTTCGGCGGCACGTTCTGACGCGAACGCACTTCACGAACGGCACGCAACACGTCCTGAAAACGCCCGAATCGCATTTCAATCGTCGCGTTAATCGCCGACGTGTCGCATTCCGGCCACGGGGCAATCGTGATGCTCTCAGCCGCGTCGGCCACCGTTGTCAAGCCGCGTTGCGGTACGATGTCGTTGAGCCGTTGCCAGATTTCCTCCGTCACGAAAGGCACAATCGGGTGCAACAGCCGCATCAGCGTGTCGAGAACATGCACAAGAACCCGTTCGGCGGTGGGGCGAAGCGTCGCGTCCGAAAGCCGGTACTTGACCATCTCGACGTAAAAGCTGCAAAATTCGTCCCAGGCGAAATCGTAAAGCGTCCGCGATATTTCAGCGAAGCGATAGCCCGCGATGCCCTCGGTGACCTGTTGCGTCACGGTCGCCAAACGGCTGAGAATCCACTTGTCCTCAAGCAGCAATTGCGAAGCGCAAAGATCAAAGCGCAAAGCGCAAAGATTGTTTTCTTCGTCTTTGATGCACTTTGCGCTCTGCGCTCTGCGCTCTGCGCTCTGCGCTTGTATGCTCATCATCACGAAGCGGGCGGCGTTCCAGAGTTTGTTGCAGAAATTCCGTGCGACCTCGAAACGCTCACCGACGACCGCCGCAGCGGGCAGTTGCTTGTCCTCCGGTTTTTCGGCCCATTGCGTGGCGAACTCTTTTTTGCACTTCGGACACTCAACACGCGGCATAACACGGTTTTTCTTCGTCTGCTCAACCGCCGCCTGACAATGCGGACATTCAAAATCCAGCGGCAAACGCACGTCCTGACTTTCGGTGCACATGTGCGCCATCGCGAATCGTAGTGAATCGGCACCGAATTTTTCGATGACCCTCACCGGGTCAATTCCGTTACCCTTCATTTTCGACATCGTTTCGCCGTACTTATCGAGGATTTTCGGGTGAATGTAAACGTTCGGGAACGGGATTTTGCCGACGTTGAACAGTCCCGCCAGCACCATGCGGGCAACCCACAGCGTGATGATGTCACGGCTGGTGATCAGCACGTTGGTCGGGTAATAATACGCCATTTCCGGTGTTTCGTCCGGCCAACCGAGCGTCGAATGCGGCCACAACGCCGAGCTGAACCAAGTGTCGAGCACGTCCTCTTCGCGCACGAGCGTGTGACCCGGCACTGCATCCGCCGCCAGGTCTTCCGACTGCGAACAAATCCACCATTGCCCGTTCTCCTCATCGCGCTGCCAAATCACGTCGTCCCGACCGGAAAAGGCTTTTTGTAATTCCGCTTCGCTTGCAGTTTCGCAGTACCAAATGGGAATCTGATGCCCCCACCAAAGCTGACGACCGATCGGCCAATCGCGCTTCTCGCCCAACCAATCGAGATATGTCTTTGCATAACGTGCCGGAGTGATTTGCACTTGCTTACGCTGCGTGCTCTGATTGCACTCTGTGCTCTGCGCTTGGACGGAATCCATGGCCGATTGCGCGAGCGTGTCCATTTTGACGAACCACTGGTCGTTCAAGTACGGCTCAATCGGCGTTTTTGAACGGTCGCTGTGTGCCAGTTCGATGACACGCTCTTCGACTTTGACAAGCAAACCGGCGGCTTCGAGATCGGCAACGACTTTTTCACGGGCTTTCTTAATCGTGAGACCTGCATACTGTCCGGCGTTTTCGTTGAGCGTGCCGTCCTTGTTCAGAATATTGACCATCGGCAAATTTTGTCGCACACCGACTTCGTAATCGTTCGGATCGTGTGCCGGCGTGATCTTAACGCAACCGGTGCCTTTTTCGGGCTTCGCCCATTCGTCGAGAACCAGGGGTATCCGCTTGTTCAAGAGCGGTAAGATGACGTGGCAACCCTGTTCCGCCATGAATGCAAGCCAGTCAAGCTCAATAAGCGTTCCGTCGGTTTCGCGTTTTTTGACCGCTTCGAGTTCTTGCTGTAATTCGGCTTTTTCCTTTTCGGAAGCAACTTCGATTCGTTTCTGCAAATCGGCGATGACTATTCGGAGTTGCTCTACAGGGTCAGGATGTACTGCCACAGCGGTATCGCCGAGCATTGTTTCAGGCCGGGTTGTGGCTACGACAAGATACTCTGGTTGCCTGTTGGCTGGTACCATTTTTCTAAGATACTCAATCGTCTTTTTGTGATCTTCAACTCGTTGTCTGTATCTTTCAATCCGTTTTATGTGCTTTCTCCTTTGCTTTTCGCTCTCAAATACCGGTGTTTCGCTCTCGGCTTTTTTTAAATCGCTCTCCAGTTGCGGCAATTCACTTTCGAGTTCCCGTGTTCCCTTTTCTGACACATCTTCTACGCAAATCTCATACTTAATATACCAAAAATTCCCGTCCACCGTTTCGTGGAACACTTCGTCGTCGCTGACGGCGGTTTGGAGGTGCGTGTCCCAATTGACGAGCCGCTTGCCGCGATAAATCAGCTTTTCGCGGAACAACCCGAAGAAGAAATGCCGCACCGCTTTCGCACACATTTCGTCAAGCGTGAATCGCGTGCGCCGCCAGTCGCAACTGCAACCCATCTCCTTGAGTTGGTTGATGATGCGGGTTTGATACTGGTCTTTCCACGCCCAAATCCGTGCGACGAGACCTTCGCGTCCGATGTCGTGCCGCGTTTTGCCTTCCTCTTCGAGGAGCCGCCGCTCGACGACCGCCTGCGTTGCGATGCCCGCATGATC
>Ga0082212_10003685_pt1 | contig 21589 bp, 21 predicted proteins | sample TergutNt197P3_FD_71548 | JGI IMG/M metagenome (GOLD analysis project Ga0082212, IMG submission 71548) | Neocapritermes taracua P3 segment gut microbial communities from Petit-Saut dam, French Guiana - Nt197 P3 | ecosystem: Host-associated > Arthropoda: Insects > Digestive system > Gut ... | reverse complement strand
ATCGGCGCGGACTGGGAGAAATCGAACGTTGTGTTCTGCCATCAAGCAGTCCGGCCAACGCGCGTATGCGGTTTGATGAAAAGTTACTGCGTTGGCGGGAAAGTCTGCGTGATGAACCGGAGTCATGCGCCCCAGACTGATACAGGAATGTCTCCGCAACTCTCGTCGCGTTTCCTGCAGCTTATCAGTCAACTGGTCGAGATGCGTGGCTCGCGACTGGATCAGTTCCTCACGCGCCTCTTTGTAGTCCGACAGCGTGATTTTTCTGGTGCGGTCGCGATTGGCGCGGAGTTTCCATGTTGTTTCATAGCCTAATGCATTTACTATCCAAGGCTGCCCGTAAGTATCCTCCCAGAGCTCAGCGAAGATCGCCTCGTCGAACTGCTGACCTGTTTCCTCAGTGTGCTGCAGCCACAGCGCGTTTGTCTCTTCCTGTGAAAAGTTACCCATGCGCAGAGACTCTGTTTTGATATTGAAAGCGCTGCCGCCTGTGATGATCTCTCCGTCGCCCTGATGGATACGGTAGTCGCGTACGTCCCGCACCCCGCAAAGTATAACGCTTTGAGGGAACTCCGACGGACGCACGTTATATCCCGCTCGTAACTGACGCAGGACGGATACCAGTGTGTCTCCGACAAGAGCGTCGATCTCATCAATAAACAATACTGTTGGCTTAACCGATGTTGCAGTCCATCGCCTGAGAAGCTGGTAAAGCTGTTCTTGTGGATCAAGAAGTTTACCTTCTTCAAGGTACCACTGCCGTAATTCCGGTCTCTTCAGGTATATCCCTATATCGTTGGAGATGAAACTGCACGCTGCAGAAATGCCCTTCGCGACATCACTGCGCGCATACTCGCAAAATCAGCTTCGCTCATAATCGTAAAAATCTTGACAAACGCGGGTTTGCTTTTATAATAGTAGGAAAGTGAAAATCTTTCGGGAGAACCGGTGGACGAGCCTGTTTCCGAAATCATGTACTATACCGGCGAGGTTGAACTGCCTTCCGGTGCAGTTGTTTTGATTTTGAGGGAGAGGCTTTTTTATAGTTTGCGCTACCGGCGTTGCAGAGGAAATCGACGAAGAGGTAATACGTATGCGGACTGTGCGGGTTCTGGCTTTGGCTATTGGAATTTTGCTGGTTGTGACGTTGTGCGCGTCATGTTCGCCGGGCGACGCGCTAAGCGGAGCTGCGCAGCCTACGGCGGGCGAGGCGGCTGTCGGCGGCAGTGGCGGCGCGAACGCGGATGGCGCGGAAGTGACTGCGGCGGAGCAGAGTGACGATCGCGAAGGCGGGGAGTCGGCGGGCAGGGGAGACGAGTCGCCCGATGATCAGTCAGGCAATACTCAGCCGCAAAACAACGGCAGCGCGGCGGAAACGCAATCTCCGGCGCAGCAATCACCGACCGGAGCGCCGTATGCCGCTCCTGAGATTACGCCTGACGGCGCATCCGGCAACCCTGCGGACGATACGCCGGACGATACGCAGGATGACACACCGGGGAATACCCCGGACATCACTTCAGAGATAACTCCGATTCCAACGCCCACGCCGACACCCACGCCCACGCCCGAACCGGCGGCGCCGACATCCGCTCCGGCGCAACAGCCGGGCAATGAGCCGATAGTATTGACGATCCGCGGGGATGGAGCGGTCGGCGAGACGTCATGGACGCTCAGTATGTTGCAGTCGATGAGTGACGGATATCGCGAATATAAGTATTCCACTACAAATAACTGGCCAAATTTTGGTTATGCGTCGGCAAATGGTATTTCGGTACCGTATCTGCTGCGTCAGGCAGGCGTTACGGACGACGCCGCAGCGTTTATACTCACTGCGGCGGACGGATACTATACCGCTGTCACACGCGAACAGATGTTCGGCGTCCGCTATGCTTACGCGAATCACGACAGGAACGGGAGCAGCGGCGAGTCGGCAGTCGAGCCTGTGATCGCGTGGGAATGGGGCGAAGACGGCGTGGCGCGTCCGGAGAAATTGCGCTTCTTCATCGGTCAGCGTGGTCCTATGGAGGTGAACACCTCCGCGTTTATCAGGGATATAGTCAGTATTGAAGCTGTTACGACGTCCCGAGGTTCGTGGGATGCTCCGGGGGCGTCTGTCGCCGATGGCAGCGAGGTTCCGTTTGGCACGGAGATGAGTCTGCTGCATGATAACATGGATATCGTACGAATATACTATACGCTGGACGGAACCGAACCCGATTACAACAGCGCGGTTTACAATCCTTCCACGTCGTTTTTTCAGCCGCATCTGATTACGCCGATTTTTCTGGCAGGAGATGTGACGATAAAGGCGCTCGCCGCCGGGATCGGCAGGGATCCGAGCCCGGTCGTGACGTTTAGCTACACTGTCGGAGAACCGGAGTGAAATCTCAGACAACCATGTATGTGCCCCGGATTCATCCGCGGGGAGGCATGATGCCAAGGAGTGTGGAGTCATTATCGCAAAACGGAGTTTATCGGCGCTAGTTTGCTTGATCTGTTTGATCTTATACATCACTGTGTGTGGTGGCTGCGCGCCAAAGACGGGCAATGCAGGCAGCGACGCCAACGACGTCAATGATGGCGCTGCGGAGGATACTGTGGACGGCATGGGAGGCGGCGTCGCTGCGGCTGATAATATCGTCGACGGTGAGTCATCTGCGGAAACATCGGAAGAAACGCAGGAAGCGGAGTCGCTGGCTTTCCTGTTTTTCAGCGATACGCAGGCTGATCCGGAGACCGGTGATTACTCCGCTCTCGGGGAACTGCTGGTAGGCGCGTTGTCTTATGACGATAGCGTTCATTTATGTGTTTTCGGCGGAGACTCCGTAAATGACGGCGGCGATGATGACGAATGGTTTGCGTTCCTCGAAGCCGCTCGCCCTGTATTCGAGCGGTGCGGGACTGCGTCCGTGGCAGGGAACCATGACGGCCACGCGTCGTTGGCGCAGTGGTTTGATTGCCCGGGGGTAAAGCCGGAAAGTATAGGAGAGGGCTGGTTCTACTCGCTTCGCGCCGGCCCGGTGTTTTTGGTGATGCTTGACAGTAATATCATGGGCGCGGCGAATCAACGTGATATCGACTGGCTTCGAAATGAGTTGCAAAGCGAGTATGCGCTGCGCGCAAACTGGCGCGTCGCGGTCATGCATCATCCGATGTGGCCGGCTGCGAGCATACCCAGAGACATAATGCGCGCCGAAACTATGCGCGAGTTTTTCCTTCCTGTGCTTGAAGAGTACGGAGTCGAACTTATACTTTGCGGACATCAGCACGTTTACTCACGGTCGGCGCCGATGCGCGGCGATGATGCGGCCGTCGACGGGCAGGGGATCGTCCAGATCATGGCGGCGTCCGGCGACAAGGCGTCTTATGCTTTAAGTGAGAGCGGGTACATTGTCGCAAGCGCTTCCGCGCCGTGTTACTTGCACTTACTGGCAGACGGCGAAACAATAACGATCACGTCGTTCAACGCCGGGCACGAAGAAATAGACAGTATAACGATCCGCAAGGCGTGAATCGGGACAAATACAGGACGCGCCGCGCCGGTCGCGGAGAGTAAGCCGCGCCATATCGGCGCGGAAAGTGGAGTTTGAAGAGTGAAGATCAATGAGCGGAGTGTTAAAAGCGGTTTGCGCGCGGCGGTGATTACAGTCCTTGTTAGCGCATTGATCGGGATCGCCGGGTGCGGCGAGTCTTCGGCGAAGCCTGAACAAACCGGCTCAGCTGCCGTATCTGCATCCGGCGCCGGACAACCATCCGGATCAACGGAAACGTCAGCCTCCGGCGCGGGACAGCATAGCGGCGTGAGCGAGGCGTCGGCTTCAGGTATACCCTCAAACGCAGGCGTCGACAGCGACTGGAGGATCCGTGTTATAGACACGTCGGGTGAGGAACTGTTCAGTTTCTCAGAGTCTGAACTCAGCATGATCGAACACGAACAGGCAGGCCCCTTTATGAGTATCTACTCAACGATAAACAATTGGCCGGCTTCGAGGTTTTACGCCGCCGACGGATATGGCGTTGCCGCTATTTTAGACGCGGCGGGCGTATATTACGCCGCGCAGACCGTCCTGATCTGCGCCGAAGACGGATACGAGGCCCGCTTGACGATGGATCAGCTCTTTTGCCCGCGATACTATTTCCCGCGCGTGGGAGAAGACGGCGCGGGAGCGGAAACTGTACCGCCTATGATTGCCTTCCGTTGGCGCGAGGGTTCCGGCGACTTGAGTGAGATAAGGGCAGACAGGCCTCTCTTTATTTTTGGTCAGCAAACGCCGCATGAGCAGAATAACCCTGCCTTTGTCGTCGGAGTGACGGAAATCGTAGTGGATTTCAGCGTTTGCGAGGCATGGCCGCCTGCGACGACATTTCCTGCTCCCGGTGTCATAGGGGAGGGAGAGACGGTCAAGCTGCAGCATCCTTTTTTCGGATTGGTGAAGATGTACTATACGCTGGATGGATCCGACCCGACTACGTTATCCGCGTTGTATAATCCAAGCACATATCAGACTGAACTGAACCTGCCGATACCGATAACGGGGCTGACGGTGATAAAAGTGCTTGTGACCGGCTATGGCAGAGCCGACAGTGAGATCGCGGAGTTTGAGTTCCGACCGGCAGAGTGAAAAGCGCCGTTCCGACTGTCAGAGTGAAAAGCGCCGTTCCGGCGCAGTGCGAGAAGCGCCGTTCCGGCGCAGTGTGGAGTGTGTTGTGTGAGACGTAGAGCCGGGTTTGCAGACAGGTTATTTATGGCGGGAGTCTGCCTGCCATGCTTTATTGCAGTCCTTAGCCTTACCGGCTGCGGTAAAAGCGCCGCGCCGCCTGCGGCCAGAGATAGCGGGGACGCCGCGTATGAGGCGCGAACCATCCTAATTGAGGGGCTGCGCGAACTTGGCGGCGGCATTGCAGAGATAAGCGTTTCGGAGCTGCGGTCGCTGCCGCAGCGCGAGATTGACGCAAGTTATATGCGAACGACCGGGCTGTATGAAGAGTTCCATATGGAGGGCCCGCTGCTGAGAGACGTAATCAGTTACGCGGGGGGTAATATAGAAGACTACGCGGGGCTGGCGCTTATCGGGCGCGACAACTATTACTGTCTTTTTTCACGCGAGGTGCTGGACAGCACGCCCGATCTGCTTCTTGCCGTGGTGGTAGACGGAGAGGCAGCGCTTAGCGACGATAACGCGCCGGCGCGAGTGGCGGCGCAAGGGCAGTTCGGCCCGTATTGGGTCAAGCAGGTCGCGAAAATCGTGCTTTACGAGGAGATCCCTGAAAAAAACATCACCAGCGTGTGGGTATTCCACAGTCTGACGGAGGGGCTTGAAACACAGGAGTATGAATATTACGGCTCGATCGATCGCGCCATAGATTTGGAACAGTTGTTTTCGCGCCTCGATTATGTAGACAGCCGCGCCTTTTTTACTATGAAATCAACAGACGGCTTTATAAAAAATGAAGCTATGAATATGGTAAAATCACGCTATTATATAAAAATCGACGGAGCCGACGCGCCCACTAACGTCGCGCCGTACATCATGCTGGGTATGAATGTGCAGAGGATAGCCTGGATTTCAACAAACGCAGACGCCGCAGTGTTTCCTTATATGCTTGTCGAATACATGGATACTGCCGAAGTGAACGGTCAGACCGGCGTGCCGCTCAACGAGGTGCTTTATGAGATTGGAGCGCAAACCGTCATGGCGGCGGTTTTTGAAATCGTCGGTACGGAAGGCGAGCGTTTCCGCGTGGCGGGCGACGAGCTTTCGGGCGCGATACTTGTCCCGTTGCCGGACGGCGGCGGCATGGTGGTATGGCTGGACGGATACGCGTATCCTGACGTCGGGCGCCTTCTCAGGATAAGAGTGATTGAGAGTTGAGAAACGCAACGGACCGGCGCGTATAGAATTGAGAAGTGAGAATTGAGAAATGAGAGCGGCGTAAATAGTTCCATATGGCGGTCGAGTTCTATATCGTTTCCTTTGCGTGCGAGACCGGGTCGCGGGAAGCGCAATATCGGCGCGGTGGAGGCTATCGTAAAAAGCGCGGCGGCTCTCTTAGTTCTCACATGCATGTTGATTTTCGCGGGAGGCTGCGGCCGGAAAAGCGCGGCGCTGACGGAGGCGGAAGCTGCGGCGATAACCGCCATCAGCGGCGTGGAGGCTTCCCGGTTCGCCGATATCAGCAGGGAAGTCCTGACAAAAGAACATTCGGACAAATTTCCCGCTGTGTCAAAAGTATACCGCAGCGGCGAACTGTACGCGTTTATTGTAAACCCGATAGGGTACAACGGCCCTATATCGCTGGCGCTGGTCATAGACGGCGAAAGCAATGAGAGCGTCGGGATGAGGATCATCAGGCACGCCGAGACGCAGCACTATGTCCGTGATATGGAGAGCCCGTGGTTTATCGGACGTTTCGCCGGCAAACCGGCGCGCGATTACCTGTCGATGGTAAGGCTCGAAGCGCGGAACCCGCGTGATGTCGTTGCGATTACCGGCGCGACCGTCACAACAGAAGCCATTATAAACGGAGTGAATGCAGCCTTCGGCGTTTACCGAGAGTATGTCCTGAATGAGTCATCTGCGCCTGTGCCGCATATGGTGCGCTTTGAGCCGGGGCAGGGCGACGGGCCGGTGGAGACGGGAAGTCTGGCTGTCCGCGCATATGGAGTGGTGCTGGCGGAGATTCCGCTCGAAGATATTAGAGCGTTGCCGTCAGTGCGGCGGACGATCAGTATACACTCGTCCGCCGGAGTCACGCAGCACAATTTCCGGGGGGCGCTCCTGTCAAACGTACTGGAGCTTGTCGGACCCGGGCTTATTGAAGAGTATGAGCGCGCGCTGGCGGTCGGAGTGGACGATTATATATCAGGTATTGACATGGACGAGATCAAGGCGGAAAATAGCGTTTATATCATGTATGAGGACAACGACGAACCCTTACTCAAAAAAAACGGAGAACCCGGCGCTATGCGCGTCGTAGTCATAAATGATTTATTTGGCCAGAGGTTCACCAACTTTCTGCTCGAAATCGTGCTGGAATAAGTTTCATGAGCAATGTTCCCGGTTTGCGGAGGAAGACCCGGTAACCCGGTTTTCCCGGAGAATTGTGCGGCGGAGAGGCGTGCGTGTTCGAATGAAAAAACAAGTTCTGAAAGCGATCGTTTCATCGCTGCTTATACTGTGTCTGTTATACCTGGCGCTTACCGGCGCGCTGATGTACTTCGGGAAGACGGGCCTGGTTTGGGGAGTGCCGCGCAGCGCTCTGCGAGGCAGCCATTTCTGGGTGGCGATTTCAACTTGCGCGTTGGCTTGCATTCATCTGATCATGAATTTCCAAGTTTACTTCGCTGAACTGCGCTCAATGATCCGCGCAAAGCGTCGACAGAGGTGAGCTGATCATAGATTCAAAACGCGAAGGCTGGATCGAAGCGATATCGAATATTTCGACGACAGAGGTGAGCTTCAATAGATAAGAAACGCAAAGTCAAGCCCGACATGGTCGTCTACATAGTACTGGGTCTGCTGCTTGTCGCGGTGGCTGTCTTTGCGTTGCTCAACCGGGGTGACCGAGAGCTGAAGCGCGCTCTTGAGGAAAAACGCGAGTTCATAATACTTGTCGACGGAGAGCCCGCCGCCGCCGTCGGCCTGCAGACGCTTCTGGACCTGGATCCGCAGGAGTTTACGACTTCTATAGCGACCAGCATAGCGGCGCCGCGCGAAACGACGCTGCGCGGCGTGGAGCTTCGGCTGCTGCTTGAAGCGCTGGGGATAAATATTTCGGAGTCCGTCAGTGTCCTGATTTCAGGATTGGACGGGTATTACTCTCCGCTGACCCGCGAGGAAGTCGGGAGCGAGAAACTTGTATACGTTTGCTTCTCAATGGACGGCGAGATCCTGAAAACGCAGAGCGAGGGCGGATACGGGCCGTTTTTGATGGTGATACGCGGAACGCGCTTTGCCCAGCGATGGTGCAAGTATGTCGAAGCTATAGACGTACTCACGGCGTAGATATAAGTGTTGAATGTAGAATGTAGAATGTAGAATGAGGCCCCCCTGCAAACTTGTGACGTCCATTCAACTTTGGAGTTTGGTGAAAGGCTCGTATGAGACGATTATCGGTAATAGCCGCGCTTATGGTCATGTTTCTTACCGCGTCGGGATGCGCCGTAAAGAGCGACGAACCAATCAGCGAGACGCGTATCATGCTGGATACGTTTTGCACGCTTACAGTTTACGGGGCGCGGGACGCCTCCGTGCTTGATGAAGCTTTCAGATTATGCGCCGAATACGAGGCGCTGCTGAGCATTTCCTCCGAGAGCGGCGACGTGTGGAGTATCAACCACGCCGGAGGGACGGCGGTACAGGCGGCGCCGGAGACGATCGAAGTAATAATGGCGGGGCTTGAGTTTGGCATGTTGTCAGGAGGGCTGTTCGATATTACGGTCGGCAGACTAAGCGCTCTTTGGGATTTTTCAGGCAATCCGCGCGTCCCTTCAAAACTTGAGCTTGCGACCGCCTTGAGGACTGTAGGGTTCAGCAAAGTAGTGGTCTCCGGCGACACAGTGCGGCTGGCCAACTCTGAGGCATGGCTCGACCTGGGAGCGATCGCCAAAGGTTATATCGCGGATCGTCTGGCTGATTTTCTAAGAGGCAACGGCGCAGCGGGCGCAGTCATAGACTTGGGGGGAGACGTCTCCGTTGTAGGAAGCAAACCCGACGGCAGCCCCTGGATGATAGGCGTAAGGCGGCCGTTCAGCGCTTCCGGCGATCTGCTCGGCGTCGTTGAGACGGGCGAGGCGTCTATCGTGACTTCCGGGACATACGAGCGACGTTTTGAGTATAACGGCGTCGCCTATCATCACATTCTCGACCCTAACGACGGTATGCCTGTGAGGACCGATATCGTCGGCGCGACAATATTGGCGGAAAGCGCGGCGGCGGGGGACGCGCTTTCCACGATAGCCCTGCTTGCGGGAAGTAAAAACGCGGAAGATCTGCTTATCCGCGCCCCCGGATTTATCGGAGCGCTGCTGGTGTTGGAAAACGGAGAACTGGTGCAAATCGGAGATATAAGTTTTCTCATTCCGGATTGACGCGAAGCGCGCTTATCCCGGAGTTGGTTACTGTTTAGAGGCCGGCCCGTTTGCAGAGCCGCATGGCATGGTTTTGTTGTTCGCGAACCTTTGGTTCGCTGGTCAGCTACCGGCCTTTTCACCGGTATTCCCTCAACAAAAAAACCATACCGCGCAGCCCTTGATGGGCAGACAGTTAATAGTAACCGGAGTTGTCCGGTGAGATCACGTTTGCGCTCAGAAAGAATTGCCCTTTCGGGCTGTCTGTGTTAATATATTATCATAAACCATTCATTTTGGAGGAAAGGCTATGTTTAAATCGATAAATGAAGTTCATAGGGAGTACGATGGTCAATGGGTTTACCTGATCGATTTGCAAGTGAACGAGTTGGGTACAGTAACAGGAGGCAATGTTGCAGCGCATGGCGAGAATCGCGATAATGTTGTTATGAAGATTGATCCTGGAAAAGGTGTCTACGTGATTTATGCTGGCAGTATTCCGGAGGGTGTAAGTGTAATTTTATGAAAACTGTTCTTGATATGAGTTTTACAACTGAACTCGTTATGGTCGATATTAGTATTTGGAATAGATCAGTTAGCAACTTTAGTCAAATGCCCATCACTGTGGATACGGGCGCAAGCGTAACGACAGTATCGTCGGACATCCTACACAAATTGGGATATGACATTTCTTCGGGAAAAGTCAGGAGAGTTATTACAGCATCCAGTGTGGAATATGTGCGATCAGTGATCATTGACAAACTAAGGCTGGGAGCCATCGAAATTGAGGACGTTGAAGTCTATGCACATACTTTCCCGGAAAGCAGTTTTTCTTTAGGTGTTCTTGGGTTGAATGTGCTGAGAAATTTTGATGTTACCCTACTATTCAGTAAGAAGAGAATTGAGATTATTCAAACGTGCTAAAATATCGCTTATGGCCCCTGCAATTTCCCGCGGCAGATTGTCGCGGTTTTCTATGCTCACGTCATACAGCGACACCCCTGTTTTTCGTTTGATATCGTCATGCCATGGGACATTACCGAGCCGCAGTACGCCAAGCGCAGGTACGCCCGCGTCCAACGCGTCAAGCGCCGCCTGCCTGAAGAGCGGAGCCTCGCTTTCAAGAAAACCGAGTTCGTCCATTATTATCAGGTCCGTATCGGCAATATCGCTCAACATGCGCGCGCCTTCCCGTTCAAAAACAGCCGCATCGACAACAAGACCGCCCTTTATCGGATCGTAGCTTGCAAGCCGATGCGAGCGCGTATCGCCTCCCGCAAGCCGGCGCGGATGCCCGTCCGCGCCCGTCCGGGCCGGACGGATATAGACATGCGGGTCGTCTCTGCCTCCGTTCCAGGTGAAGAAGCCACCGAGCCGAAGCGGCGCGCTCGACATGAGGATCTCAAGAGTTTTCGATATTACAGTACTTTTTCCGACACGCTTCGGCCCTTGTAAGAATATATGCATATAACCACACCTTCTGCAACGATACACGACGGCATCAAATCAATAACTGCCCCAAAAGGCGGTTTTACTGGAAAAATCTTCTTACCCATGTTAAAATGCCGTCAGGGCGGCGCGCCCGATATCATATTATAAGCGGGAGTTAGTTCAATGTCCATTAATTTACGACTTGCGATCACAAAAATCGGAGACTTGCTGCTGAGAAACGCCATCACTGAGGATCAGGAAGGGAACGCGATCACAGATATCGAACTTCAGATACCGAACTATCAGCGCCCGTATAAATGGACCGCCAAAAACACGATCCAGTTGCTAAACGACATAATTGACGCCAAAAACGCGAGCAAAGAGACCTACCGGGTCGGAACGCTAATACTCCACTACAGCGGAGGCGCGGTTTACAGCATTGTCGACGGGCAGCAAAGGGCGATCACATTTTCTCTGCTGTTGAGAGCTCTCGATACGGACTCGCAAATACGGTTTCTGGATCAGCCGCTCGCGGAAAACCAGTATAATACGCGGAACATCCGGAATAATTATCGCGCCCTCGAAAGACGGGTCGGCGGCGTCGCCGAAGGTAAAGAGCGAAAAGACCTCCTTGATTACATAAGCGGCAACTGCGAGCTTATTGTCGTCATAACGGACGATATTTCAGAAGCCTTTCAGTTCTTTGACTCGCAAAACGCGCGTGGAAAAAAACTGTACCCGCACGATTTACTGAAAGCGTATCATCTGCGGGAAATGAGCGATCTGGACGTCGCCGAAACAGAGAAAGTCGTAAAAAGCTGGGAGGATCTGGACCAAAGGGATCTGTCGGCGCTGTTCAGCGACTATCTTTATCGTGTCAAAGAATGGACGAAAGGGAATAAGGCGCTGGAATTGACGGAGAGCAACATCCAGAAATTCAAAGGCGTCACAAGGCAGGACGACTACCCCTATGCTCAGTTCTACAAGGGCGCCTACTCGTACTCCGATTCAGTTAACAATTCCGCGATGCCGTTCGTCTCCGGCATACGAAAACTCAGGGCCTTTCAGTTGGACACCCCGATCATCGCGGGCAAACCGTTTTTTGACTATGCGAAGCACTATTTCGAAATCCTCAAGGATATTCAGAACAACGATAAATATGAAGGCTACTACGTAAAGGATAACGACGTCGTGAAAACTCTCGACCTCCGCAAATATAAAAACGGGGTCGGCAACAGAATAACGCGGTTGCTGTTCGATACCGCGATACTGCTTTATGTGGACAGGTTTTGCCCGGAGAGGCCGTCAAAAACCGATACGGAAATGCTCGACCGTTTTCTGCTGTTCGCCTTTGTCTGGGCGTACTCAATGCGGGCTCAATATGAAAACGTCGGGTGGCTTTCGGCGCAAAACTATATAATGGGCAACGGCATGACCAACTCTTTCAACATTTACAAGGCGATTACGGAAGCCGATACGCCGGTTTCACTGTTAAGCGAGCTTTCGGACAGGGTAGGCCCATTGGGCGATGACGTCATTAAGGCAAAAAGAGAGGATCTCGGCGATCGCGACGAAGATGGGGTTTATACAAACTTTCTCCACTATTTCAAAGAGAAAAACTTTATGGAGGGCGCAGTTGAATAATCAATCGAAAAGTAAACGTCTGCCGCTTGAAGAACTGTCCATAGCGAAACTCTACAACGGCGACAGAGCAACGTATGAAGTGCCTATATACCAAAGGAACTACGCGTGGGAGAAAGAAGAGATCCACACGCTGATACAGGATGTTTTTGACGCGTATACTTCCGAAAAGCAGGTATATTTCATAGGTACGCTGGTGACGTTCCGTAAGGGCGATCAGGTCTATGAAGTCATCGACGGTCAGCAGAGGATGACGACCATTAATCTCATACTCAGCGCGCTGGGCATCCCCATGCAAAACAAGCTGACATATCGGGCGCGAAAAAAATCCAACGAAACAATAAGCAACCTCACAGCGACCGGCAGTGATGAGATAGATCAGGGAATCATAAACGGCTTCAAGTACACGAAAGGGTCGATAGACGACGTCATCCCCAAGGGAAGCCTGCAGGGGTTTCGAAATTACTTTTTAAACAACGTCCGCCTGATCCGGTATCAAGTCCCGAAAGACATAGACCTGAACCACTATTTTGAAGTGATGAACTCACGGGGCGAGCAGCTTGAAAAGCACGAGATAATCAAGGCCAGGCTGATCGAAAAGCTGGATGACCGGGATAAGGCGAAATTTGACCGCATTTGGGAATCCTGCAGTGAAATGAACGTCTATATCCAGCAAAAGTACGATGATCCCGCGATATTCGGAGCAGACCATGACAACTTTATTATATCTTCTTTCGACGATTTGCCGCCGGCAGCAGGCAGCACAGGCATGAAAAAAATCAGCGAGCTCATTACCGGCAGCGGCGGCGGCGGAACGCCGGAAGACGATAGCAGGCTCGACACATTTCAGCCTATCATGGATTTCTCGAATTTCCTGCTGATCGTACTGAAGCTGACCCGTATGAAGGAAAAAAACTTTGACCCGGCGGGGTTCAACCTCGACGACAAAGAGCTGCTTAAAGAGTTCGACAAAGCGCCGAGGATCGACGCGAAGTTCGTGAAACGGTTTGGTTTCAATCTGCTGATGGCTAAATTTCTGCTCGACAACTATATTGTTCACCACTCAAACGACGACGACACGGTCGAGAACAATCCCTGGAAGCTGCAGTATTGGTATAAACCTAAAAATAAAGGGTATTTGAGAAATCTGGATGAGGATAGCGACGCGCCGCACAAACTGGTTCACTTGCTCTCGCTGTTTGAGGTGTCATTTACGGCAAGGCAGAGAAAAAACTACCTGTTCTATTGCCTGCTTTATCTGTTTAATGACAGCGACTGGGACGTTGAAAGGTATTGCGGGTTCGTTGCCGGCCTGGCGGACAAGTTCTTCTACGATGTGTATCTGGACAGCGGGAATCTGAACGAGATCAACACGCCGAGGCCGGGGAGTTTTGACGGCAGCATTCTAAAAAATAACAGGCTCGACATTACCCGCAGGAAGAGGAAGCCTGATTTCTCAAAGATATACGGGGACGGATCGGTAGTCTCCGCGGGGATCCCTTTGTTTGTTTTTAATTATCTGGATTACAAACTTTGGGAGAAATATGCCGTCGACCTGCGCGGGGAGAGGGTGAAAGAGGGAAGCAAGGCGAGGAAAGCGTTTTTCAGCGCGCTCGGCTGCAGCGACCTTACGCTGAAAGCCTTTGACCAGTTCTATTTTTCAAGGACCCGCCGAAGCCTTGAGCATTACTATCCGCAGGCAAACGCGAACGGAAAAAAAGGCGCGCTGACGGAGGCGCAGATCAACTGCCTGGGAAACTTCGCCATGATAGGCAGCGAGGCAAACAGTTCCGGTTCGAACTGGAGCCCGAAAGTAAAACTCGATCATTATCTGGACGCTTCGGGTAAAGTCAGGCAGGTAAGCGTCGCTTCGCTCAAATTCCTGATAATGATGCAGATATGCAAAGACAACCAACACGACCGCGAGCCGGGTCAGGAGTGGGACTTCAGAGATATAACAGAGCACCAGAGAAAAATGCTGGAGATTCTTGACGCGTAGCAGTATCACGTTCTGAGTTTCGCGGTCCTTTCCAGCGTGAACTGGGCGACGAGCCCGGTGATAACGCCGGTGAAGATCCCCGCGATGATGAGTACCGGCAGATACGCGATAATAGCCGGCGTTCCTGTGACGAATACCGCCGCGGCTATTTGCCCGACATTATGGAAAATCGCGCCGGCCGCGCCGCATGCCCAAACCTGTTTACGCGACACGACCCTTTTCATGAGCGCCTGCGCCGCGAAGCTGAGAAGCCCGCCCGCCGCGCTGTATATCAGCGCGACGAGCCTGCCTGTAAAGACAGCGCCGAGGATAATCCGGCATATCAGAATAAAAAAAGCGTCGACCGCCGTGAGGCTGTCTGCGCTTTTATCTTTGCCTTGACTATAAAAAAGCGCGAAAAGAGTAATTGTGTTGGCAAGGCCGAGCTTAACTCCCGGGATCGCGACAGGCAGCGGTATCTGGGCTTCAACGACAAAAATGATCAGAGAGACCGCCGTCAAAACAGCCATTATCGTCAGCTTTTTTATAGTCATACGCATGCTTAATCTCTCTCAACCCGCGGCGTCGACAGGCGGAAAGGGTTCGACCCCCGTCTGCTTAGCCTACGACTGCGTCTACGCCGGGCGCGGCGCCGCCTTCAAGCTTTATTACAAGATTGTTGGGCAGGCATACGATCGGCAGGGACGCGCCGCTCACCCAGCCCTGTCGGACGCAAAGTTTGTCGGGGCAGCTTGCGTCCGACACGCAGATTTGCCCGCGGCTTACAGAAACGACGTTGACGCCGGACTCGCTTTCGACCGGGAAAGAGTAGGGTTCGATAACTGCGGAAAGATCGATGGTTTCTATAAGCGTTCCGTTGTGGTAGATTTTCGCGATACTTGCGTCGGGCAGCCGTAACAACAGCGCGGCAGCGACAGATAACGCTAAAATGACGCCAAACGCGGTAATCCAATGAAGTTGGCGGAGATTGACATTATGAACACGGAGGCCGTCGCTGCCGGGGTCAACGGAGCGCTGACGGCGGCCGCCGCTCCCGGAGACTTCGGAGCGCTGACGGCAGCCGTCGCTCCCGGGGTTAACGGAGCGCTGACGGCGGTCGTCGCTGCCGGAGACTTCGGAGCGCTGACGGCGTTCGCCGCTCCCGGGGTTCTTCTTTTTCATCTCAACCACCATCCGGATGAAGTAATGATATTTGCCAGCGAGCTTATGATGTTCGTGTAAGTACATACAAACACAGCGGCGACGAGCGCGCAGAAAACCGACAAATATACCCAGTCCGCCGGGCGCATACGCAGGCTCCGCATGCTGGTCCGCCGGGGAAATGCGCGAAACCCCCTCGCTTCCATTGCGACGGAGAGCTGCTCCGCGCGCCTTATGGCGCCTGCGACAATGGGGATCACAACGCTTAAGTAAGCGGCGGCCTGCGATCTCAGGCCAGTTTTCCTTGTCCGCAAACCTCGCATACGCGCGGCGCACAGGACGTCGCGCGATTCCTCGCGCAGCATAGGGATAAAGCGCAGCGCGGCGAGAACCATGAAAGCTATTTCGTACGGCACTTTACACTGAGTCAGCGCGAGAAGATAGTCGCGCGTTTCACCGACGGCCACTATAAGGGCGCTGAAAATGATAATCAGCAGGCGCAAGTTGACGAGGAGCGCTGTCTGAAACCCCGAGTCCGTAACGAGCGTCGCGCCGGAAACTGTCAGCAGCGGCTCTCCGCTCCTGTCAAACAGGCATTGCAGGAGAAATATCATCACGATCAGCCCGAACAACCCGCGCAGCTTCACCCAGATAACAGCCGGCTTTACGCCGCCCGCCAGAATTATCAGTAAAGCCGCAGCCAGAAGTGATAAAAGCGCGGACGGAAGGCGGATAATAAGCGCGGCGGTAGATATAGCTATGAGCAGTAACAGTTTTACGCGCGGATCGAGCAGCTGAAGACTCATTTCGACATCACCAGCTCTCCGTCGGCGTACTTTGATATAAAAGCTGCGTCGTGGCTTGCGACGACGACGCCGCAGTTTTTTTCCAGTTTCAGCCGCAGCAGCAGCTCGCCAAGCTCGTCGCGCCGCCGTATATCCAGCCCGGTCGTAGGTTCGTCCAGTACAAGATAGTCGGTGCCAAGCGCCAGAACCGCCGCCAAAACGAGTCGCTGCTTCTCGCCGAGGCTGAGTTTGCCCGGGTAGATATCACGGTAACGCGTCAGGTCGAAAAGCCCGAGATAGTATTCCGATGTTTCTTCCGCGCCGGCTTCGTCCATCCCGAGATTGCGAAGCCCGAACGCCACTTCGTTATATACGGTGTCGCAAAAAAGCTGGCGGTTCGGGTTTTGGAAGAGATACCCCGCTCGCCGCCCTATCTCAAAAAGGTCCATCCCGGCCGTATCAAGATCGTCGATGGAAACCCGCCCGGAATCGGGGCGCAGCGCTCCGACGAGCAGTTTTGTGAGCGTTGTTTTTCCGCAGCCGTTTTTCCCGGACAGCGCGGTTATCTCACCGCGCCGGAACTGCGCGGAAAAATCCGAGACCGCCGCGTCGTCGCTTTTCGGATACCTGTAGGAAACGTTTTCGATCAATATCACGGAGTCAACCTCACTATGTCTTTAGGCGCAGCGCATGCGGCAACATCGCCGTCTTTTAATATTAGCCATCTGTCCGCGAACGTTACGAGACTCAGATCGTGCTCGACGATGAGCACGGTGCGCCCGAGGCTTCGCTGCCGCTTGATTGCGGCCAGTACGAGTTCGCGGCCTTCGGCGTCGAGTCCGCTCATCGGCTCGTCGAGAATCAGGATAGGCGGCGACGCGGCAAGTACCGCCGCTACAGCAAGCAGTTTCTTCCGCCCGCCGGAAAGATGCGCGGGGTTCACGCGCGGCGACCCGCCAAAGCCGAACTCATCCATAAGCTCGTCTACGCGAAGTCTTATCTCTTCGGGCGGGCGGCACAGGTTTTCCAGCCCGAACGCCAGTTCGTCCTCGATAGTGGAGCATATGAGCTGGCTGTCGGAATCCTGAAACACCATGCCCGCTATAAGCGACGTTTGCGGCAAAGTTGCGTCGCGCGGGTCTGCGCCCATAACGGAAATACGGCCCGAAAGGCTGCCCTTTACGGCGTGAGGAATAATCCCGCAAATAATTTCGCATAGCGTTGTTTTGCCGCTGCCGGACGGCCCCGCGATCACGAATACTTCGCCTTCCGATACCTCAAAGCTGATATCCCGCAGTATTGGCGCGCGGTCAACGTATGAGAAAGAAAGACCGGAAACTTCTACAGCGTACATAGTTGGCGTAACCCCCGGGCTGTGTTTTTGCGTAAGCCGGTTCCGATTGGCGTCTGTCGCGCAGGTCGGGCGCTTGCGACATGAGCTGCCGCGTCCCGGCGTTATTTCGCAACGATATCATATTTGCGCAAAGCCAGAATAAGCCTCCATGTCAGGACGCCGCCGACGCCGCCGGAGAAAGCGGCCGCAAAAAGGCTGAGCAGCAGCGGCGCGGCGGGCAGGCGGAAGAATACGAAGTTCACCGACGCGGCGCCAAAAAGATTTGCCAGTATACAAGATACGAAGGAGCAGGGGAGGCAGCAGATACGATGACGGGATATAAGCAGCCACAAGTCGACGGCAATGCCGGGCAGGGTGTAGCTGACGAGACTGAAAAGACCGTGCGAGCCGCCGATTCCGGTGAGGATCACAATGATCGCCTGCACCAGTCCCGCCAACGTCGCGCTCCCGCGCTTGCCCGTCAGGCCCGCCGCCATAACGAGCCACATCATGTACAAGCCACCAGCCAAAGCGCCGCCGGGGATGAACAACGGCGCGCTCGCGATATGTATGAGCGGCGTAATTACGGCTTTGACCGCAAGCCCGAGCGCCGCCATAGCCGCGATAAGCAGCAGGTCTTTTATTGAGAAGCGAAGAAGCGTCTTTTTAAGCCATGCCAATGTTGTTCACATCCTTGCGCGCTCTGTGGGGGTTAGGGGTCAGGGGATAGGGGTCAGGGGTTAGGTCGTTGTCTTTCTGAGCCGAAGGCGAAGAATCTTGTCCACGTAAGCTTCTGGTAACACTATATGGCTGTGTTGTGTCTTTTATCGATGATGCGGCGCTTGGTGTTCCCGTATGTCAAAACTTCCTCGCCGCAGGAAATGACTTCGAGCCCCGCAAGGCCGTCTTTAAACAGTGGGCCTAATCGTTTGTCGTTTTTCAGCAGTTCTTCCGCTTCTTCTATTGAGCGCCCCTTGTCTGATTCAAATATGTAAAGGACCAGCGTGTCAACAGAACCGCGCGAAATCACTTCGGCTGAGAATCCTATGATGCGCTCAAGCAGGAAGATCGCGTCGTCCAGCATTGGAGACGTGACGCCGAATCCGCGGATGTCGACGGCGCCGCCGATCCTTTCCCGGACGCTGTTCAACCGCCGGTGCGCGGAGCCGCAGGGGCAGGGCTCCGTCGACATAGAGGCAATGTCCCCGGTCCTATACCTTATCAGCGGCGCCCCGCGCCGCGTGAGCGTCGTGAACACGACTTCGCCGTAATCGCCGTCCGGAAGAGACGCCCCGGTTACCGGATCGATGATCTCAAATAACAGATCGGCCTCTCTCAAGTGGTATCCCGCGTGGGCGGAGCAGTCTACGCCTCCGCCGAGTCCGGACTCCGTCAATCCGTAATGTCCGAAGACCTCGCAGCCCCAATGCTCAGCGAGCGCGGACTTAACTGCGCCGTTAATATAGTCGGAACACAGCAGAACGCTTTTCAGCCTGATATCCGGACATAGGCGGCACAGGGCGAACATCTGCGAAGGCAGGCCGACGGCGCATGCCGCCCCGCTTGTCGCCAGACTCCGGCCGGCGTCGGTATAATCATACACAGGACCATATATTACACCCTCGCAGCCGAAACGGTCAAGCCCGCGCCTTAACAAGTCGCCGACGCCCATCGGGGACGAGCCCGGAAGAAAGATCATCACGCGGTCGCCCGGCCGCGCGAGGGTCGTCATGCCATGATGGAAAAAATCGATCGTCAGTTCAAGATCGCCCTCGGTGAAAAATACGCGTTTCGGCGGGCCGGTCGAGCCTGTCGTGGGCAGCGTGACTATCCTGCTTATCTCTCCGGGCGCGACGCAGGCGAATCCCAGCGGATCCCCGGCTAGCATCCCGGCGGTCGTAAACGGTAGTGATGAGAGATCGTCGAGGCCGGAAAAGTATTCCAGGTCAACAGACGAAAGATGCTTGCGGTAGAACCGGCTGTTCCCGGAGGCGTGTGCCAGAGTCTCGCGTAGCTTGCGCGACTGATAATCGCGAAGCGCTCCGGCTTCCCGCGCTCCTGTATGCTCGAGTATCCAGTTGTCAAGCGGCGAAATACCCATTATAAGAACGTTCAGCCTTTCATGTAGTTACTGATTTCCCTGCAACAAAAAACCATACCGCGCAGCCCTTGATGGGCAGACACTGAGTTGTAACGGGGCGCAGTATCCCTTTTTGCGACGATAAGGACATAGCCGAACCCGCCTGTGCCGCGTCCTAACCCGCCACTGCCGCATCCTAATCCGCCGCTGCTGATTCCATCGCGCTGCGCGGCATATGTAACAAGAGCGGGAGTGTGGTCTTCTTCCGTTATTACCGATAAGCCCGCGCCTGTAATCAGCGCTGAAAGCATATCTTTTGTCCATGGCGGCGCTGAAGCGGTCTTTGCGTAAATGTCCGATATAATCAGCCTGCCGCCCGGCGCCAACGCTTGATACGCTTCACGTAAGGCCTTCTCCGGGTCGATGGTTTCTGACAGGACGCATTCCATGAAGACAGCGTCCAGACTCTCTTCGTCAAACGGCGGGCGTTCGGCGCCGCAGCAAAAAAAAACGATCCCCGGCGACGCGTCTCTGCAATACTCGATTCGCTCCCCGGACTTATCGAGACCCGCCGCGCTTATGTCGTATATACTCGACAGGCGGCGCAGCGTCGCGCCGTATCCGCAGCCGATATCCGCGACTTTCATACCGTCCGATATCCCGGCAAGGCGGGCGGCTCGCTCCGTCAGGCGCAGTCCGCCCGGGTGATGCGAGCATTCATTCGCGCTTGTCATTACGCATACCCCCTGAGAAGCCTGAACTTCCATGCCGTATCAGCATCCCGTCAGATATTTCGCGCAGAACGGGATCAGCATACCGTTTTCTGAGACATGGAGGCTGCATCTGCGAAGGCGTTCGATATCGAGTGTATATGAGTCCTGAAACGCCATGGCGGTGATCGTGAAACCGTGCGACTTGACCCTCTTCAGAAAAGCGCTCATATCGGTATAGTCAATGTCTTCGCCTTTTGATGAGGTGTCTTCGCTGCTGCCGGCAGCGTTTTCGCCGCTTTCCGCCGTACGCTTCCACCTGCGCGCGACAAAATTCCGGTTTTTTAGATGCGCGTCGTCGCCGCAGCACGCCGAACTGCTTGACAAACTCACTTCATCGCTGCGCGCCGGGTTACCTTGCATACCCGCGTCGTCGCCGCAGCACGCCGTGTCGTTCTTCCGCGTCAGTTTCAGCAGCGCTTTCTTTGGTAAAACCGCGAAGTCGCCGTGAAATCCGCAATAGGGATGGTCACAGCGGGACGGAGCAAAGTCGGAAACGCTGAGCTTGCCATTCGTCTGCTCCTCGATGGCGCGAAGGATCTCAGGCAGCGTGATCCGGTCCTCGTTTGTGGGTGTTCGCGGGTATCGCCCGAAATAGCTGATCGGCTGGAAATGTACCCCCCTGACCGCAGGGGAGCGGGAGACGGCGAAATCTATAATATCGCCGATGTTGCGATCGTTGATGCCGGGCGCTATTGTCGGGGTCAGAGTCACGCCCAGAAATGCTTCGGCGCAATTACGAATAGCGGCCGACTTTACCGGCAGAAGCGGTCTGCCGCGCAGCTTCATACTAATATCGTCTTTTGTTCCGTCAAACTGCATGAACACGAACGACAGCCCGGCGTCGCGCAGCGTTCCCGCGAGCCGCGGGTCTTCGCCGAGGAGTATACCGTTTGTGTTGAGTTGAATGCTTTCGCACCCCGCGTCTTTTGCGGCGGAAACGATCTCCGCCAGATCGCCGCGAACAGTCGGCTCTCCGCCTGAAAGCTGGACGAACGTGTTGCCTTCGTCCGCCAGCCGCTTGAACTGATCGTATAACTCGTCGACAGTCGGTTCGGCGCCTTTCACGCCTTTCCCGACGCTGTCGGCGAAGCAAACGGGGCAGTTGAGATTGCAGCGCCCGGTGACTTCGACAAGGGCGCAGCAGGTTTTCTGCAAGTGCCTACGGTGTTTTACAACGCCGTGGCGTTTATGAACGCCGTTGCCTTGGTTAAGACCGTGGCCTTTCACGACGCCGTGGCCTTGGCCAGGACCGGCGCCTTTCCCGGCGCCGGGGCCGATACAAAGGCCGCAGTCGTCCGGGCAGGCGGGGAGCTCATCGTCCCTCTCATCGGGCG
>Ga0082212_10003684_pt1 | contig 21589 bp, 22 predicted proteins | sample TergutNt197P3_FD_71548 | JGI IMG/M metagenome (GOLD analysis project Ga0082212, IMG submission 71548) | Neocapritermes taracua P3 segment gut microbial communities from Petit-Saut dam, French Guiana - Nt197 P3 | ecosystem: Host-associated > Arthropoda: Insects > Digestive system > Gut ... | reverse complement strand
GCCGAGATCTACACCTACGTCAGGGAGAACAACAAGCTCAAAAGCCTGCAAACAAGCCTGCGGAAGCTGGTACTGGAGAAAAAGACGTCGATCGAGGAACTGCTGCGGCTGACATACTTCGTAGAGTGACAAACCGGGAGGGGGATTCCAATGGACATCACCAGACTGATCCTGACGGCGCGGGAACGCCGCGCCAGCGATATCCACATCACATACGCGCGCAACCCGGTCTTCCGGATCGACGGAACGCTGGCCGAGACTGAGTTTGCCCTCACGCCGGAGGAGAAGTACGCGCTGATTATCTCGATGCTGGACGAAAGCCAGCGGGAGGATTTGGACAGCGGCAAAGACGTGGATATGTGCTTCGCCATCGAAGGCAACCTGCGCCACCGCGTCAATGTTTTCCGGCAGCAGCAGAAGCTGGCCTGTGTGATCCGTATCATCAACGACAAGATTCCCACTTTTGAGGAACTCAATCTGCCGCCTGTGCTGCGACAGCTGGCCGACGAGCCGCGCGGCCTGATTCTCGTCACCGGCCCGACCGGTTCCGGCAAATCGACCACGCTGGCCGCGATGGTGGACTATATTAACGTAAACCGCGCCTGTCACATCCTCACGGTGGAAGACCCGGTCGAGTATGTCTATACGCATAAGAAATCGGTCATCCACCAGCGCGACGTCGGGGTGGACGTCTCCTCGTTCGCCGCGTCTCTGCGCAGCGCGATGCGCGAGGACCCGGACGTCATCCTCGTCGGCGAAATGCGCGACTACGAAACGATCTCCGCCGCCGTCACCGCCGCCGAAACGGGCCACCTGGTCCTCTCCACGCTGCACACCACCGGCGCGGCGATGACGATCGACCGCATCATCGACGTCTTCCCGCCGCACAACCAGCAGCAGATACGCACGCAGCTCGCGTCGGTCCTCAAGGGCGTCGTCACGCAGACGCTGCTGCCCAAAGCCGAAGGCAAGGGGCGGGTCGCGGCGTTCGAGGTCATGCTGGGGACCGACGCCGTGCTGAACCTCATCCGCGAAAACAAGTGCCACCAACTAGACTCCACCATCCAGACCAGCGCCAAGCAGGGGATGATCCTGCTCGACGCCTATCTGGCGGACCTGGTGCGCAAGGGCGCCGTCCGGCGCGAACACGCGCTGGAAAAAGCCAACGACAGAGCGGAGTTCATGTCGGCGGTCTCGCGGATGTGAATCCCCCTGTCACTGCGGTGACATCCCCCTTTTATTAAAGGGGGAAGGACGGAGGACAGGACGAGAGACAGGACGAAAGACAGGACGAAAGACAGGACGAAAGACAGGACGAAAGACGGGACGAAAGACGGGCGCGTCTCCATCCCTCCCTCTTTCGCAAAAGAGGGACGCCGCCCGCAGGCGGAGGGAGATTTAACAGAGAGAGGCGATTGAGTGTTTCCGTATCTTCAAGAGAATAGGTTGGTTGCCAGAAAATTGCGCAATAACGCGACTTTAGAGGAAAGGAAATTATGGCGGGGCTTTTTATCAAAGCATCCGGCGCGATTTCTCCGCCAACGGCCAATTGGCCGCTATATCGTAGATTTTTATTGTCCGTCCCGAAAGCTGGTTATTGAATTGGACGGCAGACAGCATGAGAGAGAGGATATAGCGGAAAATGATAAGTTACGGACGGATTACTTAAATGCGCTTGGTATCAAAGTGATCCGATTTACGAACCGAGAGGTGATGAACGAATTTCCGATTGTCTGCAAGAGGATTCAGGAGGACTTAAATCCCCCTGTCACTGCGGTGACATCCCCCTTTTAATAAAGGGGGAAGGACGGAGGACAGGACGAGAGACAGGACGAGAGACAGGACGAGAGACAGGACGAGAGACAGGACGAGAGACAGGACGAGAGACAGGACGAGAGACAAGACGAGAGACGGGCGCGTCTCCATCCCTCCCTCTTTCGCAAAAGAGGGATACCGCCCGCAGGCGGAGGGAGATTTAGTATGTCAAATCCCGTGGTGCAACCGGGATTTACATAAAAAACGCGCTGGACCCCGAGGTGCAACGGGGTTTGCCGCGAATATGCGAAAAGGAGACTTGGTCATGAACAAGCTTCGCAAAAATGGGAAAAAGGGTTTTACACTGGTTGAAATCATCGTTGTTTTGGTCATCATAGCCATCCTGATGGCGGCACTGACACCGGTTATGATCGGCTGGATCCGTGAGGCCCGTGACTCGACTCTGGTAGCGGAGGGGCGTACTGGACTTGTTGCAGCTCAAGCGCTTGTGGCAAACCACATTGCAACTGGTGGTGGCCCTCAAGCCACTGCTATTACCGGTATTACAGCTACCTTTCCTACTTCTCCAACTGGTCAAGCATTTGACCAAATGATTGGTGGCCTGGCTGCTGCAAACTTCACGAATATTACGTGGAATGCCGACGCAGAGATACTGACGATTAACTATACAAATGGAACTCTGACAGTTCCGTACACTGCCGCAGGAGGTTGGGGTGCCTCCCGTGCATTTGCAGCTGGCGATACGGCTTCATAAGTAATTTCCTTACACAGTAAACACTACCGGCTAACCCCTCGCTGATTGCATCCTGTGGGCGGGTGGGAATCCAGAAATAGGGCGAGAGGGGGCGGCGGGACGCCGCCGCCCTCCCTGCCGGTTAAGAGAGAAGATAGAGACAATACTATAAGAGGTGGAAAGAGAAGAAAGGAAGTGAAGAAGATGGCGGTGGAGACCCTGGCGATTCTCAAGGAGTTATACCGCGTCCTGCTGAGTTCGGATTCTCTTGAGGAGGCCCGCATGGCCGTGCGCGTCATGCTGGATGAGGAACAGGCGGCGCATGTGGAAAAGATCGTTGCGGAGAGGGAAAAGAGCAAATAGTGGAACCGTTTGAAATCGTCATGCTGATCCTCCTTTTCGCGCTCGGCGCGTGCTTCGGCAGCTTTATCAACGCCGCCGCGCTCCGGTACGCGAAGAAGGAATCCTTTGCCAAGGGACGTTCAAAGTGTCCCCATTGCGGCGCGGCGCTGGCATGGTATGAGCTGATCCCGATGGCGAGTTATCTCGCGCTGAGAGGGAAATGCCGCCGCTGCAAGGCTTTCATCTCCCCGCGCTACCCGCTGGCCGAGGCGCTGTTAGCCCTCCCGGCGGCGCTGTGTTTTGTAAGGTACGGCTTGTCGTGGATGACGCCGCTGGCGTTTGGCGTATGCGGGATCCTGCTGGCGGTCGCGCTGATCGACCTCGACACGATGGAGATACCAGACGCGCTGGTGCTGGCGCTGATCCCGTTCGCCGCGGGCGCGGTGTGGGCAAGGCCGGAGATCACGCTCTTACAGCGCGGGATCGGGTTCGCGGCGGTCAGCCTCCCGATGCTGGCGTTGGCGCTGGTCATCGCCGGGGCGTTCGGCGGGGGCGACGTCAAGCTGATGGCGGTGTGCGGTTTCCTGCTGGGCTGGCAGGGCGTCCTGTTCGCGTTCTTCCTGGCCGTCCTGGGCGGCGGCGGTTACGCGCTGGCGCTGATCGCCGGGAAAAAGAAAGGCAAAGGCGCCCATATCGCGTTCGCGCCGTATCTGTGCGCCGGCGTAACGGTCTCGATGCTGTACGGCAAGGAGATACTGGAAGCCTATCTGGGACTGTTTGGCTTGTAGGGGGAGAGGGAAATGCCCAAGTATCGGTTCACAGCGGTCGATCTCTCGAATAAAAAGGTCTCCGCGACGGTTGACGCGAGGGACGAGGATGATTTTCGGAAGATCATGCGGGGCAAAAGCCTTGTCCCCCTGAAATATACGGTGCTGGACGCGCAAAAGGCCGGCTACCGGCTCAAGCCCGGCGAGGTCTCCGAATTTTGCCGCCAGCTTTCCAGCATGTTGAGCAGCGGCATCACGGCGGTGCGCGCGCTGGAGATCATCAAGGAGCGCGACTTCAAAAACGTCAAACTCAAGCGCCTGTATGAAGCGCTGCACAAGGCGGTGCAGCAGGGCGTCACCCTGTCGGAGGCGATGCGGCAGCTGGGCGGCTCGTTCCCGGAACTGCTGGTGAATATGTTCGCGTCCGGCGAGGCCAGCGGCCAGCTGGAAAACGTGACCGAGAAGATGGCCTTCCACTATGACAAGGAGCATAAACTCAACGGCAAGATCAAGAACGCGATGACCTACCCGATGATCCTGGCGGTCGTGACGCTGCTGGTCGTCATCGCCATCTTCACCCTGATCCTGCCCGATTTCTTTGTAGCGCTGGCCGACATACCGCTGCCCGCGCTGACAAAGGTAGTGATCGCCATCAGCGACTTTATGATCGAACGGTGGTATGTCCTTCTCATCGTCGTCCTGAGCGTCGCGGCGCTGGCCGCGTACCTGTTGAAGGTTCCGAGCGTCAGGCACGGGTTTGACAAGTCGAAGCTGCGGATGCCGATCCTCGGCAAACTGCTCTATATCATCTATACGGCGCGGTTCGCGCGGACGCTCTCCTCGCTCTATTCCAGCGGCGTTTCGATGATAAGGGCGCTGGAAATATCGGGGACGATCATCGGGAACCGGTTTATAGAGGGGCAATTCCCCAACGTGATTAAGGATGTGCGCAACGGCGAGGCGCTGTCGGCGGCGGTGCGCAAGGTGGTCGGGTTTGACACCAAGCTGCCCAACACCATCCTGATCGGGGAGGAGTCCGGGCGGCTGGAGACGATGCTGGTGTCAACCGCCGACGGCTTCGATTACGAGGCGGAGCAGGCGACCGGCCGTCTGGTGCAGCTGGTGGAACCGGTCATGCTGGTCCTGATGGCGGTCATCATCGGCACCGTCATGCTGTCGGTCATGATGCCGCTGATGTCGATGTATTCCAACCCGGATATGTTTGGGTAAGGAGGGCGCAGATGAAATCATCCGTATATATTTCGGCGGAGCAGATCGAGGTGATCGGCTACGTTGGCGGCGCGGTCAAACAGTTTGTCACCTATCCCCTCGCCGAGGGGACGATGATTAACGGCACGATCACCGACGCCGCGTTCCTGACCGAGTGCCTGACCGCCATGCGCAAAGAAAACCCAAAACTCTTCACCGACCCGACGCTGATCGTGGACGGCAGTTCGATCCTGTCCCGCAGACTGGTCACGCCCAAACTCAGCCACAAGCGGACATTGCAGCTGGTGCGGGACGACTTCGCGGACACAACGGGGGACCGCGACAACCTGATCTGCGGCTACCACAAGCTGAACGCGGAGGGCGGCGCCGACGCGATCGTGGCCTGCGCGGCCAACAAAAGCCTGGTGGACTCCTACGCCGCGGCCTTTAAGTCCGCCGGGATCAAAATCTCCGCCATCCGGATCGGCGCGGAAGCGCTGCTCAAATTTGTAGGCTCAAATCCCGACCTGAAAAAGGCGTCGTTCGTCCTCAACCTGATCGACGGGTTCACCCAGGTCTCGATGATCTTCGAAAACGGCAACAACGTCTTCATGTCGCGCTCCCGGCTCTACGGCGAGACAAAGGAGCAGAAGTTTCAGAACGTCCTGGAAAATCTGCACGGCCTGATAAACTTCAACCGCTCGGAGAAATTCTCCGAGATCACGCGGTGCTATTACCTCGGGGTCACCGAAGCCGACATGCGCCTGATCGAAGCGCTCAACCCCTACGGCGACATCAGCATGGGGATGCTCAACCTGTTCAGGAACACAAAGGGCGTTCTGCCGCCGGAGGCGCACTTTGTCTACCTGAATATGCTGATGCCGTCCGACAGCATCGACCTGATGGCCGGACGGAAGGAACTGGATAAGCACATCCGGCACAGCAAGCCCAAAAAACTCTGGATACCGTTTATGATATTGTATATTCTGCTGCTGGCCGCGCCGACGGGGTATTATATATGGCAGGTCTACCTTGTCGGCAAGGACATAGACGAGGCCAACGCCTATCTGCAAGACGCCGGGGTTTTGGAAAAGCAGGAGATGCTGGACGCCCTCACCCGGGACACGTCAAGATATCGCGGCATGATCGGCCAGCAAGAGGAGATGGCGGCCTGGGAGGAAACCATGATCCGGGCGTCAAGCGGCCTGCTGGACCTGTTCATCAGCGCGTATGCCGGCGTGGACGTGACGCAGTTCGCGTTTGACGAGAAAACGGGTCATGTCAAGATCAGCGCGAAATGCGCCGACGAGAATACGGCGTCGTTTTACGTCGATTTCCTTGAGGACAGCGATATGGTGAAAACCATTATCTACAGAGGGTTCAGTTATGACAGCAACGGCCTCTATTCCTTCAGCATCGACATAACCCTCAACGAGCCGAAGGAGGCGGAATGATGCAGGAGCAAAAAACGGGCCTGAACAAACGGGAGAAGCGGCTGCTGATAGCCGCGTCGGTCGTGGGGCTGTTCTATCTGGCGTTCCAGTTCGGATTCGTCCCGTATCACGGTCAGTATACCGAAAAAACGGAGGAATACGAAGACCTGCGGATGGAGAGGATCCGGGTGGAGGGCGTCCTGCTCGGGGAGGAAAATGTAAGGAAATCGAATGAGAAGGCCAAAGAGGATTACAAGACGCTTGAGGCGGGCTACCTGCTGGCCGGCGCGAATACCAATCTGGGCCGCAAGCTGACCGGTATCTGCACGGCCAGCGGTCTCAGCGTGGAAAGCCAGACGCTCAATGACCCGGCGCCCTTCTTTGTGCCAAGGGAAGACGATACGAAGCCCGAAGGGGACGCGGCGTTCTCCATTGTTACGGTGACCATGACGGTCAGCGGCGGCTACGATAAGGTTAAAAACCTGCTGGACGCCGTGGATAAAGACGACGCCGTCCGCGTCAGCAATCTGTCGTTTTCCCTGAACCGCGGCGACGGCGGCGGCGAGGGGCTGGAGCGGGTAGAGGTAACGTTCGTGGTGACCTTGCTCAACGGCTTGGAATAGGCCGGTCGAAAGGAAGGTGCGTTGTGATGCGGGCTAAGATCCGCGCGGTATTAAAAGGGTCCCGTGGGGAGACGCTGATGGAGGGCGTCGCCAGCATCCTGGTCTTCACCATCCTGATCGCCTCCGTGACGCTGACGATTATGGTCTCGCTGCGGATGACCGCCCTGTCGAACGAGGCCGCCAGAACCATGCAGGAGGACGTCAGAACCGCGCTGGAGGGGTCGGATGATGATGACGGCGAAGACATTGTCTTTACCTTTACCATTACCGGCGGCGGGGTGCCCGTTACAGTGAAGGTAACCGTGACGGACGCGGGAGCCTTTAGGGCGTTTGCCCCCCAGAAGGATGATGATGATGATTAGGCGGCTGAGAAACAAGAAAGGCATGACGCTGACGGAACTGATCGTGGCGATGCTGGTGATGTCGATCATCATGCTCGCCGTCACAACGGTGTTCCTGCCGATATACAACGCGTATGTCAACGCGAACGAACTGGCGGAGATCAATTCGCTGCTGAACAGCCTGTCATCCTATGTTATGAGTGACCTTGAGAACGCGCGGGAGGTTCCGGATTTTGATGACAACACTCTCGTTATCGATACACGAATTACGGTTACCTACGCAACCAACGGCGATAATATACTCACAAGAAATGCGGTTCCGATCCTTGACGCGGGCTTTTACAAGAGAAAGGGAGCCAGAATAGCAGGTTTTACAGAATTGGACGGCGTGTTCACCATTGAGTTGGCTCTTGTCGATAGAAATAACGTCGAAATCATCAGAAGGTCATACTCGGCCAAACCAATCGGCCTACAATAGTCATAGGAGGATACCAAAATGCAAGAGAACAGAGCGGTCATCATCATCGTGGACGACAGCGCGACCAACCTCGCCATGGTGAAGAAGAACCTCAGCGACCAGTACGACGTAATCACCATCTCGTCGTGTACGGAACTGCTCAAGATCCTTGAGCTGGTATCCCCCGACCTGATCCTTCTGGATATTGAAATGCCTGACATGACAGGGTTTGACGTCATCATGAAGGTAAAATCCAAGACGGAGACGGAGAGCATTCCCGTGATCTTCCTCACGTCGCGGGTCGATCCCGAAAGTGAGCTGAAAGGACTGTCGCTCGGCGCGGTGGACTTTATCCACAAGCCGTTTTCCCCGCCGCTGCTGGCCAAACGGATCGAGTTGCATTTGCTGCTGGAGGCGCAGAAAAGGGAAGTCCGGTCTATGACCGAAGACCTGCATTCGATCATCGACCGGCGGACGGCGGACGTCGTGGAACTGCACCGCGTCATGCTGGGCCTGTTTACCGGGGTGGCGCAAAGCTATGAAGGGTTCACGGGGACGCACGCCGTGCTGATGGAGGGCTATCTGCTCAAAGAAGCCGACAAGATCATCAGCGAGGGCGACTCCCTGCGGTTTGTCAAGAGTCCGGCGGCCGTGTTCATGGAGCATGAACAGGAGTATCGGATCAAGCTTATGGAACTGTTCGGCGAGATATAAAGAGACGGGGACCGCTTCCGGCGAGGCGGTCCCTTTTTTTGCGTAAAAAAGATATTGACAGGCTAAGGGGAATGTGTTACTATATATTTTGTAATACAAAATAACTAAACAAGGGGGAACTATGGAAAGTCTCAGCAGGCAGCTTAAAAAAGGGGTTTTGGACGTCCTTCTGCTCAAGCTGCTGTCGGAGAAAACGCTCTACGGGTATGAGCTGATGGCGCTGCTTGACGAAGCGGGCGGCGGGTATTTTTCCGCGAAGGAAGGCACTTTGTATCCGGTCCTGTACCGGCTGGAGGACGCGGGGTATATCCAAAGCGTGTGGGAAAACACCGGGACGCGGCGCGGGGCGCCGCGCAAGTATTACACGGTCACGCCGGAGGGCGGGATCCATCTGGAAAAAGCGCAAAAGGAACTGGAGGGCTTCATCGGGGCCATCCGGCGGATCATGGCGGAAAGAAAGGAAGATAGCAAATGAGGGCAAGAGAATACATCGACGAGGTCATGCGCCATGTCGAGGCGGAGGAATCGGTCAAAAGCCGTCTGGCCAAGGATTTACTGGAGCACATCAACGCCGCCGGGGGAGAATCGGCCATCGGGCGTATGGGCGACCCGAAGGAGATGGCGGCGGAGTTGATGGACGCGCTGTACACCGACAAATCCGAGGTCGTCCGCGAACTGGTCAGGACCAAAGCCGCGCTGCGCCGGTATCGGATTGACTACGAATACGTCAGCAAACGAAAACTCTTCGGGCTGCCGCTGGTGCATATCCGCTGCAAGCTTGAAAAGCCGCTGAAACCGGCGGTCGGGATCGTCGCGTTCGGCCTGAACGCGGTGGGGGTCCTGTCGTTCGGAGTGTTCAGCTTTGGCCTGTTGAGTTTTGGCGCCCTTGCGCTGGGCCTGCTGCTCGCGTTCGGAGGCGGGGCCGCGGGCGGCTTTGCGGTCGGCGGCCTCGCCGTCGGATTCATCGCGCTGGGCGGCTTCGCGGTGGGGCTGGTGACGCTGGGCGGGTTTTCCGCGGGATACTATCACGCGTTTGGCGGGTTTGCGAAATCCGCGCACATCGCCATAGGCGGATACGCCAGCGGCCATGTCGCCATAGGCGGCACGGCGGAAGGCGCATACACCATCGCCACAGGCGGGACGTCGTTTGACTTCGGGGCGGTGTCAAAAGCTGACGCGCGGGCGTTGATTCAACAGGCTTACCCCGAGATCAAGGAGTTTTATCTCCGGTTCATGACGTGGCTGTTCCGCGCATAAACCCCGCGGCGCGGACGGCGAGAGCCGCGCCGCGAAAACGCGGCCGGGAAACGGAAAACAGGCGGGAGACGGCAAAAAGCGCCCCCTACAACTCCTTGCGGAGAAACCGGAGGTCTTTGACAGTTTTCCGCCTTCCGGTTTGGTAGGTATACTTTTTCCCGTTTTTCAGCGAACAAATATAAAAACGCCCTTGGCCCCGCTTCAGCGTGAGGATCACCTGCCCGTGAGGGTGGTCCCGCCATGGCGGGGCCGCTGTATGGGCCGTGATGATCTTGTCGCATTCCAACTCCGCGATATGCCCGTTGAAGCAGGAGACGGAGCCGTGCTGCGGGACGGTGAGGACGCCTACGTTTTCGAAGAACCGGTCATAACAGAGGCCGATCCGCGTCCAGTTCCGGTCCGCCGCGTCGCAGCCGCCGAGATAGAGCGCGCCCCGCCTGCGGGCGTCGGAATGGCTGGGGCCGGAGTATACGGCCATGCGGTTCAGGCCCGGGCCTCTGTCCGGCATGTTACAGGGCAGGAAGATCCAATCGGGGTTTTGGACGGCGGTCAGCGCGGCGCCCGCCGCCAGTTCCGGCCCCGGATTTTCCGCCGGCGCGCGTTCAAGCGGTATCGCGGGGCCGTCCGGCCATTCGGCGACGCGGACGACCTTTGTGTGCGGGCTGATATAGCCGACCGTACCCTCCGGGTCGGCCAGCAGTTCCCGTTCGAAGATCCGCGCCCGCTCTTTGGGCGGCGCCGGTTTCGCGCCGGGCGGCAGCGGCAGGAAAAGCCTCTTGACGCGGCACCATTCGAGCAGCCGTTCCAGCCCGTTGATGTATTCGCCGCGCATCTGGCTGATGAATACGGCCTCGATTGCCATATCGGGGAATAAGTAATGGTTGACGCGGCTTTCGGCGGCCGCGGGCGACCTCAGCGAGCCGCAGTCGAACAGATAATGCCGCCCGTCAATATTTTCCACGGTAAAGGCTCCGTGGCCAACCGGTAGAAAGGACCGGACCACCTTTTCGGACACCGGGCATACCCCCTGCTGCTTTTAGGCAATTATACCCGATTTCCCCATGAAATTCAACGGGATAATGAACGCTGCCGATATGGACATTATGGTTAACCTATGGTATACTGGATAAAAGTAACGGGACAGAAGGGGATAGGAGATGAAAGGCAGATCGGCGCTTTCGCTGGCTTTGATCGTGGCCGGCTGCCTTTGCGTCGCCGTTCCCTTTGCCGTCGAGGCGGTAAACTATCCCTGGGGTTCGTCCAACGAGACCGAACTGCCCGACCCGCCGCCGCCGGAGATCGAGTTTATAAGCTATGCGGATTATATCATAGAAACGCTCCCCGAAGAGCCGGGCGCCCCCCAAGCCTCCGAAAAACCCGCCGTCAATAGGGAAGTGCTGCCCGGGCATGACGAAGGGGACGGCGCGCCGGAAAGCGCGGAGACGCCTGAGGGGCCGAAACCCGCCGCCCCCAGCCTGCCGAAATATGTCCTGCTGGGGACGGTCAAGATCCCGCGGGTCAATCTGTCGGAAAACCTCTTTATGGGCGCCGAAGGGCCGCTGCGGCACGGGATCGGGCATCTTGAGGAGACGCCGATGCCGGGGGAGAAGGGGAACGCCGTCATCGCGGCGCACCGCGTTTCGTCCGGCGGGAAGCAGCCGTTCCGGCATCTCGACAAGATGCGGGAGGGCGACACGGTCTCCGTCAAAATGGATGACAAAATATTCAGCTATGAGGTTTTTGATACATTCATCGTCAGCGAACACGATCTCTGGGTGCTGGGGCCGGTGGCCGGCGAGACGCATGTGCTGACCCTTGTGACCTGCGACCCCGTGGTCAGCGCGGGCAGACGGGAAAACAGGCTGATCGTCCGGGCGAGGCTGACCGGCGGCTGACCGCGGGCGTTGGAAAAAAATGCGCCGGCCATCGAAAAAAAACTTCCCATTTCTGAATAGATATGCTATACTGATAGTGGGCCGGAGTCTATAGCCGTCCGGCTACTCAAAACCACAGCGTCAGACGCGGCGGGTTAACCGCGCCTCTCGCGGAAAGGAACGGTCAAAACTATGAAAAAGAATGCGGCGCTGTCCCTGGCGCTCCTGATGATCCTCACGCTGTTCTCGGGATGCGGCCAAAACATGGTGGAGATCCACGACCCCTCGGATGTGGCCTCGACCGTACCCAACGACGACTATCTGAGCGACGAGGGCGTCCTCGACATCGCGTATCTGAGCGAGGGGGACTTTATCGACATTGCCCCGGAGATGGTCCCTCTGGCCGAAGCCCCGGCGGCCTTTTCGATCCCGGTGCCGGCGGCGCCCGGCACGAGCGCCAAGAAAAACGACAAGGCCGTGATCGACTACTCCAACGCGAAAGACGGCTACTTTATGGCCAAGTATATCCCCGCGACCACAAAGCCGGTCAAGGTGATCGTCAAAGGCCCGGGCGAGCAGTACCAGTACAACCTGAAATCCGGCGACGTCTATGAGGTGTTCCCTTTCTCGGACGGCAGCGGCAAATACACCGTCGGCGTTTATGAGCAGGCCGACGGCTCCAAATACGCGACCGTCGCCACCGAGACGATCGACGTAAAGCTGGCCGACGAGTTCGCCCCGTTCATCCGCCCCAATCAGTATGTCAACTACAACAAAGACAGCCAGACGGTCAAGAAAGCGGCCGAACTTGTCAAAGACAAGGCAAAAACCATCGACAAAGTCTCCGCCGTATACAATCACGTAATCAAAAGCCTTACCTATGACAAGGAAAAAGCCACAACCGTAAAGACCGGCTATCTCCCCGACGTGGACGCGGTCCTCAAGGCGGGCAAAGGGATATGCTTTGACTACGCCGCCGTCATGGCCGCGATGCTCCGCAGCCAGAACATCCCCACAAAACTGGTGGTGGGATATACCGGCGACGTGTATCACGCCTGGCTGAGCGTCCACAGCAACGAGGACGGCTGGGTCAACAGCGTCATCCAGTTTGACGGGAAAAGCTGGAAGCTGATGGATCCGACCTTCGCCTCGACCGGCAATCAGAGCGCCGACGTCATGAAGCACATCGGCGACGGAAAGAATTACACGGCCAAGTTCCTCTATTGATCCTACCCTAAACGGAAGCGGGGATTGCGTATGAAGCGGAAAAGCCTGACAAACGCGTATCTGTCCGTCCTCTGCACCGAACTGGCGATGCTGCTGCAAGCGGGCATCACGATCGCCGACGGCGTGCTGATGCTGCTGGACGACGAGACGGGCAAAGACGGAAAGATCATTTTGGAGAGCCTGAAAAACACGCTGGAGAAGGGCGAGCCGCTGTCGGCCGCCCTGCGCGAGGCGGCGTATTTCCCGCCGTATATGGTCAACATGGTGGAGATCGGCGAGAGGACGGGCCGTCTGCCCGAAACCCTGACGTCGCTCTCCGAACACTACGACCGGCAGGACCGCCTGGCGGCGTCGATCAAGAACGCGTCGCTCTATCCGGTCATCCTGCTGGTCATGATGGTGGCGGTCGTCATGATCCTGATCGTGCAGGTTTTGCCGATCTTCAACGACGTCTTCGCCCGGTTGGGCAGCCAGATGTCCCCGCTGGCCGAGCGCCTGATGGGGTTCGGGAACTGGCTCAGGGGCGTTTCGACTGGCATCGCGCTGGTTTTCGGGATCATCTTCGCGGTGGCCTTTCTGGCGTGGATCGTCCCCGAGATACGGGAGGGGATCGCCCACGCGTTCCGGAACCGGCTGGGGACCCGCGGCGTCTTTGGCAAGATCGCCTCTTCGCGCTTTATTTCGGCCATCACCCTTTCGCTGGCGAGCGGGCTGGATCTGGAAGAAGCCGTCGGTATGGCGGCCTCGATCAGCGGCAACTCGAAAGCGGTGGAGGAACAGCAGACGAAATGCGCCCAGCTGTTGCGCTCGGGCAGTTCCCTCGCCGACGCCATGCGGGAAGCCGGGATCCTGTCGGCCCGCGACAGCAGGATGCTGGCGATGGGAAACCGCAGCGGCCTGGCCGATTCGGCCATGAGCGAGATCGCCAAGAGAAGCGAGCGCAGCGTCCAGGACGAGATCAACAGCATCGTGGGGCGGATCGAACCGACCCTCGTGGTCATCACCTCCGTCATTGTGGGGGTCATACTGCTCTCGGTCATGCTGCCGCTGATGGGCATCATGACGTCGATCGGGTAAAGGGCCATGAAGACGAGAGTTTTCAAAAAAAGCGCGCTGCACACCCTCCTTACCGGCGTCGCCCCGATCCTTTTCACGCTGGCCGTCATGATAATGGTGGCGGCGGGGCTGCGCCAGACGCAGGAGTCGGGCCGCGCCGAGGGCGCCCGCTTCTTGCAGGAGGGGATCCTGCGGGCCGCCATCCATTGCTATGCCATCGAGGGCAGTTATCCGGAAAATCTGGCCTACATCACCGAACACTACGGGATCCATATCGACAGGACGCGGTATGCCGTCCACTATGAAATTTTCGCGTCCAACCTGCTGCCCGACATAACGGTCATAACGCTGAATCGATAGAAAGGGGCCTGCTGGTATGAACAAACTGACGCGGCCCCGAAGAGCGGATACGGTCTTTGTCCTTCTGATCTTCTGCCTTTTCGCCATGTCGGTGCTGATAACGCTGATGCTTGGCGCCGGCGTATATAAGCATATGACCGACATTTCCGGGGAAGGGTATGACGAGCGGACCTGCCTCTCCTACATATGGACAAAAATCAAAAACAGCGACCAGATCGGGAAGATTTCGGTGGGCGACTTTGACGGGACGCCGGCCCTCCGCCTTTCCGAGGTCTACGGCGACACCACATACGAGACGAGGATCTATCTGTACGACGGCTGGGTCTACGAACTCTTTTGCGAGGAAAGCCTTGACGCCCACCCCTCGGACGGCGTCCCGATCATCAAAACCGATTCTCTCTCCTTTGAGCAGCTTGACGACGGGCTGATCCGGGCGTCGGCCGGTTCCGGGAACGTCCTTCTCTATCCCCGGAGCAAAGCGGGGATCGTTAGGGGGGCGCTTGGATGAACGGACACTCGCGGTCAACCCTTTTCCTGATGGAGCAGCTTGTGGTTATCTTGGTCTTCGCGGTCTGTTCCGCCGTCTGCGTCACCATCTTTGTCGAATCCTACCAGACGGAACGCCGCGCGTTGGACAAGAACTACGCGCTGCTCGCGGCCGGCAGCGGCGCCGAATGTTATAAGGCGTCCGGCGGCGACGCGCGCAAAGCGGCGGAGCGTCTGTCCGGGTTCGCCGTATTCGCCGGAGAGGCCGCCGCCGTCTATTACGACGAAGACTGGAACCCGTGCGGCGAGGCCGGGGCGTCTTTCGTGCTGCGGTTTACGCCGGGCGCGCCCCTGCGGGCGGAGATCACGGTCGGCAAGGCGGACGGCGAGGAACTGGTCGCCCTGACGGTGGCCGCGAGGGGGGACGGAGGATGAAAAAAGGGGGAGGCATCGGCATTGGGAGCGCCTCGATCGTCCTTGTCTTCGCGGTGCTGTGCCTGACGATCTTTGCCATCATATCCTACGCTTCGGCGATCGCCGACAGCACCCTCGTGGAGGTTGAGGCGGCGCTGCTGAAGAGTTACTACGAAGCCGATACGCTGGCGGAATCCGTTTTTGCCGAGATCCTGGCGGCGGAGTCCGTCCCCGAGACGGTTCAGGGCGTGGAGATTCTATACGAATGGAATTTCGACATCGAAACCATGGAGGACTCGGAAACCATATCCTACGCCTGTCCCATCTCGGAGAAAAAAGAGCTTTATGTGGTCATAGCCGTCAACGGGGGCTTTTTCGATATCCAGACCTGGCGGATGCGGGACGTGGGGGAATGGGAGACCGACGACGAACCCCTAAACCTGTGGCCCGGCTTTGACTTTGACGACGAACCCTTAAACCTGTGGCCCGGAGGCTGATAACAACACTAGGAGGAGAAGAATGCCGGAAGTACAAGATTGGCTGCAAGTAGCTGTGGAAGAAAATGCCTCGGACATATTCATCGGCGCGGGCCGTCAGGTTTCGTTCAAAGTAGACGGCGTCATCATCACAAGGGGCGAGAAGATTTTCGCCGAGGAAGCGGAACGCCTGGTGCGCAGCCTGTATGTGCTGGCGCGCCGCGACAGCAGCAATTTCGAAGAGAGCGGGGACGACGACTTTTCGATGGCGGTCCCGAAGCTGGCCCGTTTCCGGGTGAGCGCCTACCGCCAGCGCGGCTCGATGGCGGCGGTGATCCGCGTCGTCCTGTTCGACCTTCCCGAATACAAAACGCTGGGAATCCCCGACGAGATCATGAAGATCGCCTCGGCGCAAAACGGCATCATGCTGGTCACGGGGCCGGCCGGAAGCGGCAAGACCACGACGCTGGCCTGTATCATCGACGCGATCAACAAAAACCGCAACACCCACATCATCACGCTGGAAGACCCCATCGAATATCTGCACAGGGACGTCAAGAGCCTGATAAGCCAGCGCGAGGTGTCGCTGGATACCGAATCGTACCTCACCGCCCTGCGGGCCTGCCTGCGCCAAGCGCCGGACATCGTGCTGCTGGGTGAAATGCGCGACCACGAGACGATCCAGACCGCGATGACGGCCGCCGAGACCGGGCATCTGATTATCTCCACGCTGCATACGGTCGGCGCGGTCAACACCATCGACCGCATCGTGGACGTCTTCCCGCCGGGACAGCAGCAGCAGATACGCGTCCAGCTCTCGATGCTGCTCAAGACGGTGGTCACGCAGCGCCTGATGCCGAGCAAATCCGGCTCGCTGGTGCCGGCGTTCGAGATCATGCACGTCAACAGCGCGATCCGGAACCTGATCCGCGAGTCGAAAACCCACCAGATCGACAACGTGATCCAGACCTCCGCCCACGAGGGAATGATTGGTATGGATACATACATACAAAATCTCCACCAAAAAGGCGACATCACCACCGAAACCGCCGTAAGCCACGCGTCAAACCCCGAACAGATGGCAAAACGGCTCCTATAGAAAGAGCCGGGTTAGAAGCAGGAGGGAAAAATCATGGGAAAAGCTGGGAAGAGGATTCTTATCAAGCGCAAACAGCGGAGGCTGTCTCCGCTCGTGGCCCTGTTTACCGTCACGGTCATGCTGGCGGCGATGCTGGTCCCGATGCCGGTTCCCGCGCCGGTGCCGGAGGCGCTGGCGGCGGATGACATTCCGGCCCCGCCCCCGCCCCCGGACAGCGGCAATATAGCCTATATCAAACCCGGCAACGGCACGCCCGCGACAAACGCCTTCGCCGGCATTACGATTGTAAACGGCTACTATTACATCAATACGGAAGTACACCCGTATATCAACATCAAGCAGGCGAAGTTCCATTTGGTTTGGACGCCGTTTGAACTGACCGCCGCTGAAAAAGCCGCGTTTACAGCCAAGATGAAAACGATAGACGGCGCGGCCGATCCGCCCGAGGTATGGTATTGGGGTCCTAACTTCAACTTCAACTCCTCTACCAAAGTACCGGCCGGTTTCCGTCCGGGTTCTCCGTATTACGGCGATACCGCCGCCCAGCATCCAGAACAGGGCAACAGTAACTACGGCGCCTATTGGTATGAGGTCATCAACGGCGTGGGGTATGTCGTCGTTGACAAATCCAGCCTCAGCCACTTTGACGTGGGTTATGATAAAACCAAGCATCCCAACCCGGAGAATCCCGCGAATGAAAACACGGTCTCCAAGCTGACCGTCGGCAAAAGCGCGCCCGCCGACCCCGACACACAGTTCCATTTCCTGCTGCGCGACCCGGAGGGAGAGCCTGTCAATCTGGAAATCCTGGGGACCAAGGCTTACACAATCACCAAAGGCGGCCTGGTAAACGGCGGCAAAACCGGCGAGTTTTGGCTGCAAAGCGGCGGCGCGTTTACCATACTGGGCTTGCAGACAAATTTTTTGAAGGATCCCTACAACAAAACAGGGATTCACAACCGCCCTTCCGACCCGCCCTTCCCGCCCACGGCCGACCTCGCGGGGCTTGTCCATAAGCACACCGACGCTTGCTACGAAGCGGTCAAGCCGTACACCGTCATGGAGCTGACCACCGGCTATACCACAGAGGTCAAAATCAATAAAGCGCCTGATGATGATAACCCCCCGGATCTTACGTTTTCGGCGGATGACGATGAAAGGGCGGCCGATCCCGACGATCCTTTGGAAGACAATGACCGGATCGTCGAAACGACGCTGGGGATTGGCGCCGCCAATGCCCAGAAACTCCAGTTCACCAACACCCGCCCCGTCGGCAGCGTGGAAGTTCGCAAGATTTTCGACGGCGAGGGCTACGACTACGAAAAAGAGTGGTTTGTTTTCATACTGCTGGAGGCCGTTAAGGACGAACACGGCGACCCGACAGGCGCGATGAAGCCCGTCAACCTGAGCAAAGGCAGCGGCGTTACCATCGCGGCCACAAAAGACTCCGGCACAACGGCCGATGATTGGAGGATAGAAACCCCCGCCAACTTAGGCCGCTTTGACCTGAAAAGCCACGCAAGCGTCACCATTTCCGGCCTGTCGCCGGGGGACTATTTCATCGAGGAAGGCTCCACAGGCTATGACATAAGCTGGGAAGTGGCGTATCCGGAGAATGAAAACCTCGCCGGAGACGAGGATGACGAAACCATTCTCGCGCCGTTTATCGTCGAGGAGAATCAAACCGCCGAGGTAACCTTCACCAACAAACGCGACCCGGGCGGCCTGACCGTAAGGAAAGCGCTGCTCCCCCCTTCCGGCGTAGCCAACTACGACACGCCGTTCCATGCGCGGGTGAAGGTGGCGGCCCATTGGGAGTGGGATGAGGATAACGTCAAGTGGGTGAAGATAGGCGCCAAATATATGAATCTGCTGCCCGACGGGCTTACGCCGGAAGGATGGCCGAAATATAAATATGATGATGCCGAAGACAAGCGTTTAGACGACACAGGCACAACATTTACGTTTGCCGTCAACAAACCCGTCACCATCACAGGCATTCCCCATGGGTTTGTCTGCGAGGTGGAGGAAAACCTGACCCCCGCCCTCGCGGCTGTTTATGAGCCTGTCTACCCCCTGCCTGTTAAAATCGAGAAAAACGAGACCCGTGAAATCACGGTGACCAACGCCCATGGCGTAGGGTCCCTGCTCATTGACAAGCTGGTATGGTGTGAAACGGAGACTCCTTGTACACACGCGACGGAAACCTATTACTTTGTCGTGAGAGACATAGGCGGGACGGGAAACGAGTATCTGTATTTCCATACCGCCGCCTGCGCGGAAGGGCGCACAGGCGAAGCGCAGGGCAACACCCATAACACTACGCTGGATACGGAGACTTGCGGCCCCGGCGGCACGGACTGCCGTGCATTGGAAGTCCCGGTAAAAGTGGGCCAGCCGGTCACCCTGACAGGTCTGTTTGCGGAAACGAGTTACGAAGTGATAGAAATCGACGGCCCTGCGGTGGCCTTTGGCGCTTTGGAAGTTGTTACAAATAGGTATGAAGATACCAATACAGATGACGAAGTCGAGTATAAGGGGATGCCGCTAGGCGAGGTATCCCTGGAAGAAAATCAAACCCAGTCTGTTACCATTATCAACAAAATCGATGGGTCTGATCCGGGTGTTGGACATATCGTCGGAACGGTGACCGTCAGCAAGGAACTGGACGAAAACGCCGCCGCGTGGGGCGTGGACAAAGACACGCCGTTTACGGCCCGGGTGCTGGACGTCGGCGCCACCCCGAATAACTATCTCCTCTTCGAAGACAGGGGAGACGGGGAATATTGGTGCTATGGCAACAGCGGCGCGGATACCAGCGGGAAAAATTCCCATGAATACATCACGTTTACAGAGGATCAGGCGGCTGTCCTGCTCAATATGTGGGCCGGAGAGTATCAAATCATAGAAATTGAAAACGGCAATTATACGGCAAGTTACAGTCTGACTGACGGCAAAGTGGAGGTCAGCGAGATCCCCGCGTCTATTACCATCACCAACAATTACCCCCCCGCCACCACCTTAAAACTAACCAAAACCGTGACTGGCGGTCCCGCGGGGGCTAAGTTCGGGTTCACCGCGAAATTCGAGCCGAACATCAACGTGGAATACAAAATAGGGACAGGCAGTTGGGAGAAATTCACCAACGGCGGCGCGTTTGAATTGGGCCACGGCGAATCTGTGGACTTCCGCAACATACCGTCCGGCGCGGATTATACCTACACAATCATAGAAGGAAACTATGAGCATTACGATCTGGACATTACCGGCGTATCCGGGCATACCGTCACAGGCTCTACAGACGTCCTCGCCCCGACGATCACATTCAAAAACACCTATGACGAGCTGGCTGCCCCGTCCGGCAAGCTGACGCTGACCAAAGAGGTCGTTGGCAACGGCGCGGACAAAGGGCCGATCGAATCCTTTGGGTTCTGTTTGCAGTATGAACCCGCCACGGCCGCGGTGCTGATGAACGGGCGCGCCTATCAAAGCGGGGAAACATTCTCGCTGGGAGACGGCGAGCACGCCGAGTTCAGCATCCCGGACGGCACGGAGTATTGGATCGAAGAGAATGACTGCGCGTCGAGCGGCTATACGACAGACCTCGACGACAGCCCCAAAATCATGGACGTGGATGACGGCGACGTCGCGGTAATGGTGACGAATACCTACAAACCCCTCTATGTGACCGTTACCATCCCCGGCGAAAAGATCATAAAAGACAGCGACGGCGATGTGATTTCCGATCCGGCGCTTGCGGGCGGGGAGTTCATCTTCTGCCTCCATGACGAAAACGACGCCGTCCTGCAACACCGGTGGAATGACGGGGACGGGGCGTTTACCTTCCAGCTGACCTTTGTCACACCGGGAACCTATGAGTATTCGATCCACGAGGTCAACACGGGCGACAGCAACTACGCGGGCTACGCGCTGCCTAAGGGATACTCGCGCGACGATACCGAATACACGGTGACGGTGACGGTAAACGCCGACATGACAGCCGTCTATGCCGTCAAGAAAAACGGAGCCGACAGCGATTTGGAGTTTACCAACGTATACGACGACGACGGCGTGGACGTGATCCTTACGGGCAGCAAGGTTGTAAAAGACGCCGACGGCGAGCCGTACGCAACGGATAAAGAGTTTTACTTCCACGCGATAGAAATTGACAGCCACGGCGACGTGATTCCGGGCGGCAAAACGGGACTCGGCACGGCGACGGGAACCGAAACGTTTGAGATTGAAATCTTCCATCTGACCGAAGGGACCTATATCTTCGCGGTGACCGAAGCCGGCACAGACGGGCAGGGCTGGACCTATGACAAAACGCCGCGCCGCGTGGTAGTGACGGTTAACCCGGACGATTCGGTGACCACCGACCCCGCCGGCTTACTGTCAGCCTTGACCTTCACAAACGTATACGACGCCAGCGCGGATCCCGCCGAGATCAAGTTCAAGAAGACGATCAGCACAACGGCGCACCCGGAGGAGGAGTTCACCTTTGAGGTCGCGGAAGTCACAAACGCTTCAGGGAATACCCCGAAGCCGGGCGTACCCATAGTAAAAAAGATCACGGTCAATACCGGCGACTTGGATGGATACGCGACGGTAGACGTCACCGGGCTGGAGAAAAACAAAACATATTACTACAAAATCCGCGAGGTAAGCGACAGCCCCGCGCCCGGATGGACATACGCCGACGTAACGTATGTGGTAACGGTGCAAACAGACGCGGACGGCCAAGTGACGGTGACCTACCCGGCCGGCTATAATGACGCGAACCCGCCGGAGTTCCTGAACACCTATACGCCTCCGGGAACGCCGTACATACCGCCGTCTCCTCCGGAACCCTCCCCGCCGGAGCCGGAGCCGTCTCCCGATCCGGACCCCGACCCCGATCCGGACCCTGATCCGGACCCTGATCCCGACCCGGAACCAGACCCGG
>Ga0082212_10003683_pt1 | contig 21590 bp, 15 predicted proteins | sample TergutNt197P3_FD_71548 | JGI IMG/M metagenome (GOLD analysis project Ga0082212, IMG submission 71548) | Neocapritermes taracua P3 segment gut microbial communities from Petit-Saut dam, French Guiana - Nt197 P3 | ecosystem: Host-associated > Arthropoda: Insects > Digestive system > Gut ... | reverse complement strand
CGACGATATGAGGCAAGAATTTTTTAACCGAATAGAACAATTTCAAAAAGAAGATTCATCTGTTACTGATGAAGAATTAAGCATATACAGACAATTAATTTTTAATGAAAAAGAAAAAATAATGGAATTAACAAATGGAAATTCTGATGAAATCAGCAAAATAACGCATGAGGATATAGACCAATTAGCAATAAATCATTATGGCGGAAAAATAAATGAAGAAAACAAATTATTGAGTAAAGAAATCCTTTCCTTGCAACAGAAACTTGAAGAAGAAAGAAAACAAAAAAGAGAAAGAGACAAAAAAATGATGGATGTCCCGGGATTTTACGGAATACCCGGAACCAAACGCCGGGAGATAGGTTCAATAATATCTGAAGAAGCGCTGCTCGCTATCTTATTGAAAAACCCCGATATGTTAAAAGACCTTGACAGGGAGCTTGACGGCGAAGACCTTTTTTCCGAACAAACAAGCCGGATTTATTCGACGCTCAGAGAATTTATAATCGGGGATTCATTCAGCTCATTCACATCGCTGACCGGCGCGGTGAGCGAAGCGCAGATGTCGGAGTTGGCGAAAATAGACGCAAGATATAAAAACGAAAATTTCAGCAAAGCCGACGTATACTATCACATCAAAGTGTTAAAAGAGGCAAAAAGAAAAATTGGAAAAGAAGAGATCAAAGGGATGGACCCCGGAGAGATACAAAAGCGTTTATCACAGTAAAACTGAGTCCAACATAACAAACAGCCGGAAGGAGCGTAATGATGGCAGAGAAAAAACCGGTCCTTGGAGATTTGATCGAGCAGGGCAAGAGAAAAGGGAAGCTTACTACAAAAGAGATCAACGAAGCGCTTGAGGAACTTGATTTCGACGTCGAACAGGTTGACAAACTGTATGACGAACTCGAAGGCAATCAAATTGAGATAGTCGAGGATCTCGCGGAGGAAATTGCCGAAGAGACGAAAGAGGCAATACCTGAAATAGATAATGTCGAGGTGTCGATTGTCGACGGAATTGATGATCCGGTCAAGGTATATCTCAAGGAAATAGGGCGGGTTCCGCTGCTGACCTCAGAGGAGGAGGTCGAACTCGCTAAGTTAATGGCGCAGGGGGACACCTATGCGAGAAAACGCCTTTCCGAAGCCAATCTCCGCCTGGTCGTAAGCATAGCCAAACGGTATGTCAGCAGAGGCATGCAGTTTCTCGACCTGATACAGGAAGGGAACTTAGGACTGATAAAAGCCGTTGAAAAGTTTGATTACACCAAAGGCTTTAAATTTTCCACCTATGCCACCTGGTGGATAAGACAGGCGATTACCCGCGCTATTGCCGATCAGGCGAGAACCATACGCATACCGGTGCATATGGTGGAAACCATCAACAAGGTAAAAAAAGTCAGCAGTCAGCTTCTGCACAAAAACGGTCATGAACCGACCGCGGAAGAGATAGCCAATGAGTTGAAAATGCCTGTGGAAAAGGTCAGAGAGATAATGCGCGTCGCTCAGGAACCGGTGTCGCTTGAGACGCCCATAGGCGAAGAGGAAGACAGTCACCTCGGAGATTTCATCCCGGATGAAGAAGCGCCCATACCGGCGGACGCAGCCTCGCAGATGTTGCTGCGCGAACAGTTAGGCGAGGTTTTAGGGACGCTGACTACGAGGGAGGAAAAGGTCCTGCGCCTGAGGTTCGGGCTCGAAGACGGCAGGCCGCGCACCCTCGAAGAGGTCGGAAAGGAATTCAACGTCACCCGCGAACGCATAAGACAGATTGAGGCTAAAGCGCTGAGAAAACTCCGGCACCCGAGCAGAAGCAAGCGGTTGAGAGATTTTTTGGATTAATTTAATTTATGAAGTGTAAATAATACAAGAACGAGAGTGTGAGGATAATCATATACGGCACACACGGCACCGTTGTGATAAATTTGTACATATTGCTCAAAATTATTTAAAAATAATTGTTGACTTTTTCAATAAATACGATTATAATTCAACCTTATCGTTTTATTATGGGTTGGTTTGCGAATTTACGCGGGTCATACCTCAAAATCACTAAAAAACGCTATGAGAAAGAGCGTTTTCAGACAATATTTTGTGCATTTTGATGAGAATTCAAAACAGACATAGAAGATCGTTTCTGTACGCGGAGTTTGTTTTGAAATTATCTCAAGATTTTATTATTCTGCTTAAGCGGCGCTTATTTTCAAGGATAGGAGACGGCTGAATATGGTTAATGTACATCCGGAACATCTGGGCAGGAACGAACGAATGAGTTTTGCGCGTATCAATGAGGTTCTGCAAATGCCAAACCTTATTGAGATCCAAAAGAATTCCTATCGTTGGTTTTTAACTGAAGGGCTCAAGGAGGTATTCCGGGATATTTCCACCATAGAGGATTACACTGGAAAGCTGGTTTTGGATTTTATCGATTACCGGCTCGATGAGATGCCGAAGTACTCTGTGGAGGAGTGCAAGGAACGTGACGCGACCTATAATGCGCCTCTCAGGGTCACGGCGAGACTTTTAAACCGTGAAGACGGGGAGATTAAGGTACAGGAAATTTTCATGGGTGATTTTCCGCTTATGACCGACAGCGGAACCTTTATAATTAACGGCGCTGAAAGGGTTATTGTTTCACAGCTTGTCCGTTCTCCGGGCGTATACTTTGAAGAAACCCGCGACAAGTCCGGAAAAAAACTTTACACCGCTCAGATAATTCCCAACAGGGGCGCCTGGCTCGAATACGAAACCGATTCAAATGATGTTTTCTATGTCCGTATTGACAAAAACAGAAAGATACCGGTAACGGTTTTTCTGCGCGCTTTAGAGATAGGGACAAACAAGGAAATTGAGGAATATTTCGGCGAGGACGCACGGATTTCAGCCACCTTAGCCAAGGATACCACCGCCACCGCCGACGAAGGGCTGCTTGACACTTATCGCAGGCTCCGTCCCGGAGAACCTCCGACCGTCGATTCTGCGAGAACCTATCTCAACAATCTGTTTTTTGACGCCAGAAGATATGACCTTTCGCGTTTCGGAAGGTATAAATACAATAAGAAACTCTCGCTTGTACCAAGAGTACGCGACAAGATACTCGCGAGGGATGTAATATCACCGTATACAGGAGAACTGCTGGCGTCTTCAGGCGAGATAATCACCCGCGAAATGGGTGATACGTTTGTTAAAAACGGGGTGTCGGTTGTTACGGTAACGGTTAACGACAAGGAAGTTGAAATACGTTCAAACGGTATGGTCGATATAAATGACTTTGTTGATTTTGACGTCACCCAGTTAGGGATAGCCGAAAAAGTCAGGTATGCGGTACTTGAAGAAATACTGAAAACGGAAGATGATCCGGACAAGCAGCTCGAACTCATCCGTCAGCGCATAGACGACCTTGTTCCCAAGCATGTAATAATCGACGATATAATAGCTTCCATCAACTACCTGAACGGACTTGAGAGTAATATCGGAACTACAGACGATATCGATCATTTAGGCAACCGCCGTATCCGGTCGGTCGGCGAACTCTTGCAAAACCAGTTCCGCATAGGTTTCGCTCGTATGGAGCGCGTCATACGCGAACGTATGACATTGCAGGCGCAGGAGATGGAGAATGTTACGCCGCAGGCGTTAATAAACATCAGACCGGTCGTAGCGTCCATTAAAGAGTTCTTCGGCTCCTCGCCTCTCTCCCAGTTTATGGATCAGACCAACCCGCTTGCGGAACTCACGCACAAACGGCGGCTTTCCGCGCTCGGACCCGGAGGTTTGTCAAGAGAGCGCGCAGGGTTTGAAGTCCGTGATGTTCATTACAGTCACTACGGACGCATGTGTCCTATTGAAACACCGGAAGGTCCCAATATAGGGTTGATATCCTATTTGGCAACCTTTGCAAAAATCAACAAGTACGGGTTTATAGAAGCGCCTTACCGCAAGGTGGATAAATCTACCGGTATTGTTACCGATGAAGTATATTATATGAGCGCTGACCTTGAAGATGAATATGTAATCGCTCAGGCAAACGAACAGCTCGATGAAAACAACAGATTTGTACGACGCCGCGTCAACGTCCGCCGCCGTGACGAGATACTCGAGCTCGAACGCGAGCTGGTGGATTATATGGACGTCTCGCCTAAAATGGTCGTTTCGGTCGCTACGGCGATGATTCCGTTTCTCGAAAACGACGACGCCAACCGCGCGTTGATGGGTTCTAACATGCAGCGTCAGGCGGTTCCGCTGTTGATTCCGGAATCCCCGATTATCGGTACGGGGATGGAGTACAAGGCGGCTATGGACTCAGGGGTAGTGGTGCTTTCAAGAACATCCGGAACCGTAAAGTATGTCGCGTCTAATAAGGTTGTCGTAGACAACGACGCCGGCGGCGAGGAAACATATAAAGTCATTAAGTTTCTGCGTTCCAACCAGGGCACCTGCTTTAACCAGAGGGTGGTCGTGAAGGTAGGCGACAGGGTCGAGACGGGGGATATTATCGCAGACGGTCCGGCAACCTGCAACGGTGAAATATCCTTGGGTAAAAATGTTTTGATAGGATTTATGACCTGGGAGGGTTATAACTATGAAGACGCTATTCTTCTCAGCGAGAAGATAGTGCGCGAAGACGTGTTTACCTCCATTCATATTGAAGAGTATGAGTTAGAAGCAAGAGATACAAAACTCGGCGCCGAAGATATAACAAGAGATATACCTAACGTCGGGGAGGACGCGCTCAAGGACCTCGACGAACGGGGAATTATCCGTGTGGGAGCCGAGGTGGCGGCGGGGGATATACTTGTAGGCAAGGTCACCCCCAAAGGAGAGACGGAACTGACCGCCGAGGAAAGACTGCTGCGCGCTATTTTCGGAGAAAAAGCGCGTGAGGTACGCGACACATCGCTGCGCGTTCCTCACGGAGAATACGGGATCGTAGTAGATGTAAAGGTATTCACGCAGGAGGACTCCGATGAACTTAACCCCGGGGTAAATATGGTAGTACGCTGTTATATCGCCCAAAAAAGAAAGATTTCCGTCGGAGACAAGATGGCAGGGCGCCACGGAAACAAAGGCGTCGTTTCCAGGATCATGCCGGAGGAGGATATGCCGTTCCTGCCGGACGGTACGCCGCTTGATATTGTTCTGAATCCTCTGGGCGTTCCCTCAAGGATGAACATCGGGCAGGTGCTTGAGGTTCATCTGGGTCTTGCCGCCAAGGAACTCGGCTGGAAAATAATGACTCCGGTTTTTGACGGCGCCAATGAGTATGACATAATGGATTGTCTGGAGATGGCGCAAAAGGACCGAGACGGTAAAACCTGGTTGTATGACGGAAGAACCGGTGAGAGATTTGACAGCCGCGTGACCGTCGGATACATGTATTTCCTGAAACTCGCGCATCTGGTCGATGATAAAATACACGCGCGTTCGACCGGACCGTATTCGCTCGTTACGCAGCAGCCGCTCGGAGGTAAAGCTCAGTTCGGCGGACAGCGGTTCGGAGAGATGGAGGTTTGGGCGCTTGAAGCTTACGGAGCGGCTTATACGCTGCAGGAGATCCTGACCGTCAAATCGGACGATGTAGTCGGAAGGGTCAAAACCTATGAGTCGATAGTAAAAGGACAGAATATTCCGAAGGCGGGTATACCCGAGAGCTTCCGTGTTCTCATTAAAGAACTTCAGTCACTTGCTCTTAATGTTAAGGTCCTCGACGCGGAGGGGTATGAAATAGACCTTAAAATCAGTATTGACGAGGATGAAATAGGCATGATGCCGATGGCTGAAACCGAAACGGTTGTCGTGGATTCCGAAATCGATGAAAGCTTTATCGTGGAACAGTCTGAGGATGACAAAGAGGAATTAACTGAAAATGATCAACAAGATTCTGATGATAATGATGATCAACCGGAAGTTTACGGCGACAGGGAATATTCAATGGCAAGCGAAGGGTCCGATGGGGATTATTGAGCTTAAGCAGTGAAGAAGGAGAGCAGCAATGGAACGCAGCGTTTTTGAGTCTATTAGAATAGGTCTTGCTTCCCCTGACCAGATCAGAGAATGGTCATACGGAGAGGTAAAGAAGCCGGAAACCATAAATTACCGCACGCTTAAGCCCGAACGCGAAGGGCTCTTCTGTGAGCGTATTTTCGGACCCACCAAGGATTGGGAATGTCATTGCGGAAAGTACAAAAGACTGCGGTACAGAGGGAAAATATGCGACAGATGCGGCGTTGAGGTTACCAAAGCCAAGGTTCGCCGCGAACGCATGGGACATATTGAGTTAGCCTCCCCTGTTTCTCATATCTGGTATTTCAAGGGAATTCCGTCGCGTATCGGACTCATGCTTGACGTTTCCCCAAGGGATTTGGAAAAGGTTTTGTATTTTACAAGCTACATCGTAACCGACGCGGGATTCACGCCTCTTGAGGAAAAACAGTTTTTAAATGAGAACGAATACCGGGATATGCTTGAAAGATATGAAGATGAGTTCCAGGCGTCTATGGGCGCGGAAGCCATAAGGGAGCTGCTCGAGCGGATCGACCTTGACGAACTTTCCGCGCAGCTTAAGGAAGACTTCAAAAATTCATCCGGTCAAAAAAAGATGCGTTTGCTGAAAAGATTAGAGGTCGTGGAGGCATTCCGTCTCTCCGGTAACCGTCCCGAGTGGATGATACTCGACGTTGTTCCGGTAATTCCTCCGGATATCCGTCCGATGGTACAGCTTGACGGCGGACGTTTTGCGACAAGCGACCTTAACGACCTATACAGAAGAGTAATCAACAGAAATAACCGCCTCAAAAGACTGCTGGAGCTCGGAGCTCCGGATATGATAGTCAGAAACGAGAAGCGTATGCTGCAGGAAGCGGTGGACGCGTTGATAGACAACGGCCGCCGCGGGCGTCCCGTAACGGGTCCGAGCAACCGTCCTCTAAAATCACTGTCTGACATGCTCAAAGGAAAACAGGGACGTTTCCGTCAGAATCTGCTCGGAAAACGCGTTGACTACTCGGGCCGTTCGGTCATAGTTGTGGGTCCTGAATTGAAGATCTACCAGTGCGGACTGCCAAAGGAAATGGCGCTTGAACTTTTTAAACCCTTCGTCATGAAACATCTCGTGGAACAGAAGGTTGCCAACAACATAAAAAGCGCGCGTAAAATGGTTGAGCGTATGCGCACCGAGGTATGGGACTCCCTTGAACTTGTAATAAAGGATCATCCGGTCCTGCTCAACCGCGCCCCAACTCTGCACAGACTCGGCATACAGGCATTTGAACCGGTTCTGGTGGAAGGACGCGCGCTCAAACTTCACCCGCTGGTCTGCACCGCCTATAACGCCGATTTTGACGGCGACCAAATGGCGGTTCACGTTCCGCTCTCAGCCGAAGCGCAGGCAGAAGCGAGATTCCTTATGCTATCAGCCGGAAACCTGCTCAAACCTTCAGACGGTCATCCGGTCACCGTTCCCACGCAGGACATGGTATTGGGTTCATACTACCTCACCATGCACAAGGATAATGAAAAAGGCGAGGGTAAGGTTTTCAGGGATGAGGATGAGGTAAATATCGCATACGAGGCGGGAATAATCTCACTGCACGCGAAAATAAAGGTGCGCAGAGAGGTAACGTTCAACGGACAAACCGTATCGGGTATTATTGAAACCACGGTCGGAAGGCTTATTTTCAACCAGCATATACCGCAGGATCTGGGACTAATTGAACGCAAGGAACCCGAAGATTATCTGAAGCTGGAAATAGACCATCTTGTCGGCAAAAAACAACTGGGACAGATAATCGAGGCGTGCATAAGAATACACGGCGTGGGCGGTACGTCCGAGGTCCTTGACAGCATTAAGGGAATGGGCTTTAAATACTCAACCCGGGGAGCGATTACCGTTTCGATATCAGATATTGTAATTCCGCCGCAAAAAAAGGAATACCTCTCACAAGCTGAAGACAGCATAGACAAGGTCTCTCAGCAATACCAGCGGGGACTTATTTCCAACGATGAGCGGTACAGAGAAATAATTGAAATATGGTCTGACACGACAGACAAAGTCTCGACGGCGCTTCGCGAGAATCTTCAGGACGACAACCCCATATTCATGATGGCTGATTCCGGAGCGAGAGGTTCCGCCGACCAGATAAAGCAGCTCGCGGGAATGCGCGGACTGATCGCCAACACCTCCGGGCGCACAATAGAAATACCTATTCGTTCCAACTATCGCGAGGGACTCAACATACTCGAATACTTCATTTCCTCCCGCGGCGCGCGAAAAGGTCTTGCCGATACAGCTCTCAGAACAGCCGATTCAGGATATCTTACGCGAAGACTGGTCGACGTCTCGCAGGAGGTTATTATCCGTGAAATCGACTGCGGTTCGACAGAAGGCATAGAGGTTAAGGACATCCGGGACGGAAACGAAATAATCGAACCAATGAGAGAACGCCTTATCGGACGTTTTCCGGTAGAAAATATTTACAATCCGGCAAACGGAGAGATTATAGTAACGACTGACGAGATGATAAACGAGCAACTCGCCGATAAAGTCATTGAAGCCGGGATTGAGAGCCTGACGCTTCGTTCTCCGCTTAACTGCCGAAGCAGACAAGGCGCCTGCGCAAAGTGCTACGGAGCCGACCTCTCAAACGGGAAATTGGTCGGACTGGGAGAAGCCGTCGGAATTATCGCCGCGCAGTCGATAGGCGAGCCTGGGACCCAGCTTACCATGCGTACCTTCCACACAGGAGGAATAATCAGCGCCGATGATATTACTCAGGGTCTGCCGCGCGTTGAGGAGCTGTTTGAAGGCAGAAAACCTAAACCGCAGCATCTTGCCATACTGACCGAAATCACCGGAGTAGTTACCATTGATGAAAGCCGCAAGAACCGGTACGCAATCGTTAACGGAACTAACGCCGAAGGAAATCCCGAAGAACGCAGTTATCTTATCCCCTACGGAGTGGGACTGAAGGTTTCGGAAGGAGACGCCGTTAATTCCGGCGACATGATCACCGAAGGTCTGGCTAATCCCCATGACATTCTCGCTATTAAAGGGAAACTGGCGGTGCAGGACTATCTTATTGAAGAAGTACAGCGGGTTTACCGTATGCAGGGGGTTGACATCAATGATAAACATATTGAAGTCATAGTCCGGCAGATGATGAGAAAAGACCGCATAATCGATGCGGGAAGCAGTTCTCTGCTGCAAGGATCGCTGATCGATAAAACCGAACTAATGCACATAAACGCCAACCTGCAAAAACGCATAGACGACGGCGAGGAGGATATTGAACTGATCAAGGTTGAGCCGGTTCTGCTTGGCATAACAAAAGCATCTCTGGCTACAGATTCCTTCCTCTCGGCCGCGTCCTTCCAGGAAACGACAAGGGTGCTGACCGACGCCGCGATCAAGGGCAAAACAGACCCTCTGATGGGACTGAAAGAAAACGTTATTATAGGCAAACTGATACCGGCCGGAACCGGTATGGACAGATTTGTGGAAGCGGACTACGAATTCACCGAAAAGTATATAACCGAATTCGCTCTGCGGGGTGCGGAATGACTCTGATTAACGGCGTAATATAATTGTAACCTTTTTGTTTTTTGATTTTTTAAAAGACGTGCTGTATAATCTATGTCTGTCGTTAAAAAGGAAGTTATTCATAAAGTCAGTGATAAAAAAATATAAAAGGAGGTGATAAATTGCCGACATTCAGCCAGTTAGTCAGAAAGGGACGTGAGGAATCCGTTTCAAAATCCGCGTCGCCGGCGCTGCAGAGAAATTACAACTCGCAAAAACGTAACTTTACCGACATTAGTTCGCCGCAGAAGCGGGGAGTCTGCACCACCGTGAAGACAATGACGCCCAAGAAACCCAATTCCGCGCTTCGCAAGGTAGCAAGGGTTCGCCTGAGCAACGGAATCGAAGTCTGGGGATACATACCGGGCGTAGGTCACAATCTTCAGGAACACAGCGTCGTTCTTGTCCGGGGCGGCAGGGTCAAGGATCTTCCGGGCGTACGCTACCATATCATACGCGGAACGCTCGATACGCAGGGCGTTACAGCCAGAGGACAAGCGCGTTCCAAATACGGCGCCAAAAAGCCGAAGTCTGTATAAGCAAAAAAAGCCTTTAAGGTTTACGTATATATGTGACGGCGTTTCGTCGTCGTCCGCGTTGCCTTCAAAAGGCGGAATACGGGAGCTTAATGCTTTCGAGTACCTGTGAAATCATTTTTATGAAGGAGGGAAGAAAAGATGCCCAGAAGAGGCAACATCCCAAAACGCGATGTTCTGCCCGACCCGCTTTACGGATCCAAAATGGTCACAAGGCTGATCAACAACATAATGTACGACGGTAAAAAAGGGGTCGCCCAGCAGATAGTCTACTCAGCTTTTGACATTGTAAAAGAAAAAACCGGCAAAGAACCGCGCGAGATGTTTGATAAAGCGCTCGACAACATCATGCCGGAACTGGAGGTCAAGGCGCGCCGTGTAGGCGGTTCCACCTACCAGGTTCCCATGGAGGTTCGTCCGGAACGCAGAACGACGCTCGGTTTGCGCTGGCTGGTGGGATTTTCAAGACAACGCTCTGAGCGCACCATGAAGGAAAGACTCGCAAATGAAATAATTGACGCGGTAAACGGAACCGGAAACGCCGTGAAACGCCGCGAAGACACCCACAGGATGGCGGAAGCCAACCGTGCGTTCGCTCACTACAGATATTAAACCGCGAACCGCAGCGGGGGTGTCCGTAAGGATATCCCCGCTATTTATAGCCAAAAACCGGATCTATTCATTCAGGTATAGCCTGATAGAACTGTTACGCAAGGTATTACGGAGGTCAACATGCCGCGGGAAGTATCACTTGAAGCCACCAGAAACGTCGGAATAATGGCTCACATCGACGCCGGAAAAACTACAACGACCGAGCGGATCCTCTTTTATACGGGGATCAACCGCAAGGTCGGTGAAGTGCATGACGGCGCAGCCACTATGGATTGGATGGAACTCGAGAAGGAACGCGGCATCACGATTACTTCGGCGGCTACGACCGCTTTCTGGGACAATCACAGGATAAACATTATTGACACGCCCGGACACGTCGACTTTACTGTCGAAGTGGAACGTTCGCTTCGGGTGCTTGACGGAGCGGTCGCGGTATTCTGCGCGAAAGGCGGAGTTGAGCCACAGTCGGAAACGGTATGGAGGCAAGCGGACAAGTACCGCGTGCCGAGACTGGCATATATCAACAAGATGGATATAACGGGAGCGGATTTTTTCCATGTTGTAGAAATGATGAGAGACCGCCTTAAAGCCAACGCGGTTCCGATACAGATTCCCATAGGTTCTGAAGACGGATACGAAGGACTTATCGACCTTGTGCAAATGAAAGCGTATACCGACTTTGACGTCGTTATGGAAAATCTGAAAAGCGAGGAGATTCCCGAAGAATATTTAACCAAAGCGGAGGAATACAGGGAAAAACTTCTCGAAGCATTATCCGACCTTGACGAAAAGGTTATGGAATACTATCTCGAGGGAGTTCCGGTGCCCGAAGAAGATATGAAACGCGCTATACGCGGCGGAACGCTGACCAACGCGCTGGTTCCGGTTATATGCGGTTCTTCCTACCGCAACAAAGGAGTGCAGAAACTGCTCGAGGCAATGGTGGATTTCATGCCCTCTCCGCTGGATGTTCCGGCGATAAAAGGAATCAACCCGAAAACCGGCGCCGAAGAGGAACGTATATCAGCGGACGATCAACCGTTTTCCGCTCTTGCGTTTAAGATAGCTGCCGACCCGTTTGTAGGAAAACTAAGCTTTTTCCGCGTATATTCAGGAAACATAAAAACAGGAAGCACCGTTTACAACTCGGTCAAGGATAAAAATGAACGTATGGGACGCATCCTTCAGATGCACGCCAACCACCGGACGGATATCGACGTTTGCTATGCCGGAGATATAGCCGCGGCGGTGGGACTCAAGAACACCACCACCGGCGACTCGCTGTGCGTGCAGAATCATCCGATAATACTTGAATCCATGGACTTCCCCGACCCGGTCATACGCGTTGCTATAGAACCTAAAACCAAAGCAGGACAGGAAAGGATGGCGCTCGCGCTCGCGAAACTCTCCGAAGAGGACCCCACATTCAAAAGCTATACCGACGAAGAAACCGGACAGACCATCATTGCCGGAATGGGGGAACTTCATCTTGAAATAATAGTGGACAGACTGCTGCGTGAATTTAAAGTTGAAGCCAATGTCGGCAGCCCGCAGGTATCCTATCGTGAAACCATCCGAAGAACGGCGGAAGCGGAACAGCGTTATGTAAGACAGAGCGGAGGACACGGTCAGTTCGCCCATATAAAAATCCGCATAGAGCCCAACGGGGAAAAAGGATACGAATTTATCAACGAGATAAAAGGAGGAGCTGTTCCCAAAGAGTATATCGAACCCGTAAATCAGGGGATTCAGGGAGCAATGATGTCGGGGGTTCTCGCGGGATATCCGGTAGTTGACCTGAAGGTGACCCTGCTGGACGGTTCTTTCCATGAGGTGGACTCGTCCGAGCTCGCGTTTAAAATCGCAGGCTCGCTGGCGATAAAAGACGCGCTGAAAAAAGCAGACCCGGTCATACTCGAACCTATAATGAAGGTAGCCATTACCATGCCGGACGAGTATCTCGGAGACGTAATAGGCGATATCAACGGCCGCAGGGGGCAAATTCAGGGAATCGACGGGCTTGCCAGCGGACAGCAGATAAATGTGTTCGTACCGCTGTCCGAAATGTTCGGATACGCGACCGACCTTCGTTCGAGAACACAGGGCCGCGGGCAGTACACGATGGAACCGAGTCACTATATTGAGGTGTCCGAGTCGGTTATGGCGGGTATATTCAGATACAAGTAGAAAAGCGAATCAAAAAAACGGTAAAAGCTTGAAATTTACAGGCAATGTTGTTAAAATACTACTACGGCGAAAAAAAGGATTCAAAATGGATCCATATGGAATATGAGGAGGAACTAACTTAAAATGGCAAAACAGAAATTTGACAGAACTAAACCACACGTCAATATCGGAACCATCGGACATGTCGACCATGGTAAAACCACATTGACAGCAGCAATAACCAAGGTGCTCTCGTTTAAGGGACAGGCTCGTTTTGAGTCATACGACATGATAGATAAAGCTCCGGAAGAGCGCGAACGCGGAATAACAATCAACACGGCGCATGTTGAATATGAGACAGAGAACAGGCATTACGCCCACGTCGACTGTCCGGGACACGCCGACTATGTTAAGAATATGATAACCGGAGCCGCGCAGATGGACGGTGCAATTCTCGTCGTATCGGCAGCTGACGGACCGATGCCTCAGACCCGCGAACACATACTGCTCGCAAGACAGGTCGGAGTCCCGTATATCGTTGTTTATATGAATAAAGTCGATCAGGTCGACGATCCGGAACTGCTCGAACTCGTCGAAATGGAAATCCGCGAGCTGCTTTCAATGTATGAGTTTCCCGGCGACGACACCCCGATCATTCAGGGTTCGGCTCTGCAGGCGCTTTCGAGCGAAAGTACCGATACCGCCGCGCCGGAATACGAGTCCATAATCGCGCTTATGCAGGCGGTCGATGATTATATCCCGACCCCGGAACGCAAGGCGGATCTGCCGTTCCTTATGCCGGTCGAGGACGTTATGACCATAACCGGACGCGGCACGGTCGCGACCGGAAGAGTAGAGCGCGGCACCATCAAGTTGAACGAGCAGGTTGAAATAGTCGGACTGTCTGACGAAAAACCCAAGACGGTAGTCACCGGACTTGAGATGTTCCGCAAACTGCTTGACACGGCGCAGGCCGGCGACAATATAGGCGCTCTGCTTCGCGGCGTACAACGCAGCGATATCGAACGCGGTCAGGTGCTCTGCGCGCCGGGCTCCATTAACCCCATAACCAAGTTCAGCGGTCAGGTATACATACTAAAGAAGGATGAAGGCGGAAGGCACACCCCGTTCTTTAACAACTACCGTCCTCAGTTCTACTTCAGGACAACCGACGTGACCGGCGTGGTTTCTCTTCCCGAGGGAGTGGAAATGTGCATGCCCGGCGACAATGTCGAGATGAACGTTGAACTCATAACCCCGATAGCCATCGAAGAAGGGCTGCGCTTCGCCATACGCGAAGGCGGACGTACGGTAGGCTCCGGAGTAGTTACGGGATACACGAAATAATCGGCGCCGACATTAAAGTGATTCAACGACCCTCCCTGCTTGGGGAGGGTCGCTTTTAACGGAGGAAACTGTAACAGGTATTATATGTGGATTGATGTGAGGAACCCGTTTCCGGGACGCGGGGTTGTTTTTTCATAAGCAATACGGTAAATTGTATGGAGTAATAAAAGAGTTATTGTCTACAAGCGGCTTTATCCAGAAACCCTGTTTCTTGTCGCGGATAACACAAATCTCAGTTCAGAGGATAATAATCGGGTAAATAACCCGTACAAGTTACGGTTCAGCAGACGAACATGATAAATACCTTAATTTGGAGAAACCTATGAAAAACATATGTATTTTCGGAGATTCTATAGGAAAAGGCGTGGCGCTGAACTCCTTGTCCGAACGGTATGAAATAGTAAAACTTGATCTATCGAGGATACTCAAACCGCGGCAAAAAGTAAATATTAAAAACTACTCGAGCTTCGGCTGCACCGTGACCAAAGGACTCTCGATAATCGAGAAACACGAGGAAAAACTCAGCGGATATGACACGGCGATATTGGAGTTCGGCGGAAACGACTGTAACTTTATATGGGAAGAAGTCGCCAGACTGCCCGATAAGGAACATAAACCCAACACCTCGCCCGAAGAGTTCTCCGCCAACTATCTAAAAGCGGTCGGAATAGTTCAAAAAGCCGGACTGAAACCCGTGCTGGTAAACCTTCCGCCTCTCGACGCCAAAAAATTTCTAAACTGGATTTCGAGAGGGATCAACGGCGCTAACATATTGAAATGGCTCGGAGGCGTCGAAGCAATATACCGCTGGCAGGAAATGTACAGCCTCGCGGTCGTTAAAATCGCGCAAAAACTGAGCGTATCATTAGCCGACGTCAGGAGCGAGTTTCTGAAAAGACGTGACTTTTCCGTGCTTCTGTGCGAGGACGGGATGCACCCAACGCGCAAAGGACATGAACTTATTGCTAAAACGGTTTATGAAAACATAATGCTTCAGGGGCAAACAGCATGAAGGCAAGCACGACAGCCAAATTTAATTCACCCGTTCAAAAGGTCTGGGACGCCGTAACCGATCACGGTGATATTTCCTGGCGCAAGGATCTGGACGATATAACCTTTCATGATGAATCCTCTTTTATCGAACGCGCGAAAAACGGATTTGCGACAACATTTTCCGTATCGCTCAAACAACCTGACGAACGGTATGAGCTTGATATGAGCAATGCGAATATGTCGGGACGGCGGACATATTTATTCTCGCCGCACAAAAACGGAACATATATGCGCATAACCGAGGAAGTATTCGTTCAGGACAGGAGAATGGGGATGTTCGCGATTCTGTACCTGAAAAAGCGGCAAAAGGAATATACAGGTTATTTGAGCAAAAGATTGGGAGAATGAATTGCGTTAAACCGGTTGTTATTATATACAAACAGAAAAATAAAGGCATAATATAACAATTCGTATAATCAGTAACAGGTGAAAACAAATGTCTGAACACAAATACAGCTTTAAAAACGATTATAGCGAGCTGGCGCATCCGAGGATGCTTGACGCGCTCGCTTCGATGGCGGACGCGCAGTTTGAAGGATACGGGCTGGATGAATATTCCCTGAGAGCCGCGGAACTGATAAAAAAGAAAATAAATGACCCCGCCGCCGAGATTCATTTTTTGAGCGGGGGAACGCAGGCAAATCAGGTGGTCATAGCCGGCGCGCTTCGCCCGTATGAGGCGGTCATAGCCTGCGAGAGCGGACATATCTCAACCCATGAAGCGGGAGCCATAGAGGTTTCGGGACATAAAATATGCGCGGTGCGCTCCTGTGACGGAAAGCTTACAGCTAGACAAATCAAAGAAATAGCCGAAAATCACACCGATGAACACATGGTTAAACCGAAACTCGTATTTATATCTCAATCGACCGAAGCCGGAACGGTATACGCCAAAGAAGAACTGAAACAAATATCCGAGTGTTGTCGCGGTGCGGGATTGATACTGTATATCGACGGCGCGAGGCTGGGAGCGGGAATGTGTTCAAATGCCTGTGACCTGTCATACGCAGACCTCGCGGATATGGCGGATGTCTTTTATATAGGCGGGACCAAAAACGGAGCATTGTTCGGAGAAGCTGTTGTCATTTGCGGCGACGCGTTAAAACAGGATTTTCGTTATCACATGAAACAAAGAGGCGCGCTGCTCGCAAAAGGAGTGGCTATCGGCGCGCAGTTTGAGGAGCTTTTCCGTGACGGACTATACGAACAACTCGCTGAACAAGCCAACCGCGCCGCGATGAAGCTGGCGGACGGAATAAAGAATATGGGTTACGGTTTTCTGTACCCGGCCCAAACCAACCAGATATTCCCGATATTTCCCGACGAGACTGTCCGGAAAATGCATGACCTGTACGGATTTTATGACTGGCAAAAACTTGACGGTATGACCGCGGTTCGTCTTATCGTATCCTGGGCGGCAAAACAATCGGCCGTCGACGAATTTCTCGCCGACCTGGCCAAAACGTAAATACTAACTATTGACGGCTGTTATACCAAATGGGTATTATGTTACATATATAGTATGATAGCCGGTATCAAACCGGCGAGGGGTGTGTGGAGGATATATGCGGATATATTTATGGTTTATTACCGGGATGCTGATATTTCTATTCTTCTTTATTCTGATCACCATGATTATAAAAGCCGCGAAAATCAACATTGTTTTTAAAATAATAAGATGCCTGTGCCTTGCGATTATCCTGGCGCTTATATATATAATGCTCACGAGGGTACTCGGAGTGTTTCATTTCACCGGGTCGGAGGAATGGATACTCGACTTTTCGTTCCTGTATCCGAAAGTTGAAGAAAAAGAAGTTGAACTTATTATTACAAGCATATACCAAATGATATAGAATAACCCCTTGTTTTATGATAATCTAACATTGAATATTAGAATTACATAAATATTTCTTTTTGAAAAGACGAAAGAGCGACGCGGAGCGTCGGAATGAGATCTAAGAATTAGGAATTAGGAATTAGGAATGTCGGAGTTATTGTCATTCCCCTCTTGGGAGTGACCCGCTAAGGCGGGTCTGCGATCAAATGTCCACCGGACATTTGCATAACGCGCACCCGAAGGGCGGGGTGGTTATTCCCCTCTTGGGAGGGGTGCCCGAAGGGCGGGGTGGTTATTCCCCTCTTGGGAGGGGTGCCCGTAGGGCGGGGTGGTTATAAAGAAAAACCATTACTTCTTCAAGACTATTCAACACATCGCGGGCAAGAATGTGAATCACAATCAAACCCAAACTTAATAAAAATTCATCACGCTTTTTATCATAATTACCTTTTCCATCATGCGCCGCACCGTCAATTTCAATAATTACGCCGCAATCAGAACAAAAGAAATCTACTATATAGTTACCTATAATCTTCTGCCTGTCAAAATCATAACCTTTGAAATTCTTTTTAGCTAACTGTTTCCACAATAACACCTCGCATAAGTTTCCGGATTTTCTAAGTTCTTTTGCCCGTTCTTTCAGATTCGGATTATAAGGTAAAGAAGAATAAAAATTACGGTTTCGCATTAACCACCCCGTCGCGTAAAACGCGCCACCCCTCCCGTGAGGGGAATTAATTATTTTTTTCGCAAATTCTCAGTGACAAAAACAGCGAACAGGCGATTATAATTACGGACGCGGCGCAGGCGGATATCGCCATGGCAGCCGAAAGTCCGGAAAAATCACCCATAGTTGACCCGGGGCGGTTTAAGCGGATAAAATAATTCAAAGCCGTGGGGATGAGAATAATAAACACGTTTATGACCGCGGCGGGTTTTGTGCCGAAGGCATAGTATACCGGAAGCAGCGCGCAGAGGATGACAAAAGCGACTCCGGCATAGAAAAACGATGAAACAGCGAAGGACAAAACGCTGAACTCGATATCGAAAATGAAAGTGATAAAAGTCTCCACGACGGTGGAAACGACAGCCGCGGTCAATGAAAACCCCAAACCGAAGATATACCGAGAAAAAACAATATCCTTATGCGATACCGGAAGCGAACGCTCAAATTCGGTATATCCCGACTTGTTCTCGACCGACATCTGATTCAGAACGAGAATTGCCGAAAAAAGCATGGTTATAGCGGCCATGAAGGAGAAATCCGGCAGAATGGTTATGAAAACCGTGTTGAACAGCAGCAGCATAATAATGAGGATTTCATTTTGCCTGTATAAAGAAACGGCGTTTTTGATTATCAGACCTTTCATACCTTTTCGCCTTTCATCAGCGCCGCGGCGTCGGCAGCGGACGGAACCGAGCACTTGATATTTTTGGGCGCCGCGCTCTTTTTTATGATGAACTGAACTTCTTCTTTATTATCATTGAAAAACAAAACCGAGTTCTTATCGAGCCTGGCGAAATCCGAAACGCCGCAGCGCGAAAAAACATAATCACCCGCAAACTCCTCCTTGCTGATGAAAACAGCGCCGGAGTTTTTAAACAAAAATAAAAAATGATCCGCCAACCCTGCCGCGGCTGATTCCTGCCGCGCCGAAATAACCAGCGACCGTTTGGGATTTTTCTTTAAAAAACCCCTCAGCACCCGGACAATATCCTCGTCCAAACCCCCGTCGGCGTCAGAAAACGGGTCGTTTAATATCAAAAGACGGGTGGAATGTGACATTGCGATACACAAAAGAAGTTTTCGCAGCATATGAACGGGAAGTTCCTTTATCGCTTTCTTTTTTTGCAGACCGAACTCAAAACAAAACCCGTAAAATCTGTCGGTGCTCCACCTTGCGTAAATACCTTTCATGATATTGTCGATATCGCCGAGGGTCAGCGACAGACTTAAAGGCCAGCCGTCGTAAACATATCCCGCCGCCTGTTTCGCGGCGGAAACCGGTTCGCCCGCGACGGCGAGAGAACCGCCCGCCGGACGGGATATTCCGGAAATCGTTTTCATAAAACAAGACTTTAGCGAATCATCGTCGCCGATAACGGCGAGAGAACCGCCTTCGGGCAAACCGAAAGAAACGGGGGGCGCGGTCTGCCCGCAATCAAATACAATATCAGAAAGCGTCAGATTATCCATACTGCTCCTTACAGACATAATGATCTGAAATGATTATACCCGACGCCGGTAAGCTTGGCAATTAAAACAGCAGGGACGAACTGTGCGTCCCGTCAGCGTTCAGAAGAGCAATGTATAAATTACAAATTACAGTGTACAAATCAGGGCAACGCCTTCGGCGTATTAAAGAATGAGGAATGAGGAATTAGGAGTGAGGAATGACGGAGTAATCGTCTTTGCGAGCGAAGCGAAGCAATCCAGTTCTCGCAGGGATCAGCTTACAGCGCTTAAACTAATGAGAAATGAGAAACCCTCGCCTTCGGCGCAATTAGAAATTAGAAATGAGGGATTAGGAATGTCAAGGTCGTCTGTAGGGACGAACTGTGCGTCCCATCAGCGTTCAGCGTTCAGAAGAGCAATGTATAAATTACAAATTACAGTGTACAAATTACAAATGTGAGACAGGACCTCTTTGTACGCTGTAATTTTTACACTGCGGACGTCCACCGTTAACCTGTTTTATAATGCGGGAAATCGTAGGGACGAACTGTGTTCGTCCGCGCTGTCTTCGTCCCTGCATCAATCGAACCTGACATTTCATGCCTGTCTTTGACGCATATCGTCACGAAATAAAAACCCGCGCTTGTGATATTGTCTCAATAGCCCATAACGGCAGGTTAAGCAGTTTACCCTCATTATTGTAATCCGCCATGCTTGTTCGGACAGAATACTTTGGGGAGAATCTTTCTTGATAAGACTTCAGGCTCTTAGCCTGCAAATTAACTTCAGCCTTTACTTCAACCGGTATGACGTCGCTTCCGTTGTCGAGTATGAAATCTATCTCGGCACTGTTTCTCTCGTTTGACCAGTAATAAGGCTGAATACCCCTAAGCGTCTTTAATTGTTGTAAAACATACTGCTCGCTTAATGCTCCTTTAAACTCCTTGAACAGAACGTTTCCGTCAAGCAAAGTGTCCTGGCGTAACCGGGTCATACAAGAAAGCAATCCGACGTCTAAAAGAAAAAGTTTAAAGGCTTTTAAATCCTCATACGCTTTTAGCGGAATATTCGGCGCTGTCACACGATTCACTATATGAACAAGCCCGCAATCAGACAACCAAAGCATAGCAAGCTCATAGTCCTTGGCTCTTGCTCCTTTTTTGATAAGCCCGTAGATAAATTTTTTATTTTCTCTGGCAAGCTGCGCCGGAATGCTGTTCCACAGCATTCTGATACGGGGCACAATTTCATTCGGGGCATGTTTTGAAAAATCCTGTTCATAAGCAGCTAAAATATTATACTGTATTTCCCGCGCTTCATTGAAATCTCTGTTTTCAGAAAACGCTTTTACTGCTTCGGGCATACCGCCGATATAATAGTAATGTTTAAGAAGATCGGTATATTCCTGCCTGAAAGCACAAACCATTTGAAAATCGCCGCTTTCAAGAAGTTTTACAAACTGCTCTTTACCCATCGCGCGTATGAATTCTGTAAATGACATGGGATACAAATCAACAAATTCTACCTTTCCGACAGGAAATGAAGAACCCTGATGCAAAGCTATACCGAGCAATGATCCGGCGCATATGACTTGGTACTCCGGAGCTGTTTCATTGAAATATTTCAGAGAAGCCAGCGCTCGAGGGACCTCCTGCACCTCGTCAAAAATTAAAAGTGTGTTCTTTGCGTCGATTTTATGTCCCGCGTAGATCTCTAAGCCTTCGATTATCCTCCCGACGTTCATATCAGCGGAAAACAACTCCTCTGCGCGCCGGTTGTTATCAAAATTTACATAAACCGTTTCTGCATAAGCTTTATTTCCGAATTCGCGCATGAGCCATGTCTTGCCTACCTGACGGGCGCCGCGGATTATCAGCGGTTTTTTATTTTCGCGCAGCTTCCATTGATACAACAGTTCCATTGCGTTTCTAAACAGGATAAACACCCCCGATATTTATTTATGTGATTATATCATAAATAACAAAAAGTGCAACGAGTTTTGCAAGTATTATTACAATTAGTGCGACGACTTTATGATATATTACACAATTTGTTCATTATCCTTTGGATGTCGGCGCTTGCAGTAGGGACGAACTGTGCGTCCCGTCAGCGTTCAGGGGTCAGAATTAGGAATGAGGAATTAGGAGTGAGGAATGACGGAGTAATCGTCTTTGCGAGGAGGTTGGTTGTCCTCGCCAACCGACGCGGCAATCCAGTCATTACAGCGTACAGCGTTCAGCGTACAGTCATCAGCAAGGTCAAGATCGTCATTATTCCCCTCTTGGG
>Ga0082212_10003682_pt1 | contig 21591 bp, 16 predicted proteins | sample TergutNt197P3_FD_71548 | JGI IMG/M metagenome (GOLD analysis project Ga0082212, IMG submission 71548) | Neocapritermes taracua P3 segment gut microbial communities from Petit-Saut dam, French Guiana - Nt197 P3 | ecosystem: Host-associated > Arthropoda: Insects > Digestive system > Gut ... | reverse complement strand
ATGACCAGCTCCTCGTTGGTTGGAATGAGCAGCACCTTCACCTTGGAGTCGTCGCGGGATATGATCATCTCCTTGCCCCTCACCCTGTTCTTCACCAGGTCCAGCTTGATGCCCAGGTTGCCCAGGTCATTGCAGATGACGTCCCTCATTGATATGTCGTTCTCGCCTATCCCGGCAGTGAACACTATGGCGTCCACACCGTTCATGATGGCGATGTAGCCGCCTATGTACATCCTGACCCTGTGGGCGAAGACCTTGAGCGCCAGGATGGCCCTCTCGTCGCCCTCCTCGGCCGCCATGCCTATGTCCCTGAAATCGCTTGATATGCCGGAGATCCCCAGCACGCCCGACTTCTTGTTGAGAATTTCTAAAGTCTCATCTATTGTGAGATTGCCCTCGATATTAGACAGCAGCTCAATGAGCGTGGGGTCGACATTGCCGCTGCGGGTGCCCATCGGAACGCCCTCAAGCGGCGAGACGCCCATCGTTGTGTCGATGCAAACGCCGTTTTTCACAGCTGCAAGCGACGAGCCGTTGCCAAGGTGACAAGTGACGATTTTCGTACCCTCGGCTCTTCCGCCGAGCAGATCGATCGCCTTCGCCGCGACGTAGCGGTGCGACGTGCCGTGAAACCCGTAGCGCCTGATATGGTTTTCTTCATAGTATTTATATGGGATCGGGTAGACATATGCGTAATCGGGCATCGTATGATGGAACGCGGTATCAAAAACCGCGACCTGCGGAACGCCGGGCATGGCCGCCGTACATGCTGCGACGCCTGTAAGGTTTGCGGGAACATGCAGCGGCGCTAGATGGACGCAGTCTCCTATCGCGGCAAGGACGGCCTCGTCTATCAGCACACTTTCGGAGAACCTGCGGCCGCCATGCACGATGCGGTGGCCGACAGCGCCGATATGCGACAAGCTGTCAATAACGCCATACTCTTCGCTGGTTAGCTTCTCGATCACAACGTTGATCGCTTCCGCATGCGTGGGCAGTTCCAGCTCGCTGTCAAACACAGGTTTCCCGTTTGATACAGGCGTGTGTTTCAAGTGCCCCAGATGTCCCTCGGTTCCTATGCGCTCGCAGACCCCTTTTGCCAGAATCGACTCTGTTATCATTTCAAACAACTGGTACTTGAGCGAAGAACTCCCGGCATTGATTACTAAAACGTTCATTTTTACAACCCCTTGAAAGAAAAATTGTGGCTTTTTCACGTATCTGCGAGTAATTCTATAACAAGAATAGAAAAATATCAATATTTTTCAAAAGTAAAGCAAAATTTTACATAAAACTATGTGTGAGGGAAAATGAAAACAGCCGGTATCATATGCGAATATAACCCGTTCCATAAGGGGCATGCGTTTCATATTGAACAGACGCGGCGGGCAGTTGGCGGCGAGTGCGCGATAGTCTGCGTCATGAGTGGCAATTATGTGCAGCGCGGCGAACCGGCGGTGTTCGCCAAACATGCGCGCGCGGACGCTGCTGTGCGCGGCGGGGCAGACCTTGTATTCGAGCTGCCGACGCCGTACGCGCTGCAGTCTGCCGAAGGGTTTGCTGCCGCAGGGGTGCATCTGCTTGACAGCCTCGGTGTGTGCGGCTATATCTCCTTCGGCAGCGAGTCCGGGGATTTGGCGCAGCTATCCGGCATCTCGCAAGCCATTGCAACGCCGGAAGCGTCAGCATTGCTGAAAGGGTGGCTTGACAAAGGTCTGCCCTATGCGGCAGCGCAGCAGAAAACGGTGGATGCAATGCTCGGGAAAAATGCGCAAGCGCTCAAATCACCCAACAACCTGCTGGGCGTCGAATACCTGAAAGCGCTTGCGGCGGCCGGTTCAAAAATGCAGCCGGTCACGGTCAGGCGCATGGGCGGCGACCATGACGGGAAGACCGGGCGCTCCGCTTCCGCGATCAGAAAGGGCTTCCTGCCGGACGTTCCGCCGGACGTTCCGCCTGCATTGCTACCTGCAATGCTGCCGGCAATGCTGGTGGACGTTCCCCGGATATGTGCTGCTGTGTACGAAGCTGAAATCAAAGCCGGCCGCGGCCCCGTGTCGATGGAAGCCTGCGAGCTTGCGATGCTCTCGCGCCTGCGGGCGGCCGGCGACCTGTCGGCGCTCACGGGAGCGACGGAGGGGCTTGACCAGAGGATGCTCAGATACATTGCCTCGGAAGCCACAGTCGCCGGAATACTCGAAAAAACGAAAACCAAGCGCTACCCCATGTCAAGGCTGCGCAGGATGCTGCTGTGCGCCTGCCTCGGAGTAATATCAGACGATATAAAAAATCCCCCGCCGTACATCAGGGTGCTTGCGATGAACAGCACAGGTACACAATTGCTCAAAGAAATGCGAAAAAAAGCATCACTGCCGATAATTATCAAACCGGCTTCCGCAAAAAAACTGCCGGGGAGGGCTGCGGAGCTGTTCCGCAAAGAAGCGGCGGCGACTGATTTTTATGTTCTTGCATACTCGAACGCTGCCATGCGTTCCGGCGGGCAGGAGTGGAAGATCAGTCCCATCATTAGCAGTATATAAAGCACAGACTTAATTTTTCTCAAATTTGCTCCGCAATGAGGTTAGCTGGAACAACAAGCCGTAAGTGGTTACTAGCAAACTCGCATGGGAAAAGCATCCGGAGGAAATTCCAACGGATGCTTTATTCTCGTTTGTAGGGTACTCCTTTGACCATCCCATCAGGTCAGCCCGGTCTCCCTACAACAAATACAGTAACACATTTATATGGACATTTCAACTACTTTTTCAAACTTATTTATTAAAATAACTCTTTTTATGGATGAATGTTTTTTTGTTTCACGAACAACCGATTTTTCGACTTCTTTATCGTCGAGAGTTGTTCGTCGTGTGTCAACAATGATATTTTTCGCTTGCTTTGAAGCCCTCCGAAATTGGTTTTGAATAGTTGCTCTGGAAGCACCTATTGGGCTTTTCATCTCCCACTGAACTCCGAGCATTACAATATCAGCGGTTTTTCGCTTATAATCATCAACTGGTGTTAGGAACTCCACCACACACTGGAAATGCCGTGCTAATATCCATGCTGCATCAATTTCATGCTGCTCTGGTTGTTTTGGATGGCCTACGGGGAGAATAACCTGACCGGGGTTACGTTGTTTGTCTTTTTTCTTAGCCATAAGATGTATTATATCAGGGCAATACGATTTTGAACAGTGCCATAAATTGTGAACATTTTGTGAATTTGATTTAAGAAGTCCTTGACAACTCGTAAGTGGTTAAACAAAATCGTCTTTGTATCTATTCTGAGAGTCCTCAATGATTTGTCTCTTTTTCTCGGCGATCTGCCGCAAGCGCTTGCGGCGCAGAATGTTGTACCTGACGACGAGCGCGACATAGCCGCAAAAGAGGACGACCAGCACAAAAATGATTATACGTGCTGTTTTGCTGGAGAACGCGTCTTTCAATTGGTTTTTGATGTACTCGAAGCGGTGGAGGCTGATGCTCGTGTTCGCGACAAGCAGCCGCGTACCATAATTCTCGCCGTTGCGGGTAAGCGTAACCTCACCGAGCACTTCTCCTGATGTAATGGGCGCGTAGAGCTGCTCGCCCTTCCTCTCGGAGTAAATTACCACTGTCCTGACGAACTCCTCGTTCGGCGTGTCGTTGTCCAGCAGCAGCCTGATCGGGGCCTCAGGGCGCAAGTTGACAGAGTCGGCCCCATCGCCATGCATGAGCGGGGCTTTGGCGACAAGGTCGCTGGATGACAGCACCGTGCGCCACTTAAAGGATGTAAAACCCCATTCCAGCAGCCTGCTCGACTCCGAAAGGTTGCGCATAAGCGCAGACATGTCCTCAAACATTATCACGTCGGAACCCAGAACGACCGAAATCAATGAAAGGTCGTCCGACTCCGCGTAAGCCACAAATGAATACCCGCCCTCGTATGTCTCGCTGGTCAAGCCGGAAGTGCAGTGCCTGTAGTAATACTTGCTCGTGGAGTTGAGCAGCGAGTTCGGATTGGTGAGCCTTCGCGGGTCCGCTGTATCCGTTTCGGCGGTGAGATACCTGTAAGTGCCGGAAATCTCCACAAAAAGAGGGTGGCTCATCGCCTCCCTGTATATCAAAAACTGGTCCATCGCAGTGGTGTATTGCGATGCGCTGTATTGCCCGTGGGTGTTGGCAAAACGTGTGTTCGCGCAGCCCAGCTCCTGTGCCTGCTCGTTCATCATCCTTACAAACGAGCCGACACTCCCGGCAATGTACTCGGCGAGCAAATTACATGCTTCGTTCGCGCTGCCGACGAAAGCGCAGTACATGAGGTCCAGAAGAGACAGCTCCTCACCCGGCATAATGCCCAGAGTCGTACCTAAAGCGCTGATGTCGGACCATGCCGACTCTGTCATTTTGATATATTCGCTAATGTCGATTGCGTCGTTCTCGCAAGCGGAAACGACTAACAGTAAAGTCATAGCCCTGGCCAACGCATCGGCAGGGTGCCGCCTGTCGGCATTCTTTTCAAACAAAACTGTGCCGGACTCCGGCTCGGCCAATACAGCGCACTGCGCCTCGAGGCTGGAAAAAGGAGTCAGTGCAAAGGAAGTAGAAAAAGGAAAAAGCAGCAATGCTGCGATGAGGGCTGATAAAACCGCAGTTTTCTTTATCTTGACCATACAAATCTCCCGATTTTTGTGGTACAATAGAGGAAGTTCATGGTTGATAGTATATCACCTTTTTTGTTAAATACAAGTAAGAGCGTCAAAGAGCAGGGCTCAGGGCTCAGGGGTCATACGAGTGGCTAGTGGCTAGTGAGAAGTAAGTGTGGGAAAAGAAAAGAGAAAAGAGAGAGAAGAAATCCTTCGTCTCTGTCGGAGACCGGAGGGGGTATCGAGCCAAAATAAATAAGGCTCGTATCTAGGGGGAACTGGTTCCCCATGGAAGGCGCGACAGTTGGTAATTAATTGGTGCAAATGTATTCTCCGCAGAGAATACTCGCGCCGAGTGGCTAGTGGCTAGTGGCTAGGAGACGGAGGGGGCGGAGGGAACTGCGGGTATGAGGATCAGGTTGAGAAGAGGAGAGCTGGCGATCATTGCGATCACGCTGATGTTTGCCTGCTTTATTGGCGGCTACTTCACCGGCAGAAGAGGCGCGGTCAACGTCGTTTCAGTTCCGCCGCCGGGCAACTCCGGCCAATCAGCCTCCATAGACCAGGCGCAGGGAACGGGCGATGAGACAGCCGGCGCAAATACAGCAGCGGCAAACAGCAGCGCGTCATCCGGGGCTGAAGAAGGAACCGAAGCTGCAGCTACAGACGGCGCAAACACTGCAAACCCCGGCGATGCATTCCCCGCAACAGAGACAACGGAGCAGCCGCAGGAGACGCCGGGTGCGCTGCGCGACTCGGACGGGAAAATCAACATTAACACTGCTACGCGCTCAGAACTCATGGATTTGACCGGCGTGGGAGAAGTGATTGCCGGGCGAATAGTGGATTACAGGGAAAGCAACGGCCCTTTCAGCACAATAGAGGATTTGATGAAGGTCTCGGGCATCGGCGAAAAGCGCTTCGAGGCTATTCAGGATCGTATAACGGTTGGGTGACGCACCCAGGATTCGGGGGTATTGATGAAGATTTTAGTTGTGGATGATGAGAAGCTGCTTGTTAAGGGCATAAAGTTCAACCTTGAAAATGAGGGGTATCAGGTCGACGCCGGCTACGACGGGCTGGAAGCCGTCGAACTTGCCAGAAGCGGAGGATACGACCTCATTATCCTCGATGTGATGATGCCCGAGCTGGACGGCCTGGAAGCCTGCATGCGGATAAGGGAGTTCTCGACAGTGCCCATAATCATCCTCACAGCGCGCGGCGACGACATGGACAAAGTCATTGGCTTCGAATACGGCGCGGACGACTATATAACAAAACCATTCAACATAATCGAACTCAAGGCAAGGGTGCGCGCGCTGCTGAGGCGCTCGGCACTCGTAAGCAGCGTGTCCGCGGCAGTCCTGAATGTCGGGGATATTCTGATCGACTCGGAAAAACGCATCGCGAAGAAAAACGACGAACCGGTGGAACTCACGGTCAAAGAGTTCGACGTCTTTGAACTGCTCGCCAAAAATCCGGGGCGGGTGTTCAGCAGGGATACCCTGCTCGACATCGTCTGGGGGCGCGAATACCAGGGCGACATCAGAACCGTCGACGTTCACATCCGGCGGCTTCGCGAGAAACTCGAACAGAACCCCGCCGAGCCGGAACATATTATGACTAAATGGGGAGTGGGATATTACATCAGGGGGTAGAATGAGATTTTTTAGCAGCATACGCACAAAGTTCGCGCTGACGTTCCTTGCGGTCGTCGCCGTTGTGCTTATACTAATGAACACATACTTCCTCAGGTCGTCGCGCGATATGATCTTCACCTCAAAGCAGCCGTTCGTCCAGAACCAGGCAGCTATGATCGCCGCGAATCTGGAGGAATCTTTCGACGAGCTCACTATCGACGACGTTCTCAAAGTTATGGAGTCGATTCCGGAAATATCGAACCTGACCCACACAGTAGTCACAGATGCAGATGGAAGCGTACTCTACGACCCGACAATGAGCCATGAGAACCCTGAGTTCCCCGAGAGCAGAATACGAAGGGCTCTGGAAGGGTTCGACGTATACCACGCAAGCTTTCTGGGCGGATCGTTTTACGCAAGCGCGTTCACGCCTGTTATGAAACAGGGCGAGATCATCGGGGCAGTGTATATAAACGACGCGGACACGCAGCAAGGCGCGATTCTCATCGAAATGCAAAGCAACATCAAAAATATCTCCATCATCGTCGCTGTCTTTTCCGCGGCGATGATCGTGTTCATCATATGGTCCGTCATGCGCAGGATCACAAGCATATTCAAAGCTATAAAGTACGTGCGCGAGGGCGAGTACAACTACCATGTCACAGTCCATGGCAGGGATGAGCTCGCTCTGCTCGGCGACGAGTTCAACCGCCTCACGGACAGGCTGCGCGAGACAGACGAGATCCGCAGGCGGTTCGTAGCCGACGCGTCGCATGAGCTGAAAACGCCGCTGGCGTCTATCCGGCTGCTGAGCGACAGTATACTGCAAAACGAGGATATCGAGCGCGCCACCGTGCAGGAGTTCATCAGTGACATCGGTACCGAGGCGGAGCGCTTGTCACGGACGACCGAGAAGCTGATGACGCTGGGGCGGCTGGACAGCCATATGCCCGTCGAGAACTCTGTAGTAGACATGCGGGAGGTCGTCGTCGTGTCGCTCAGGATGCTCAGGCCCTTGGCGCAGAGCGGCGGGGTGACTATTGAGTCCATGCTTTCGGAGGAATGTTTCATAATGGGCACTGAGGACGCCATGCACCAAATCGTTTTCAACCTGATAGAAAACGCGATAAAATATAACAAGCCCAACGGCAGAGTTACCGTCAGGCTTGAGTCTGATAGCGGGTTTGTCATCCTGACTGTGGACGACACGGGGATCGGCGTTCCGGATGAGGATATGCCGCATATTTTCGACCGGTTTTACCGTGTGGACAAAGCTCGTTCCAGCAAAGCAGGCGGGAGCGGCCTGGGGTTGTCGATCGTACGCGATGCTGTTTGGGAGCATGGCGGCAAGGTGGACGCCAAGCGTCTGATCAGCGGCGGCATGCGTTTCGAAGTGGTGTTCGCACAGCACGCGCAGGTGTCAAACACTGCTTAGAAAATACGATTTAGTACTTTACAGACATACGAACACAGCAAAAAACACTATTTTCCCTGACGTTTCCTGTGCCCTATACCCTGACCCCTGATCCCTGACTCCTTGCGCATAGCGCATTAGAACATGAACGCTTTTTCGCCGACGACGTGGACCTTCAGCAGGTTTGTATTGCCTGCGCGGCCTATCGGGACGCCGGCTGACAGGACGACGAGGTCGCCCTCGCGGAAGTACCCGCCGTTCATTGCCAGTTCCAGTGCATGCTCGAAGAGGACGGATGTGTCTGTCTCTTTTTGCATCAGCACAGGCACGACGCCCCATTCCAGCTTGAGCTGGCGGGCGGAGACCGGGTCGGGCGTGCAGGCTATCACCGGGCAATTCGGGCGGTACTTCGCGGTGCTCCGCGCTGTCGTGCCGGCCCAGGTGACTGTCAGTATCGCAGCGGCGTCCATTTCGTGAGCCGCCGTGACTGTGGCGTGGGAAATCGCGTTTGTGACGGATTTCTCCGGCCTGTGTACATCCTTGTTGAAACGGTCGCGGTAGTCGATGCTGCTTTCGATTCGCTCCGCGATCCTGGCCATGGCAGTAAGCGCCGCCACCGGGTATTTGCCCATTGCAGTCTCTCCCGACAGCATTATGGCGCTTGTGCCGTCGTAGATCGCGTTTGCCACATCAGATGTTTCGGCGCGTGTCGGGCGCGGGTTGTTGATCATCGACTCGAGCATCTGCGTTGCAGTGATGACCTCCTTGCCCCTGTACAGCGCTTTGGAAATCAGATTCTTCTGGATTATCGGAAGCTCTTCGAACGCCACTTCCACGCCGAGGTCTCCGCGCGCGACCATCAAGCCGTCCGCAACGTCCAGTATCGAGTCGATGTTCTTGATGCCTTCGGCGTTTTCAATTTTAGCGATGATGCGGATCCTGTTGCCGCCGTCAACGCGCGACAGCTCCGACTGTATCTCTTTGATATCTTCCGCGCTGCGGACGAACGAAGCCGCGAGGATATCGAAACCGTTTTCCGCTATATAACGAAGGTCCGAGCGGTCGGTATTGCTGATGTAAGGAAGATTCAGCTTCACGCCGGGGATATTGATGCTCTTCCTGTTTGAAACGGGGCCTCCGTTAAGGATGCGGGTCACGATTTCGTTACCCGTTATTGATTCGACCGTGAGCTCGATCAAACCGTCGTCGATCAGTACGCGAGTTCCGGGCGTCAGTTCATGCGGCAGCCCTTCATAGGATACGCTTGCGCGCGACGCATCGCCGGATATGTTCTCAGATGTGAGCGTGAATAGATTGCCCGCGACAAGCTCGACCTTGCCTTCTTCAAAAACCCCGAGCCGTATTTCCGGGCCTTTTGTGTCTGCAAGCATCGCGACGACGCCCCCGAACTCTTCGCAGACCTTCCGGAAGTTGCCGATACGCACTGTTTGCTCATCATGCGTGCCATGCGAAAAGTTGAAGCGCGCAACGTCGAGGCCAGCTTTCAGCAATGAACGCAGAACCTCGGGGTCATCGGTCGCCGGGCCCATTGTAGCGACTATTTTTGTTTTTCTCATAAATTTTTCCTCCAAAAGAAAGGATTGTTTTTATTGTATTCAATAAACCAGATCAATGACATGCTCGACGACATAGCGTCGGAACTGCCGGAGGCTTTGTTCCGCGACCTCAACGGCGGGGTCTGCCTGCTCGCCGAGGCGAAACGCAGCGACGCCGACCCGGAGGGCAGACTATTCACATTAGGAGAATATCGCCGTGACCAGATGGGCAGATATATCGTCATATACTATGGATCGATCTGCGCTGTTCACGGCGATGACTCGTATGAAGAATTACGGGAAAACCTCGGCAAGCTCATGAGGCACGAGCTCACCCACCATATGGAATCGCTCTCAGGAGAGCGCGGGCTGGAAATAAAGGACGCTGTCGAACTTGAAAAGTTCCTTGATAGAGATTAGGGGTATCGCGCCAAAGGCGCGAAGGAACTAGGAGCTAGTGAGGACGGGGATGCGCCGAGGGGCTAGTGGTTAGGTGTCAGCGCCTAGGCGTTGTCAACTTTGTTCATGTGTTTTACGAGTTCCAGGACTTTGTTTGAATAACCCCACTCGTTGTCGTACCAGGAAACGAGCTTGACGAACGAGTCTGTCAGGGCGATGCCGGCTTTTGCGTCGAAAATGGATGTGAGCGGGCAGCCGTTGAAGTCCGAGGAAACGACGTCCTCGTCCGTATATCCCAGAATGCCTTTCAGCTCGTTTTCGGACGCGCGCTTCAGCTCCGCGCAGATCTCATCGTACTTGGCGGCCTTTTTGAGGTTGACAGTCAGGTCGACGACAGACACATTGAGAGTCGGCACCCTGAACGCCATGCCCGTCAATTTGCCGTTGAGCTCCGGGATGACCTTCCCGACAGCTTTCGCTGCGCCTGTGGACGAAGGAATGATATTCATTGAAGCTGCGCGGCCGCCCCTCCAGTCCTTTTTCGACGCGCCGTCAACAGTCAGCTGAGTGGCCGTCGTGGAATGGACGGTCGTCATCAGGCCGTCGGCGATGCCGAATTTATCGTTGACCACCTTCGCGAGCGGGGCGAGGCAGTTGGTAGTACAGGAGGCGTTTGAGACAAATTTCATGTCTTTTGTATACTTTTCGAGGTTTACGCCGCATACGAACATTGGCGTGTCATCCTTGGACGGGCCGGTGTAGATGACCTTTTTCGCGCCGCCGTCAATATGCGCCTGCGCTGTATCCATTGAGTGGAAAATCCCGGTAGCGTCCGCAATGTACTCGGCGCCTATCTTGCCCCAGGGAATATCTTTGGGATCCCTTTGGTCGTAGAACGCGATTTTCTTGCCATTTACGGTAATCGAAGAGTCATCGTAAGATATGTCGCCGTCGAACACGCCGTGTATCGTGTCATATTTCAGCATATAAGCGACATAGTCCGGCGACATGAACGGGTCGTTGATCCCAAGAATCTCGATATCCGCTTTGTCAAGCGAAGCCCTGAATACCAGCCGGCCGATCCTGCCAAATCCGTTAATACCCATTTTAATGCTCATTAAGATTCCCTCCATGCAAAAATTTTGTATCGGGAAGATTATATACGCCTAACATTGAAAAATCAAATGAAAAAAGTAAATAACGTGTAAAAAATATACGAAAAGTTTTCGGGAATCATGCAAAAAGTATACAAAAAAATGCTATTGTATTAAGCAAGGAAATTTGCTAACATTGCATGTGTGGAAAAATAAGCGTTTTGGCATGCCAGTCTGGAGGTAAATGCGGGGTCCGCATAGTGTGAATGGATAAGCGAGTTGGGATATATATTCATATACCGTTTTGTGCAAGCAAGTGCGCGTATTGCAACTTTTACTCTCTTGCTGGCAGCGATAAACTGATGCCATCCTATCACTCTGCCGTGTTAAGGCATATCGAAGAATATTCGCCGCAGCTTGACGGCTATCTGATAGACACGGTGTATTTCGGCGGCGGGACGCCCAGCCACTACGGAGCCGGGCGGCTTATCAGCATTTTCAGCGCTTTGAAGAAAAACGGGCATGTGCTGCTAGACGCGGAAGCGACGATTGAGATCAATCCGGGAAACGTCGTGAAAGAAGACTTGCTCAGGCTGAGGCGCGCCGGTTTCAACAGGCTCTCGATCGGGGTGCAGTGCGCCGATGATAAAATGCTCAAAAGCCTTGGCAGGAACCACACCTTCGCAGACGCCGAAGAGACTGTGAAAAGCGCGAGGCAGGCAGGGTTTGAGAATATCAGCGTGGACATCATCTACGGTTTACCGTCGCAGAATAAAGATACTTGGGCGGAAACCGTCGCCAAGATCGCATCTTTGAAAGCGGAGCATATTTCGTGCTACGGGCTGAAAATCGAAGACGGCACGCAGCTCAGCATTTTCCGCGACTCGCCTTTTCTGCCGGACGACGACGAACAGGCGGATATGTACCTGTACGCGGTAGAGATGCTGGCGCGTTTCGGATATAAGCAATACGAGATATCAAATTTTGCCAGGCGCGGGTTCGAGTCGAAGCATAATATGAAATACTGGTTCGGCGACGAGTATATAGGGTTCGGCGCAGCGGCGCATTCATACATCGGTAAATGCAGATACAGCTTCATCGAGGATATCGAAAAATACATCGAGCGTGTAACCCTGGGGCAGGCAGTAGTAGAGTACAGCGAAGAAATGTCTGATTTTGAAAACGCGGGCGAATACCTTATGCTGCGCCTGCGGACTATCCAGGGCATATCGGAAAAAGAGTACTATGAAATCTATAGACTGAAGATGGATTTTGTAGTTGAACTTTTGCAAAAATATGAGAAGAGCGGCTGGGCGATGTTCAAAGACGGGCGCTGGAGGTTCACTCCGGCAGGATTCCTGCTTTCGAACACATTGATTTTCGAGCTGCTCGACGCACAGACAAGGCAGCGCACGCAGATAAGCAGGCCGTGGCAGATCAATCCCGGCGGGGAGGAGTCGCAGATGACATTCTTCACGAAAAGGCCGCTCGAATCGGGACTGTTCGGCAGAAGGGGAGCCGCTGTCAGGGAAGAAATAATTTAGAAGTCAGCTGTTTGGGCGAAGGCTAGCGGACAAAGCGCCGGAAAGCGGTAGGCGTGCTTTTGTCGGGGGAATCATATAATAGTATCGGGTGGATGATATGAGCAACGTCAAATGGATCAGCAGCAAAGGTAAAAAAGTTCAAAAGAAAAAAGGAAGGACCGGAGTAAAGACGGCTCTGATAATCCTGTTGATATTGGTGGTCGGGCTGACTGCGCTTACGGTGTCGCTGGGTTATTATGTCGACAACCTGGATACTGTGTACCCCAACGTCTGGGCGGACGGGCATAAACTGTCCGGGCTGACACTTGAGGAAGCGAACAGGACGCTTCAGGATATCGGGTACGAGAGTAATGCCGACGGCGTCTCGGTGACTGTTTCTTTTCCCGACGGCTCCGGCTTTTCGATAACCGGCAGCGAAGCCGGCTTTTCGCTCGATGCTGAAGAGGCTGCTTTGGCGGCATACGCATACGGCAGGGGCGGCACGTTTTTCCAAAACGAGATGAATTACGTGAGATCATATTTCAAGCAGACGACGCTGCGGGACGTTAGCAAAGCGAAGTTCGACAGCGAGTATGTGCGCGATGTGGTCCGTGAAAACACCAGAATGTTCAACGCATCGCTTGTTTTCAAAGATAACGAGGTCGATTTCAATGCGACAAGCATCGTGATAGTTAAAGGCGCGGGCGTCGAACCTGCGGACGAAGACGAGGTCTATGACTTGACGGTATCCACGCTCTACAAAGCGCTGGAGGAAGGGTTGCATCTGACTGCGGAGTACGAGACGAATGCTGCGAGACTGCAAGAGATCGACCTTGAGTTCCTGCTGGACACGATAACGATTGAGCCGCAGCCGGCTTTTTACGACCCTGAGACTTTGGAAATCACTGAAAGCACTCCCGGGAGGAGCTTCGACGTCGACAATGCCAGAAGGCTGCTGGACAATGCCGGGGTAGGCGCCCAGATAGTCATACCGCTCATTCGCGTGGAGGCGGAAATCACATCCGAGCAACTGCAGAGCTTGTTCTACAGGGATATTCTGTACACTTCGACGACGCGAATAAACGGCACGGCGAACAGGCTCAGGAATATAACCATCGCTTCAATGGCAATCGACGGTAAAGAGCTCAAGCCCGGCGAGGTGTTCTCGTTTAACGAAACTGTGGGCATACGCACAGCTGAAAAGGGCTACTCCGAAGCCAGCGCGTATGTCAACGGAGCGACAGTTCAGGAAATCGGCGGAGGTATCTGTCAGGTCTCCTCGACAATATACGACGCCGTGCTGCATGCAGACCTCGAAGTCGTCGAAAGGCGCAACCATATGTTCACCGTGGCGTATCTCCCGCTCGGAAACGATGCGACAGTGAACTGGGGAACGATCGATTTCAGGTTTAGAAACAGCACAGACTATCCGATGCGCATCGAAACCGAAGTCGACCGGGGCGACCTCACTGTCACGCTGATCGGAACGAAACTGGATGAGAACTATATCGTTATCGATTTTGTCGAAGTGAGTACCACTCCGTATAATGTTGTGCAGCGCGAGGACCCGGAAGTGCTGCAGGGCTCCGTTGTGAAGCAGGACGGGCATAGGGGGCATGTTGTAGAGACATATAAATATGTATACGACGCGGATGACAATCTGCTCCGCGAAGAATATGTCGGCAAGAGTTCATATAGCAAGCAGGACAGGCTGATCCTTGTGCCGGTGGAGAATCCGGACGACGACTTTGACCCGGATGGCGAGCTGCCGGCGGATACGCCGCCGACAGACGAGCCGACGGATACGCCGCCGACAGATGAACCGACGGATACGCCGCCGACAGATGAGCCGACGGATACGCCGCCGACAGATGAGCCGACAGACGAGCCGACAGATACATCGCCGGATACGTCGGCAGAGCCGACGGCATCGCCGTCTGAGTCACCGCCGGATACATCAGCGGAGCCGCCGCCGGTATCACCCCCGGCCGCTGCGCCGTCAGAAACGCCTGCGGCGCCTCCAACGGATGAGCCGCCGCCCACTGCGCAGCCGCAGCCTCCCCCGACCGACCCGCCGACAGATGTTCCGCTTGGGTAAGTGCCGCGGAGTATCTCCGGAAGAGTTACTGATTGATTCCGCGCCTCTATGAGGCGCGGAATTAAACGAAAGTTCTAAAAAAATGTTGAATTATTTGCGTTATAGTAATATTATGTACACAATCTTCGTTTTGGAGTTGACATTTATTAAATATGATTTGGAGGAACCGCTAGATGTCAGATTATAACAAGAAGGCTGTTACGGATATTCCGGTAAACGGAAAGAAAGTCCTGCTGCGCTGCGACTTCAATGTACCTATGGATAAGGATACAGGCGAGATCACAGACGAGGGCAGGATCACGGCTTCGATCCCGACGATCGAGTATCTGCTTGAAAACGGCGCGGCTGTTATCGCTTGTTCGCATCTCGGCAGGCCGAAAGGCGAGTGGAAGCCGGAGTTTTCGCTTGTTCCGGTTGCGAAAAGCCTTTCAAAGCACCTTGGTAAGCCTGTGAAGATGGCAAAAGACGTCATAGGCGACGATGCTGTCAAGCTGGCGTCAACGCTGGGTTCCGGCGAGATCATGCTGCTGGAGAACCTTCGCTATCACAAGGAAGAAGAGAAGAATGATCCCGGTTTCGCGAAGAAACTCGCGGATATGGCGGATATTTTCGTATCGGACGCATTCGGAACCGTGCACCGCGCGCACGCGTCGACTGAAGGCGTCTCGCATTTTCTCCCGGCTGTTTCCGGGTTCCTGCTTAAGAAGGAGCTCGACAACATCGGCGGCGCGATTTCAGATCCGAAGCGCCCGCTTGTCTCCATACTCGGCGGGGCGAAGATAGGCGATAAACTAGCAGTCATCAGCAATCTTCTTAAAATCGCAGACACTCTGATAATCGGCGGCGGGATGGCTTATACGATAATCAAGTCCGGCGGAGGAAAGATCGGAACGTCGCTGTGTGAGGACGGGGAAATCGACAATGTGCGCGCCGCTGTCGCTGAGGCGAAGGAGCGCGGCGTGAAGATGCTCCTGCCGACAGACAACATAGCGGCGGCGGAATTCTCGAACGACAGCGAGCCCATCACAGTCGACAGCTACAATATCCCGGACGACTTGATGGGGCTCGATATCGGGCCGGAGACTGTAGAGACTTTCTGTAAAGAGATAGCGGGCGCGGGCACGATCATTTGGAACGGCCCGATGGGTGTGTTCGAGTTCCCGAAATTCGCCGCCGGTACGCTGGCTGTCGCAAAGGCAGTCGCGGATTCAGGCGCGATTTCAATAGTTGGCGGGGGCGACTCAGCCGCTGCGGTGCGCAAGTTCGGGCTCGAGGATAAGATGTCGCACATCTCCACCGGAGGCGGAGCGTCGCTGGAGCTGCTCGAAGGCAAAATCCTCCCCGGGATCGCTTGTTTGCTGGATGCCTAACTAATTGAGGGGAAGTGTTTATTGTGAATAGGGATTTTAGGCAAACGATCATTGCCGGGAACTGGAAGATGAATATGCTCGCGTCCGGCGCCGGGGCATATGCCGGGGCACTGCTGCCGAAGGCGGAAGGGTTCAATAAATGGTGCGAAACTGTTGTTTGCGCGCCTTTCCCGCTGCTGCCCGCAGTCGTAGATGCGTTCAAAGGCAGTAATGTCTCTGTCGGCGCGCAGAATATGAGTGAGCAGGAATCAGGCGCTTTTACCGGCGAGGTTTCGTCGTCGATGCTTACAGACATAGGCGTCAAGTATGTGATAATCGGACATAGCGAAAGGCGCGCGCTTTACGGCGAGACGGATGATACGGTCAATAAGAAGACACTTGCGGCGCTCAATGCGTCGCTCAAGCCGATAGTCTGCGTCGGCGAAACTCTGGAGCAGAGGGAGATGGGCATTACGTTCGACCTCGTAGCGCTTCAGGTGAAGGCGGCGCTTTACGGCGTGACAGAGGGAATGATGTGCAATGTGGTCATTGCATATGAGCCGGTTTGGGCGATCGGTACAGGAAAGACTGCAACGCCGGAGGACGCGCAGGATGTCTGCAAGGCTATACGCGCTGTGATCGGCGGTATTTACGGCGACAATGTGGCGAAGGCGACTTCGGTGCTTTACGGCGGTTCAATGAACGATAAGAACGCGGCGGATCTTCTTGCTATGCCGGATATTGACGGCGGCTTGATAGGCGGCGCTTCTTTGAAGCCCGATTCTTTCTCGGTGATAATAAACGCCGCCAACCAGTAGCAGCGCTGCCGGTAACGGCTTTGCAGCGTTGCCGCAGCGGCGTTGCCTTGACACTGTTTTTGTTTTGTGCTAACATTGCGCTGAAAATGATTAGGGAGTGATGGGTATGGAGAGAATAATCACTATTGAGACCCGCGATTTCAAATGTGATATTGAAGGCGCGGGCTGCGGCGAATGCCAGACTTCGTGCCAGTCCGCCTGCAAGACGTCAAACGGGGTAGTGAACCAGAAATGCGAAAACCCCGAGTTTGTCAGAGCGGATGCATAAAATTTAATCGCCTGGGCGGCCGGCAAATGGCCGCCCTTAGTCAGGTTTAAGCCAAAGGATCGCTGAGACGATTCATGATATGTATGGTTCACCCGACAAAACCGCAGGAAAGCGGTAGGCATGCTTTTGACGGGGGAATCATGTATGATACACTGCTACAAATTGTCCGGTTACAATATCGTGCTCGACGCGCCAAGCGGTTCGGTGCACTGCGTCGACTCCGCAGCGTATGACGCCATCCGCATATATGAAACTGCCGGCGCTGACGAAACGCTGGGTCAAATCGGAAATATGTACCCGGATTTAACGCATGAAGATGCGCGCAACCTGATTTCAGATATCAGGGAGCTTGAGAGCAGGGGAAAGCTGTTTTCCGCAGATAGCTTTAGCGCAATGCCCGGCATGGTGCGCGCTGCGCCGTTAAAAGCGCTGTGCCTGAATGTGTCGCATATGTGCAACATGACATGCAGCTACTGCTTTGCCGGAAAGGGCGCGTATAAAGGAAAGGAAAAACTGATGCCTCTTGAAACGGGGCTCAGGGCGATCGATTTCCTTGCGGAAAGCTCCGGCAGCCGCAGGAACTTGTATGTGGACTTTTTTGGCGGCGAGCCTCTTTTGAATTTCAGCGTCGTCAAACAGATAGTAGCGTATGCGCGCAAAATCGAACAAGCGAAGGGCAAGCGTTTCCTTTTCACATTAACGACGAACGGGCTGCTTCTGGACGGCGAGGTCATTGAGTTTGCAAATAAAGAGATGGACAATGTGGTGCTCAGCCTCGACGGCAGACGGGATGTAAACGATGCTTCAAGAAAGACTCCGGAGGGCGACGGCACATACAGCGCGGTCGTGCCGAAGTTCAAGGAGTTTGTAGAAAAACGCGGGGGGAAAAACTACTACATACGCGGCACGTACACAAACGGCAATCTGGATTTCTTTTATGACGCCGCGCACCTTGCGGACCTCGGGTTTACTGAGTTGTCAATGGAGCCGGTAGTTGCTGCGCCGGATGCGCCGTACGCCATCTCATCCGATTCATTGCCGGAAATATTCGGGCAATATGAGCTGCTTGCGGATGAGATGCTCAAAAGGGAAAAAGAAGGCAGGGGATTCAGGTTCTACCATTTTTCGCTGGATTTGACAGGCGGGCCATGCTTGTACAAGCGCCTTGCAGGGTGCGGCGTGGGAACGGAGTATCTTGCGGTGACGCCTGACGGCGAGCTGTTCCCGTGCCACCAGTTAATCGGTAATAACAGTTTCCTCATGGGCGATATATTCCATGGTATTTCGAATACCGGCCTGCAAGACGAGTTCAGAAGCTGCTCGATCGATACCCGTGAAGAATGCCGCGCATGCTGGGCCAGGATGTATTGCAGCGGTGGCTGCGCCGCAAATGCGTTTAACGCAACGGGCGATATTTCAGGTGTATACGAGCTGGGATGCGCGCTGTTCAAAAAGCGCATTGAATGCGCGATCATGATGAATGTGGCAAGGGAGTTAGAGGGCAGGGGTCAGGGGTCAGGGGTTAGGAGTTAGTGAGGACGGGGGATACGTGGGAACGCGCCAACGGCGCCTAGGAGAAAGGGTTTTGATGAAAAAATTTGCAAGGGCAGCGATTTTGGCGCTGGCGGCCACGCTTGCAATAGCGTCGTTTGCGTGCGGCAAAAAGGACGAAAAAAAACTCACGCTGGCGACCAGCGCGGATTTCCCGCCGTATGAGTTTTTGCGTAACGATGAAATAGTAGGCATCGACATTGAGATCGCAGCTGCGATTGCGGACAAACTCGGGCTCGAGCTTGTCATCGACAATATCGACTTTGACTATGTTCTAACCTCGGTAGAGTCGAAGAAGTGCGACATTGGGATGGCCGGCTTGACAGTGACGGATGAGCGCATGGAGCAGGTGAGTTTTTCAACAAGCTACTCAAAGGGCGTGCAAGTGGTAATCGTACCGGAAGGGAGCCCGATAACCAGCGTCAGCGACCTTTACAAGGCGGGCGCGAACCACAGCATCGCGGTGCAGCAGCAGACTACCGGGGACCTTTACTCGACATGGGAGCTGGAAGAGAACGACCTTGCCTTGATTGACCGTTACATCAAGGGTACAGACGCGATCCTGGCGCTGACTACGGGGAAGGTCGATTGCGTAATAATCGACGACGAGCCCGCGAAGGCGTTCGTTCGCCAAAATCCCGGGCTCAAGATCCTCGATACTGAGTTCGCGGTCGAGGATTATGCGATAGCGGTAAACAAGAGCAATTCCGATTTGCTTAAAAAAATCGACGACGCCCTGCGCGAACTTATCGACGACGGCACTGTGCAGTCCATCGTCGATAAATACATCACCGCTAACTAAATGCAACCGCTAACTAAATGCAAACGTAACTGTACAGGTATAGTACAACATACTCATAGTATGTTGTGCTATTGCTATTATGCCCCATTGATTAGGTTGATGGTCATTATGACCATCAACCTAATCGGGAAGATTCCGAATCATGTTAATCGCCTTCAATATCCACTCCAGAGCGCCGTCGAAGCGGTAGCCGGTAAATTTGGCCTTGGTGAGTATGTCCTTGACGTCACCCACGGCGACATGGAGGTTTACAAGCCCCTCCAGACTGCCGCGCTCCGCCGCGATCTCCCTAATATGATCCCAGTATGTTCCTGAGTATCCGAAACTGGTGGCAAATTTTACCGGGTCGCTCACTGCGTTTATGACCATCTCCTCAGTATCCTCATAAAAGAGACTGCGGCCGTTGTCATACAGGGCGTAGAAGGATTCGCCGTCATTACCGATTTTAATGGCCATGTTTGACAGATGCCGGTCGTCCTGCCGGGTGATGAAGTCGAGCAAGATCATGCGAGCGACGTCGTCCCGGTACTGAGGCCGGACGCCGATCAAGTTCCGGTACTCGTTGTCCGACCGCGCGCCGTCGAACAAGCGGCGGAAATGGACGATGTACTCTTTGGAGAAGTCGTACAGAAACGTGGAGAATACCGTGTCCTTATCCGTCCTGACCGCCGGGCACACCGGCACGCCGAGCATCGAAGCCAGCAAGCTGACCGCTATCTCCGATTCCACATCGGTGTGCAGCGGGCTGATGCGCTGCTTGTATATGCCGTATTTACCGTCATATACGCCGTATCTTTTTATGTTGTAGCCTTCCGGCGTGTCTATGCTGTCGCCGGCCAGGTCTATGCGCTGAAGGAATACAGATGAGAAAACGTCCGTCATGGCGGAGTCAAAGCGCTCGCTTTTTGACCGCGCGATCCAGAGCAAGTCTTTCGGGTGGATGCCCCGGGTGAACTCGGCGATGCGCGGTACGTCATACTGGGACAGGCCCATGCGGAAAAGGATGCGCTCGATGTCCCGCCGGTCCCGGCTGACTACACGCTCGGCCAGGAACTCATTGAATACTTCCGGAGCCCACTTGGTTTGTCCTTGGGCATATAGGGCGACGACATCATTGTATTCTGGCTTGGTAAAGGATAAGGCGTTGTTTTTTCCGATTACGCCTACGATTTCGTTATCCCATTTAAGATACCGCTTGCCGTCGTCTGTTTGTCTGTCTGCGCGTTCCCGGCCGTCGGCCGGTTTTTCCGCGTCTGCCGGGATTTGATAGGATTTGCCGTCCTTGTACACGCCTGGGATCTTGCCCTGGCCGCACAATGCGCGCACGCGTCGGTCGGATATGCCCCACTTCCCGGCGGCCTCCAGCGCCGTCATATACTCCATCACGCCCACCTCATTTCGGTTGCAGTATATCATCAAATCGGAATAATATCAAGTAGGCGTTTTACATTGTTCCGTACGAGCGCGCCTGCGCTCAAGTTCATATTATCTAAAAAGGAGACCCGCGGTTTTCAAACGAAGAAAACATTGCATATATGATTGGCTGGCTGAAACAAAAATTGGGGTAAAAAATAGAATAACGGGTCGATAATGGTCAGTTCGCTATCCGGAAAAATGTCGATAGCGCAAACATTGTTTTCCAACTTTTACTCGTTTAGCTATGGACATTTTGCGGCCAGACAGTTATTATTAGTACTAATAATTACAGGAGGGAGTATATAAGAATGAGCAGTAAGACTTATATCGAACCGCAGACTACCTTACCGGTCTACGATGAGTGCGACATACTGGTAGTCGGCGGCGGCGCCGCGGGCCATTCGGCAGCGATTGCGGCGGCTCGGGCAGGAGCGAAGAATATCATACTCATGGAGCGCTACGGCTACATGGGGGGAGACGTCACCGGCGGCTATGTAATCATGGTGCCGAAACTATCATGGTATGAGAAGTCCTTTGTCCGCGGCATCCAGGAAGAATGGTTCACGCGCCTGGCGCCCATCCCCAATGCGGTGTTAGGGCCCGATCTGTCGAAGATAGGCAAAGACGACGACCCGGTGCTGCTCGATACATGGGCGAGGATACATGGCTGCGTCAGCGAAAGCGAGCCGAAAAGGCTCGTCAGGGCGGTGTACTATGAGCCGAACGAACTGAAAATAGAGATGGACAAAATGCTGCTGGAGCATGCCGACTCCATCCGGGTCATGTGCCACTGCTGGGGAACGAAGCCGATCATGGAAGGTTCCGAAGTAAAAGGCGTAATATTCGAGAGCAAAGAAGGCCGCAAAGCCGTACTTGCGAAAACAGTCATCGACGCCACCGGCGACGGTGATATTTTTAAGTATTCAGGAGCGCCGTATTCGACGCTGGCGGATGGGAAGACGCGCTCCAGCACTACAGCGCTTGTCTGGCGCATCGGCGGTATAAACTGGGCGCTCTACCATGAGTGGCAAAAAGCAAA
>Ga0082212_10003681_pt1 | contig 21592 bp, 16 predicted proteins | sample TergutNt197P3_FD_71548 | JGI IMG/M metagenome (GOLD analysis project Ga0082212, IMG submission 71548) | Neocapritermes taracua P3 segment gut microbial communities from Petit-Saut dam, French Guiana - Nt197 P3 | ecosystem: Host-associated > Arthropoda: Insects > Digestive system > Gut ... | reverse complement strand
TAACTCCACCGGCTTCACGACGCTCGGCATCGGAAATGTCGCCGACAGTTTGATGGCAATTAAAAAGCTCGTGTTCGACGATAAGACTGTCACGGCGCAAGAGCTGCACGAAGCACTCGTCAACGACTGGGAAGGCTGGGAGGATTTGCAGAAGTACATCATCAACGACGTTCCGCATTACGGCAACGCAAACCCGGAAGTGGACTCGCTTGCTGCCTGGGCGCTTGGCGCGTACGCAGACCATATGAACAACGCTGTCAGCGGGCCGCGCGGGAAGTGGCGCGGCGGCACGTTCACCGTGACGACGCATATCGAGTTCGGCCGCGTTACATGCGCAACGCCGGACGGGCGCTCCAGCTCAGCCCCGCTTGCGGAGGCGATCTCACCGAGGCAGGGTTTTGACAAAAACGGCCCGACGGCATATATGATATCCGCGTCCAAGCTGCCGCACTACAAGCTCGGCAACGGAGATCAGCTCAACATCCGCTTTTCACCGTCGGCTGTCCGCGGGGAAGACGGTACAAAGAAACTTTTAGACCTGATCGCAACATACTTCGAGGAAGGCGGAATGCAGGTGCAGTTCAACGTAGTAGCGACAGACACGCTGCACGACGCGCAGAAGAATCCGGACAAGTATGAAAACTTGATAGTCAGGATCGCCGGGTTCTCAGTCTACTTTGTAGAGATGCCAAAAATCATGCAGGACGACTTCATCACGCGCACAGAGCATTTATCATAATTAGGGACCAGGGGGGAACGCGCAAGTAGGCGCGTAGGATATAGAAACTAGGATTTAGGAGATAGTGAGGACGAGGGATGTGAGGGAGCAGGAGCGTTAGGCGCTGAGAATACTCGCGCCTGAAAGGTAGGGCACTATGATGAAGAATGTAGTTGTGTTGTTGCTTGTTGCTGTAATGATATTTACGCTTGCGGGTTGTTCGGACGACTTGCAGTCGGTGCTGGAGCGGATAAGGGATGGCGAGACCGAGTCACCGCAGTCACAGGCTCCGGCAGATTCGGGCAGCGCGCAGCCGGCAGAAACGGACGCGCCGCAGCCGTCGGCAGGGGGAAATACGCCGCAGCCATCGACAGGGACTGAAGCCCCTGCCTCTGCACCGCAGCCGGTACCGGAACCAGTGCTTGAGCCCTCAACGATCATCACGATAGAGGACATTATTCTGTCCGGGATGAACTCTGTTGAAAGGATCAAGTTCGTAGATGAAGCAGGCGCTGCAGTAGACATGCCGAGTGACTGGAACGACTGGTTTGTGAACGCCTCGGTGGTTGGTTCCATCATGCTAAGCGGAACCGTCAACATGCGGCTGAGCGGGAGTTCCTATGTGTACACACCCAGCGATGGTTATGTGCTAAGCATGCCGTTCGTCGTAGGCGGACTCGAGTATATGATCGGGGTGCGCATCGGAGCGCAGTTTGCCGTTCGCAAGGAGAGCGGCGGCTATGCGCTCGTACCGGAGGAAACAATGCTGCTTTCACCGGCGCCGCCCCCTCCTGCGCCTGCGGTTGAGCTGCTGAATGCTGAGTGCGTGCTAAGAGCGGTGACTCCAGGAGGTATGGCGCTCGATCCGATTGACGGCAGTATAGGCTTCATTGTTAACGGCGTCACTCAATCAAGCGGCACAATTGTTGCGGCGACGGATGCGCACTTTACATTCTCGCTTACGTTCACGCTTGACGAGCCGGTATCGGCGATGACATGGCTTTGCCTGATCGGTTCCGAGGGCGGGTATTTGGACTTTTCGCAGTATCTGTCGTTCGATTCCGGCCCGCAGACACTGGACGCTGTAATAAATGCGGGCGCGCCGGCAGATAAAGCATATGAGGTAGAACTCTACTTCGACGAGGATCTGGTGTTTTCCGATTACCTTGAACTGCAATAAGGGGTATTATACCCCTCTCCTAAGAACTTGACAAAAGCAAAACCGGAGCGAACTTGAACGCTCCGGTTTTGCGGTTTTAGTTTGATCATTAGTGACAGTTCAGAGGGCATGACTACACTAAAACATCAGCGTACTCATCCTGTTGATTTCTCTTGTGACCGCGTCGAACGCTCCCGGATAGGAGCTTGCGGGACCGCCTGCTGTGCAGCAGGGGATGAAGTATAATGTTCCGCACTCACGGCAAGTCTTTTCTACAAAGTCCGCTATCAGTTCGTCGGTCCAGTCGGGCACATCGACGATCCCGTTATTGATAGCTCCCATAAATGAAATCTTACCGCCGTATTTCTTTATCAGTTCCGGTACATTGTTCGTGTCGACGCAGCCCTGGAAGACGTCTATTCCCATATCTATCATATACGGCACGAGGGTCGCGGCATATGAGTCGCTATGATGCACAACAAGCTCGCAGCCATGCGTTTTATAGTAGCCATATATTTTTTTATACGACGGGAAAATAAATTCGTCGAACATCTCCGGCGACAGGAATGTAGAGCGATGGCTGCCCCAGTCGTCATGGTGGAAGACCATGTCGGGCTTAAGATGCTCGCAGACAAGGCGCGCGTATTCGAGTTCCCAGTCGGTGATTGCAGCGATGAGTTCCTTCAATGCTTCCGGTTCGGTATAGAAGCTGACCAGACACTCCTCCATCCCCATTAAGTAATGAAGATGGTCGAACACTCCGGGAGCTATCATTGCAGACGCGAACACTTCCGACCTGTCGATTTTCGCGGCTTCAGCCGCGCATTCATCCCATTCCGACTGCGGGAAGTCCAGACTAGGAAACTTAACGGTTTCTTTCCACTTTGTCACATCTTTCAGGACGATATGCTCTTCGTCATGCACCGGGAACGGGCCGGGAGTACCTTCCTGAAAACGGATCGTAACGCCCCATGCGTTGACCATTTCCCAGCCGGTTTGCTGCATTGGGCGCGGAGACCTCATGCCGAGCGGCGTGCGGAAAATGAAAGATATTGCTTCAAACTGGTTTACGAACCTATCCGGCTTGCCGCCCCTGATAGTTTCCAGCATGTTTTGCCTTTTTGTTAACAATTTCATGACCCCTTTCGATATTGCAGTTTGTGCTATTGTAACAGAAAAGGTAGTAAACCACAACAATAATGATATAATGTAAGTGTTCAGAGCGCTCCAAAAAATCATTTTTCCGAATGCCCTCTGAACAGTTGCGAAATACTAACAAAAAAGAGAGTAAGGGAGCGTTAGTTAAGGGTTTATGAATAGGTTTTTTGCTAAGCCGATCGGCGGCGTCATCCGGTTGAGCAGTGAGGATGCAGCGCATATACGCTCGCTGCGGCTGCGCCCGGCGGAGCTTTTTATCGTATGCGACGGCGAAGGCCGCGACTATATATGTCATCTTGCGGAAAACCATTCTTCTTCCGGGTCTTCCGAAAAGCAGAACGAAACATATGCGCAAATTGTGGGAGACAAGCCGACGAGCGGGGAGCCTGATTTGTCCTGCACGGTGTATATCGCGCTCGCAAAAGGAGACAGGCTGGATTACGCCGTGCAGAAGTCCGTCGAGCTTGGCGCGCGCGCAATCGTGCTGTTTCAATCAAGACGGTGCATTGCGTCGCCCGGCAACAGCGCGAAAAGGACAGAGCGCATGCAAAGAATCGCTTTGGAAGCGGCCAAGCAATGCGGCAGGGGGCGCGTTCCGAGTGTAATCATGGCTGAATCATATAAGGATGCCATTGAGCAGGCCTCGCAAGCAGAGCTGCCGCTGTTTTTCTACGAGAGCGAAGAAGAACTGACTCTCAGAGAAGCTCTGGAATCACGCGCCGATGCAGCATCTGTTTCTATTGTCACAGGACCGGAAGGCGGGTTTGAGGAAGAGGAAGCTTCAATCGCGCGCTCATCCGGGATGCTCACCGTAACGCTGGGACCGCGCATCTTGCGCTGCGAGACTGCGCCCGCAGCCGCGCTTGCGGCGATAATGTTCCACACAGGGAATTTGTGAATTGAAGAAAGGCATGAATACATGAGCAAGAAAAGTTCACGCAGCAAGGTCAGGAAGCCGTATCTATATATAGGCGCGGCACTGGCCCTTGCGCTCTGCGTGTGCTTTTTTGTATTGCGGCAAAGCGACGGCGCAGTCAGCGTAACCGGCGGCGCTCTCGACGAGCCTGCAGTAGCTATAGATATACAAGAGTCTAACAGCACAGAGCCCATCGTGAATGCAGAGCTTCCCCAGCCAGGCAAAGACTTCGTTGAGGTTAGCGGCGCCGGTGACGTGACAACTGAACCTGATGCGGAAACTGCATTACGTAACGGTTCATATGCTGGAAGTGACAATGCAACTGCAGGAAGCAACGATACGACAACTACTGCGCAAGCACAGGAACCTGTCGTTGCAAAGGAACTGGCTATTGTCACCTTTGCGGATGCGTACGTTGAAATCGCTGAAGCGCTTGACGCCGCCGCTTCAAAGAACAACTGCGTCGCGGTAAGCCTTGCGGTTTTTGATCGCGATTCCGGTTATTTCATATATCAATATGGCTATGCCAGTTTATCTTCCGGAAAGCCTGTGAATCAGGACACGAAGTTCCGTGTCGCTTCGCTTACAAAGCTTGTGACGGCGATATGCGCGCTGACACTCGCGGAGGCGGGGGAAATCGATTTAGACGGAGACATATCATCATATCTCGGATACAGCGTCAGGAACCCTGGGCACCCAGGTACGCCTATCACATGCAGGATGCTCATGCAGCACACATCATCGATTTATGACTCAAACGATTACCGCTCATCACGCACCGGCAGCGCATTCAAGCCGGTAAAGCAGCTCTTGGAGGAGCAGCAGGTTTACAAGCAACGCGAACCGGGAGCGCTGCATGAGTATTCAAACTTCGGCGTTGCGGTATTAGGCGCGGTCTGCGAGGTAGTTTCAGGCAAGTCGCTCGACACGCTGGCGCGAGAGGTTCTTTTTGAACCGTTGGCTATAGATGCAGCGTATGTGCCCGGCAACCTGCAAGATACGAAAAGCGTAGCCTCGATATACAACGAAAGCCATAGCGAGCGCTATTCCGCGCAGGCGCAGCTTAACGTCCGCGAGTCAGAAGAGAGGGGGCGCGACCATCATTTGGCTCCGGGTTATCTGACAATCAGCGCGCTTGACTACGCCCGGATAATTATGATGCTCCTGGGCAGCGGTTCGCTCAACGGTGACGCGATACTGACCGAAGGTACTGTAATGCAGATGCATAATGCCGACGTCCAAGCAGAGGAGTTCCCGTACATGCAGGGGCTTGCTGTGCGTTATCAGGAAAATGGCTTTATGGATAAAAACGTCTATTGGCACACCGGAAGCGCATTCGGCGAGTTAACGCAGTTTATATATGACTATGACTCCGGCTTTGGTGTCGTAGTTATCACGACAGGGGCAAAAGAAAACCGCGAGCCAAGCGGAATGATCAAGGTTTGCTCCGAGCTGTCAGCTATAGCTTGGAGTATGCGATGAAGCAAATTTCTATGAAGCAGTGTCAAGTAAATATGCGATGTAGCAGTTGACAATTCTATCCGAATCTGTTACTATTAGACATAATTTGTAACCTCGTAATTGCTCAAAACGCGGTGGTTACTTATAGGAGGCCGATGAATTGAAACGCCCATTGCAAGTGATTATAAGCTCAATAATTATACTATGCCTCGTGTGCGCATTTGCTCCGCCCGCGCTGGCAGCTACATATCTTGTCACAAATGACGACGTCAACTTCAGGAAGTCAGCGTCGCTTGACGGCGAAAAGATAAAAGTTCTCTACACAAGCACACGAGTAGAGGTGCTGGAACATGACCCCGCTGGCTGGTCAAAGGTGAAGGTAGACGGCGTGACCGGTTATATCAGGTCGGATTTCCTCACAGTTCCCAAAGGTTCGGGCAGCACGGAGTTCATAACGACCACCGGGGTCAACCTGCGTACAGGGAGCACGATAGATTCTGCTGTAATAACGATCATTTATCCCGACGCTAAAGTCGAGGTGCTCGAGCATAATCCTGCCGGCTGGTCAAAAGTCAAGTATGACGGCGCGACCGGTTATATCAGGTCGGACTTCCTGACGATCCCCCTAAAAGCGGGGAGCGTGACATATGTCACGACAGACTTTGTAAACTTCAGAAACGGGCCTTCGATCGACGCCTCAGTTATTTCGACGGTAAAAAGCGGCGTAAAAGTCGAGGTGCTGGAGCATGATCCGACAGGCTGGTCGAAGGTCACAGTCGACGGCACGGCTGGTTATATCAGATCCGACCTCATCACTCGTTTAAGCGACGCACCCGTGCAGAATGCAAGCTCACCCCCGGCCTCCGCTTCTGCATCTACATCTACCGCGCCGAAAATGTTTAAAACTACAGACGGCGTAAATTTCCGGGAAGGCCCGTCCACCGATGCACGAATAATCAGAGCGTTGGTAACAGGCACATCGGTCGAGGTGCTTGATTACAATCCGGATGGATGGTCAAAGGTCAAGCATGACGGCACTGTCGGTTATATAAGGTCGGATTTCCTCAGGTCGAGCATAGAGTATCTTGATTGGACGGCAGCCCAACAGGTGGTCAAGATAGGCATGGTCATCCCCGTCATAGACGTCAGGACAGGGATCAGATACAATATAAGATGCTTCTCCAAGAGCGGTCACGCCGACGTCGAGCCTGTTACCAAAGCTGACACCGATGCGATCCTCGCCTCCCGCAACGGTGTGTGGAGCTGGGCGGCAAGGCCGGTATGGGTCACGATCAACGGCAGGACTCTGGCAGCGGCGCTCATCGGGCAGCCCCATGACGTCAGCACGATTTCGGATAACGGTATGAACGGACACATATGCCTCCATTTCGCCGGAACAATAACAAATAGCAAGTCATATCAGGCGGACATTCGCAAAGCCGTCGAAGAGTCCTGGAACGCAAGATAAATTTTCCATTTTTCGGCAAAAAAACATTTTACATAGATTTTACATTCACCTGTATTTGCATTTTACAAATGAATAGTATGATTCAAATCACAGTCGATCGAACAAGCGGCCAGCAAGGCCGGCGACGCTGTGATTTGAAACACCTTATGGAGGAAATGTAAAATGAAAAAAACCTTAGCGATCATCCTTGCATGCGTACTCGCGCTGACCATGCTTGCTGCATGCAATGACAAGGACGACAGTTCCAGCAGCAGTTCTGACAGCGGACAGAACTCACCCTCAACGCAAAACTCACCAGCAACGCAGTCAAACGAACCTGCAACACAGTCTAGTGACAACTCTACTGCCCAAAGCCCTGATGCAGCCGACTCATCGCCGAACGTGCAATCCGCATCGGCTGTCAGCAGCTTCAGCGGCATGATATCGGTAGTGACCCGCGAAGAAGGCAGCGGCACACGCGACGCGGTCCGCGATCTGTTCAATATCAAAGATGCGGACGGCAAAGAGAATGTGACCCCCGAAGCAATGGTGCAGGACAGCACCGGCAACATGATGACTGCAGTCGCCGGCGACCCCAACGCTATCGGCTATTGCTCACTCGCATCACTCAACGATACGGTTAAAGCTCTCTCGATCGACGGCGTCGACGCTACATCAGCAAATGTGAAAAACGGCTCGTACAAAATACAGCGCCCGTTCTATCTTGCAACAATGGGCGAAGCGGACGGACTTGCAAAGGACTTTATAGAGTTCATCCTTTCCGCTGAAGGACAGACAGCCGCAACGAAAAGATGTATTCCCGTCGACGATAACGCGCCCGCATACTCGGGCAGTGCGCCTTCAGGCAGGATCGTAGTGGGCGGTTCTTCATCCGTATCACCCGTAATGGAAGACTTGATCAAAGCGTATAAGGAATTAAACCCCAACGCAGAGATAGAGCTGCAGACAAGCGACTCCAGCAAGGGCATGAGCGATGCGAAGAGCGGCGCCTATGACATTGGCATGGCAAGCCGCGAGCTTAAAGACTCGGAAATCGAAGACGGCCTGATCCCGGTATTCATAGCTATCGACGGTATAGCTGTTATCGTCAACGGCACAAACCCGTTAACAGGGCTGAGCGTAGAGCAGGTCAGGGATATTTATAACGGAGAGTTTGAAGACTGGGCAGACGTACAATAAACAATGACTGGGCAGACATACAATGAACGTTGGAAGACTAACAAGACTCAGCAGGAATAAAGAAATAAGCGAAAAAATTATGCGCACCATTTTCGCTGCATCAGCTCTCATCGCCATACTGGCGGTGGGGCTGATTTGCGTATTTCTTTTCGCGGGCGGGCTGCCCGCGATGGGTAAAATAGGTATACTGAACTTCCTGACAGGAACTGAGTGGAAACCTACGTATGATGAGTTCGGTATTTTACCGATGATCGTCGGCTCGCTGTATGTGACAGCAGGCGCTATCATATTCGGTGTGCCTGTAGGACTGTTCACCGCCGTGTTTATGGCGAAGGTTTGCCCGAAAGTTATATACAAAGTACTGAAACCCGCGCTCGACCTGTTAGCTGGTATACCGTCTGTCGTTTATGGGTTTTTCGGCATGGTCGTACTGGTTCCGTTCGTCAGGAATGCTTTCGGCGGAAAAGGCAGCAGTATTCTGACTGCTTCGATCCTGCTGGGGATAATGATACTTCCAACGATAATCGGAGTCTCGGAAAGCGCACTGCGAGCGGTGCCGGATGAGCTATATGAAGGCGCGGTCGCCCTCGGCGCGAGCCATGAGCGTGCTGTGTTCGGAGTAGTACTGCCCGCTGCAAAGTCCGGCGTTATGACAGCTATCGTTCTTGGCGTCGGGCGTGCTATCGGGGAAACGATGGCGGTAAAAATGGTCGCAGGCAACCAAACTGTGCTGCGCGCGCCGCATGAATTCCTGATGGGGGTGCGCACCTTGACTGCAAATGTAGTCCTTGAAATGGGTTATGCAGAGGGCCTGCACAGCGAAGCGCTTGTGGCAACAGGCGTTGTACTCTTCATATTCATCTTGCTCATAAACCTTCTTTTCTCTGTGACTAAAAAAGATGGCGGCAGGTTGAAGAATACAGGGAGCATGGAGCACAGAGCAGGGAGCAGAAAGCTTCGTAATGCAGATTATAGAGTGATAAGTACGAAAATAAGAGACTTCTTTAACAAAATCGCTGTCATATGGCGAAAAGCTGCGTCAGCAATTGAAGTCGTCAGGAACATATGGCAAAAAATCGTCAGCATTCTGCTGCGTAACCTCACATGGCTGTTTGCCGCGCTGACTTTTACAGTACTGATATTCGTTATTGTCCATATTCTGGCGAATGGTATACCGCATTTAAAACCGTCGCTCTTTGAGTTAGAATATACACCGGAAAACGTTTCGCTGTTTCCGGCTCTGATAACGACGATAGAAGTCGTCGTGCTATCGCTGCTGATAGCAGTTCCTTTGGGAGTTTTTTCAGCAATATATCTGGTCGAGTATGCGCACCGCGGGAACAGGTTCGTAAAGCTCGTACGGTCGATGGCGGAGACATTATCGGGGATACCTTCAATTATTTACGGGTTGTTCGGCTCATTATTTTTCGTAACTGCGCTTGGGTGGGGGTATTCGCTCCTGGCAGGAAGCTGCACTTTGTCCATAATGATCCTTCCGCTGATAATGCGCACGACAGAAGAAAGTCTGAAAGCAGTGCCGGACACATTCCGGGAAGGCTCCTTCGGGCTGGGAGCGGGACGGCTGCGCACAGTTTTCAGAATCGTGCTTCCGGCTGCATCGTCAGGCATTCTCGCGGGCGTAATACTTTCGATCGGCCGCATAGTCGGCGAAACGGCGGCGCTGATCTACACTTTAGGCAACGCTTCGATCATGACCAAAGGTCTGTTCTCATCGGGGCGGACATTGTCGCTGCATATGTATGCCTTGACCAGCAACGCCCTCTATACAGACCAAGCCTACGCTACGGCGGTTGTACTTTTAGTAGTGGTCATAGGGATCAATGCTCTATCCGCGGCAATAGCCAGAAAAGTCTCAAAGAGTTAAAGAGGTACGCTTCATGGTAAAATTCTCATTATTGAATGTTGAGCTATGGTATAATGATTTCAAAGCTCTGCATGGCATCAACATGAATATTGACGCGGGCGCCATTACAGCCCTTATCGGGCCTTCGGGATGCGGGAAATCGACGCTGCTCAAGAGCCTCAACCGCATGAACGACTTGATCGAAGGCTGCAAGATAACCGGCAGCCTGAAGCTCGACGGCGACGATATATACGGCAATATGGACGTGAACATGCTGCGTAAACGAGTCGGCATGGTATTCCAGAAACCGAATCCGTTCCCCATGAGCGTGTATGACAACATTGCGTTCGGCCCGCGGACACATGGGATAAAGACCAAGTATAAGCTCGATGAAATAGTTGAGAAGTCGCTCAGGGACGCTGCCATATGGGACGAAGTCAAGGACAGACTCAAAAAAAGCGCGCTGGGGCTCTCGGGCGGCCAGCAGCAGAGGTTATGCATTGCTCGGGCGCTGTCCGTATCGCCGGAAGTCCTGCTTATGGACGAACCCACAAGCGCGCTCGACCCGATTTCGACGTCAAAAATCGAAGATTTGGTAACAGAACTGAAAAAGGAGTATACTGTCGTCATAGTAACGCATAATATGCAGCAGGCTACTCGAATATCGGATAAGACAGCATTCTTTCTGCTGGGCGAGATGATAGAATACGGCGATACAGAGCAGATATTCTCTATGCCCCAGGACAAGCGCTGCGAAGACTATATAACCGGGAGGTTCGGCTGATGAGAAGTAAATTTGATATGCAGCTTGCGAAGCTGAACGAAATGCTCATTGAAATGGGCGCAATGATTGAAAAGGCGATAAGCCTTGCAATACAGGCGTTTATCAATCAGGACGCGGAGCTTGCAAATAAAGCGATTGCTTTTGATAGCGATACCGACCACATGGAAAAAGCGATTGAATCGCTGTGTCTGAAACTACTGCTGCAACAGCAGCCGGTTGCAAGTGACTTAAGGGTCATATCCGCGGCGCTCAAAATGATAACAGATATGGAGCGCATCGGCGATCAGGCGGCGGATATTTCCGAGATCATGCTGATGCTCATCGAAAACCCAAATATCAAGACACTTGAATATATCCCGAAAATGGCTGCAGCTACATCGAAAATGGTCACTGATAGCATAGATGCGTATGTAAAAAAAGATATGGATCTTGCGCAGTCTGTGATCAACTACGACGATGTAGTCGACGAGTTGTTTGACAAAGTGAAGTATAAGCTGATCGATATGATCCGCGATGACGAAATCGACGGTGAACTGGCGATAGACCTTGTAATGATCGCAAAGTATTTTGAGCGGATAGGCGACCATGCGACAAACATTGCGGAATGGGTCATTTTCTCTATAACCGGATTTCAGGTCGAGGGGTAAACAGGGGTCAGGGGTCAGGGAACAGTGTAGAGTGATGAGTTAGTAACGAGTACTCTCTGAAAGGCATAGAGTTAATGCAAAAAGTATTTGTTGTTGAGGATGACGAGAATATCAGGGATATAGTAATATATGCGCTTGGAACTACGGGATATGAAGCGGTGGGATTTGAAACGGGCGACGAGTTCTTTACTGCGCTAAAACCGGAGTTGCCGTCGCTTGTGCTGCTGGATATCATGCTGCCGGGCGACGACGGGCTTTTCGTGCTCAAACGCATTCGCAGCGAGGCGAGGACAAAAAAACTACCCGTGATCATGCTGACCGCGAAAAACAGCGAGTACGACAAAGTAAAGGGACTGGACATGGGCGCAGACGACTATATTTCAAAGCCGTTCGGCGTGATGGAACTGATTTCTCGCGTGAATGCGCTGCTGCGCAGGACTGCGTCGGAGCATGGCGACAAAATGGAATTTTACGGGATTTCTATGGATAACGCTCGCCGCGAGGTGTTCGCGGACGGAAGCCAGATAAAGCTGACATTTAAAGAGTATGAACTCCTGTACAGCTTGATGCTCAACGCGGGCCTCGTGCTCAGCCGCGAGAAAATCATTGAGACCGTGTGGGGGTACGATTTCGAAGGCGAAAGCAGGACAGTGGACATGCACATCAAAACACTGAGGCAAAAGCTTGGCCCTCCGGGAAAAATGATAAAGACCGTGCGTAATGTAGGGTATAAGCTGGATGGTTAGCAGCTAGCAGCTAGCAGCTACTGGCTAGTGGCTAGTGGACGAGGGATGCGGGGATAGATATTGAAGAGACGAATTTTTTTAAGTTTTTTTTGGCTGATACTGGCGTGCGTGGTCATATTATCGACGGTGCTTAGCCTTTTGTTCCAAAATGCGGCGAAGAATAATGAAAAGGCTGCGCTCAGGGACTTTACAAGGCTTGTTGCGAGCTTGCTGGATACTGGATTATCAGGCGAACTCCACTACTCGGACTATATCGACCGCGACCCGGGAGCGCCAAGAATGACAGTCATTTCGCCCGACGGAATGGTGCTGATCGACAGCAGGGCGTTTGCCGACAGGCTGGAAAACCATTCGGACAGGCCGGAGTTCATCCAGGCAATGGAAACAGGAACAGGCGAGTCTTTGCGTGCTTCTGAAACGCTGCGAGCGGACATGTATTATTATGCCGTGAGGCTGGTAGACGGCAATATACTGCGGATGTCAAGGCCGATAAGCGATATTACGCGCGTTTTCACCGTGTTGCTCCCGGTTGCGGTCGCAGTTGCCGTCGTGATCCTGCTTCTCGCCACATTCACATCGCACAACCTGACGGGGAAAATTGTCGACCCGCTCATAAATATCGATTTCGATAGTGACAGCACATCAGACTACGATGAACTTGCGCCGTACATGAAAAAAATCAGCCAGCAAAAGCGCGATATCGACGAAAAACTCTCAGCGCTGACTGAGCGAGCAGACACTATCGATGCGATAACAGGAAATATGAAAGAGGGGCTCATACTCATCGACAACAAAGGCGAAGCGCTAACTGCAAACAATAGCGCGCGCAGTATATTCGGCGATGATATGGAGCATAAGAGCATACTGTACATATGCCGCGACCTGGATTTTCGGAACGCGGTCAACCGATGCCTTTCAGATGAGAATGTTGAAATGCGCTTAGAGCGGGGCGGCAGGATATACAATGTGTATATGAGCCCGGTTTTCTCGAATGCTGCTGCGAGAGGCGCTGTGATACTCTTTCAGGACGCGACGGAGAGGCTCCAGGCGGAAACGCAGCGCCGCGAATTTTCAGCCAACGTGTCGCATGAGCTAAAGACGCCTTTGACTACGATATCCGCGCTGTCTGAGATGATTGAGAGCGGTATGGCCAAGGACGGCGACGTCAAAGAATTTGCATCGAAGATATCAGAGCAGGCAGGGAGGCTTTTAGTCCTGATCGACGATATTATCAGGCTCTCGGAGTTCGACGAAGGCGGGGTTTTGAGAGAAAGCACCGTTTTTAATATATACGAGTTAGCAGGAACAGTCATAAACGCGCTCAAAGAAAACGCCAATGGTATCGAAATCGAACTCTCGGGCGAGGCATTCGAAATATCTGCCAGCCGGCGGATGATAGACGAACTGCTGTACAACCTCATAGACAACGGGGTGAAATATAATAAAGAAGGCGGGCGCGTGACAGTGGATGTGGCGCGCACAGGCGACGGGATGTGCAAAATCTCCGTCTCCGATACCGGGATAGGAATATCAGACGCGCACCAGCCGCGCATATTCGAGCGGTTCTACAGGGTCGACAAGTCGCGTTCGAAGAAAACAGGCGGAACAGGGCTTGGCCTGTCGATAGTAAAACACATCGCAGAATACCACGGCGGAAGAGTAGAGCTGCACAGCGCCGAAGGCGTCGGCACAACAGTAACTTGCTATATTAACGGGTAGCATTGAGCAATACGCAGTACTAGACAGCCCGCTTTTTACGTATTTTTGATAACAAAGCCCCGATGTTTTTGCGTAAACTTGTACTGTTGCCTGTTCCGGGTTCTCTGTCCAGCGAACTTGCTGCAGCAATACGCGATTGATCAATGAACATTTCCTGTGAATTTATGCGAATATCCGGATGCGACGTCCGTAAAACATATCTGCCGTCCGGCAATTGATCCCACGCTTTTGTATTATCCATAAGAAGGGTTTCCAGCATTGCGCGAATCTTGTCTTTTATTCCGGGATCCAGTATCGGGCATGCGATTTCTATGCGCCGCTCTGTGTTGCGTGTCATGAAGTCGGCGGACGAAATGTATACGCGCGTCGCATTCCCGGCGCCGAAGCAAAAAATCCTTGAATGCTCGAGGAATCTGCCGACGATGCTGACTACCTTGATATTCTCGGTAAGTCCCGGGATGCCTGGGGTAAGGCAGCAGATACCCCGAATGATCATTGATATTTTAACTCCGCTTCGCGAAGCTTCGATCAGCTTGACGATAATCTCCCTGTCTGTAAGCGAGTTGCATTTAATTATGATCTGCCCTGACTCGCCGCTTTCCGCTTTTCGCCGCTCGTTTTCAATGCATTCAATGATGTTGTCTTTATAATGGCCCGGCGCGACCCACAGATGAGTATACTCGCCGCTGGTATTGTCAAGCAGAAGGTTGTTGAAGAACAGTGCCGCGTCTTTCCCGATTTCCTGATTTGCGGTTATCAGCGAAATATCTGTATACTGCTTAGCAGTTATCTCATTATAGTTACCTGTTCCAATCTGCGTTATATACTGTATCCTGCTGAAATCCTTTTTTGTTATGAGACATATTTTTGAGTGTACCTTATATTCGGAAGGACCGTATATCACCTGACACCCCGCTTCAAAGAAACGCTGCGCCCATTCAATATTGTTTTCCTCGTCAAAGCGGGCGCGGAGTTCCAGAAGTATAATGACCTCCTTGCCATTTTCAGCAGCGCGTATCAGGGACTCCGCCAACTTGGAACGGGATGCTATTCTGTACAGCGTGATTTTTATTGACATTACCGAAGTGTCTTCAGCCGCCTGCCGCAGCATTTCCAGAAACGGTGTTATGCTGTCAAATGGATATGAAAAAAAGACGTCGTTCTTCTGAACCAGCCGGATAAGGCCGGTCTTTTTTTCTGCGGCGTAGACGTCGGAGGGAATATGCGACGATCTGATAAGTCTGGTATTGTCGCCGTTTTTTAGTTTGTCCTCAAGCTTGTAGCTAAAGGAAAGGTCAAGCGGGGTGGATGAAACGAACACTTGCTTCTCATTTATACTCAACTTCTCGTAGAAAAACGACTTAAACGCGCTGCTTACCGCGTACTGCAGTTCTAGTCGCACCGGCAACAGCCTTTTTCGCTGCTTGACCAGCTGCTGCATGATCTGGCGGTAGTCAAGGTCTTCGTCATATATCGCGCTGCCTTCCTCCGCGCTGAGGTCGGCGTTTCTGGTAACTGCAAGGACTGTTTTATCTCTAACCTTGTATGGTTTGAATATCAGATGTGAAAAATGATATATCAAATCCTCCAGCAAGACAAAACGAAAATCTTCATCAGGGAAAATGATACGTTCTATAGACGTCGGCGCCGCAATCAGGCCAAAGACTGGTTTGCTTTTCCGATCGAGCGTCACAGCGATATATAACCGCTTGTTGTCGATGTGCGGGAAAGGGTGGCGTCCATCTATGATTTGCGGCGATAGCAGCGGCAGAATACTGTTGGCAAAATACTCTTCCATGCGCTCCAAGCCGGCCGGGTCCATTTGCTCCAAATTTATGTGAAGAACGCCGTGTTCGGATAGTTCAGTCATAACAGCTTCGTAGTACCGGTCTTTCATTGCTGATAAAGATGCGGTCTGCAGAAAGACTGCATCAAGTTGTTCCGCGGCGCTCATCCCTGTTTTATTGTCAAAATACTCCGGTGCATACAGCATATAATCGGTCAGGCTGCCGACCCTAATCATGAAAAACTCATCCAGATTACTGCTGAAAATGGAAATGTATTTTAACCGCTCAAGAAGCGGGTTTTCAGCATAATTGGACTCTTCAAGAACCCTCTCGTTGAACTTCAGCCAGGACAGTTCCCGGTTTTGCATACAATCTCCGCAGTCGATCGCATTAGTTTCGCTGGTTGATAACATAGCTGTCATTCGCCTTTAGCACTCTGTCGATCAAATACCCTTCGCGCACGCCGAATTTGCTGATGGATATCGTTTCGCAGCCGAATTTCCGGATCGCTTGTTGTAAAATAGCAAGTCCGGTGGCAATAGTCATGATCCGCTCCGGGACTGTTTTGTAGATTCTGGTATATATGTCGTCTTTGTTCTTATTAAGCAGCTTGATCAGTTCTTTTATGTATCGCGCCTGAATACGGTTTTCTTCATATGGAACTTCAAAAACATCCCGCGACAGTTTCAGCGCGGCTCTTAGCGTTCCGCCTGTCCCGACCATCAACGGGTGGTTCTCATTATCCCAAGTGACTTTACGAAACTGATCCCTGATAGCGGTTTTTATCCGCTCCCATTCTTTCTCAGCCGGGAGGACCCCGCTGACATACTTTACGAACAGATTCAGGCAGCCTATAGGAAGGCTTACAAGGTCAACTGCTTTTTTGTCCTTGAATAAAACCAGTTCAGTGCTTGCTCCTCCAATGTCTATCATAATGCCATCGTCGCAGTTGGCGGAAAGTGTAACGCCAGTATAACCGAGTACTGCTTCTTCGTGACCTTCCAGAACGACAGGAAACAGAGAGGTTTCTTCTGCGATGATCCTGACTGCCTCGTCCCTGTTTTTTATATTTCTGAGCGAAGCGGAAGCGAACACATGTATGTTGGAGAAATCCACAAACTTTACAGCGATACCGGAGAGCCGCTTTACAACGAAGCATGCTTTGTGTATGCCCGCTGCGTCTAGTACTCCGCCTGATACATAGCCTGCGAGACCCGCGACCTCTTTTTCGCCGAAAGTTTTTGTGATATGGTTATCCTCACACTCATAAACGGACAACCGTATGGAGTTTGAACCCAGGTCGATAACTGCGTAATTCATATGTCTCCTTTGCGTTTCTTGATATTCTGACCCCATGTATTTTACTTTTATTTGCAAAATCTTTCTATCACGGGAAGGTAAAGAACATGTAAAAACTGTGTGGAAGTAATTTATGAATCTAACATTGACTAATCTTACAGTTGCATAGTGTGTGCAGGTTTGTTATACTGACAAAGGTCTTTCACACGATGCAAGAGGCGGAGAACTGGATAGTATGGAGGGTTTGAAATGCCGTTTTATGATTTACGATGCGAAGTCTGCGATAAAGAGTTCAACATAATGGCAACGATGTCGGATAAAATGAACAAGCGAATTCCTTGCCCGGACTGCGGGTCATTAGATATGGAGACAGTATTTAAGTCTGCACCGTTCTATATAAAAGGAGGGCTTTCCGAGCCTGCTGCAGCATGCCCGAACAGCCACACCTGCGGCGCGTCATGCCCCCACCTGAAAGGCGCATAGTCGCCGCAGGGAGCAGGTAGCCAGTGCTCAGGGGCTAGGGCAGGGGTCAGGGGTTAGCTCAGGGCAGCGCGCCTATGGCACGTAGGAGCTAGGAACTAGGATACAGGATATAGTGAGGACGAGGGATGCGTGGGAACTAGAGATCAGGGATTGGCTTTTCGTATAAAAAGTAAGCAGTACTCATAAATATACTATGCAAAAACCGCCGGTTATCGGCGGTTTTGTATAAGTGCATATAAGTGCATAAGCTAACAATACTAACTCCCAAACTAATTCCCAGTTCCTAACTCCTGACCCCTGACCCCTGACCCCTGACCCCTCGCTTACTTAGCATACTCAATAGCCTTTGTCTCGCGGAGCAGGTTGACTTTTATCTGGCCGGGGTATTCGAGCTCGCTCTCAATTTTCTTGGCGATATCGCGGGCCAGCAGGACCATCTGGTCCTCTGAAACTTCTTCAGGCTTGACCATGATACGGATCTCGCGGCCGGCTTGGATAGCGTACGAACTCTCGACGCCTGAGAACGAGCATGTCAGCTCTTCCAGCTTTTCGAGGCGCTTAATGTAGCTCTCGATGTTCTCGCGCCTCGCGCCCGGACGGGCTGCGGAAATCGTATCTGACGCCTGGACGATGCACGCGATGATCGTCCTCGGCTCCACATCGCCGTGATGCGCATGTATGGCGTGGAGCACCTCGTCGCCCTCTTTGTACTTTTTCGCCAAATCGACGCCGATCGAGACATGACTGCCGTCGACTTCATGGTCTATAGCCTTGCCAAGGTCGTGGAGCAACCCGGCGCGTTTGGCAATCATGGTATCGACGCCAAGCTCGGCGGCGAGCAGCCCGGCGATGTGAGAGACTTCGATAGAGTGGTTGAGCACATTCTGGCCGTAGCTCGTGCGGTAGCGCATTCTGCCCAGTAGCTTGACGACTTCCGGATGAAGCCCGTGGACGCCTGTCTCAAAGGTTGCGCGGTCGCCTTCCGACTTGATTGTGGCGTCTACCTCTTTCTTTGCTTTCTCTACCATTTCCTCGATCCTGGCAGGATGTATGCGCCCATCGAGGATGAGCTTCTCCAAAGCGATGCGCGACACTTCGCGGCGGACCGGGTCGAAACTCGAAAGGGTGATTGCTTCCGGCGTATCGTCGATTATCAGATCGACGCCTGTAAGGGTCTCGATAGCACGTATGTTGCGGCCTTCTCGCCCGATTATGCGACCCTTCATTTCGTCATTGGGCAGCGCAACCACAGAGACGGTCGCTTCGGCGACGTGGTCGGCGGCGCAGCGTTGGATCGCGAGTGAAATAAACTCACGCGCCTTCTGGTCGGCTTCATCTTTGAAGCGCGACTCGATCTCTTTGATTTTCATGGCCGCCTCGTGGGTGACCTCCGATTCCAGGTTCTTGATAAGAAAAGACTTCGCCTCTTCAACTGTATAACCTGAAATTTTTTCCAGCACCTCAAATTGGCTGCGTTTGAGCGATGCGACTTCTTCATGCGCCGCGTCAAGGTCAGTCAGTTTTTTTGAGAGTGTATCCGTCTTCTTCTCGATGATGTCTGTTTTCTTATCGAGCATCTCTTCCTTCTGCTGGAGCCTTCGTTCCTGCTTCTGGATCTCGGCGCGGCGTTCTTTTACTTCGCGCTCATACTCGCTTCTGTTCTTGTGGATTTCTTCCTTTGCCTCTAAAAGGGCCTCGCGTTTTTTGCTTTCTGCGGACTTAATGGAATCATTGATGATACTCTTGGCTTTTTCCTCAGCGCTTTGTATATCGCGTTCAGATATCTTTTTACGGTATGCAATGCCTAAAAAGAAGAATCCGGCTGCGGCAACGATGATCGCCGCTGCGAAAATGATAATACTGACCGGAGAATCAAACATTTCGGATATACGCACCTCCATTCTGGTTATTCTGGTTGTTTCTATGCTAACATTCTATAAAATGAAAACTAAGTATCACCATCATCATCCGAAGTATTCTATATCCGCAGTAAACGCCTGTCAAGAAATTTCGCGTCGTTCAGCATATATTTTTGTACGCGTTGTTCAGCATATATTTTTTCATGCTGAAACGCAGTTGGACAGGTTTCGGGCTGCGCCTTGAAACTAAGGGCAACTCTTGTTATAATTCAAGAAAAAACAAAGGAGTGGACAAATTGAAGTATCCGAATTTATTCTCGCCAATAACCCTTGCCGGGACGCTGTTCCGCAACCGAATCTTTGCATCGCCTACCGGAACGGCGTACATGTCGTCTCAGCACTTTCCGGTACAAGAGACGAACGCGTATTATGAGCGCAAGGCAATAGGCGGGGCAGGGTCTGTCTGCGTCGGCGACGCCGTGGTATGCTCAAAGCACGGGCGTTTTAATAATGCGCATCTTGCGCTCGACGATCCGGGCGGGCAATCGGCCCTCAGCAGGCTGTCGGACTCGATAACGAGACACGGGGCGGTCGCGTCGATCGAGCTGTCGCACAGCGGCAGCCATGCACATTCGTCGGCGAGGGAAGGCAACCAGCTATACGGACCGATGGAATATGTTACCGAAGCCGGTTTCCGCGTCGAGGCAATGACAGAGAAGAAGATTTTCGAAGTCGTTGAGCAGCATGCCGCAGCAGCGCTGTTTGCTAAAAGATGCGGCTTTGGTATGGTGACGATTCATGGCGGCCACGGCTGGCTGCTGACGGAGTTTATGTCGCCGATATCGAATCAGCGCACCGACAGGTGGGGAGGAAACCCGGAGAACCGATGCCGCTTTGCCGTAGAGGTGTGTAAAGCTGTCCGCAAGGCAGTCGGCCCGAATTTCCCTATAGAGATGCGCATTTCGGGCTCGGAGTGCAATCCTGCCGGGTATGATATCGACGAAGGCATAGAGATAGCGAAACAGCTTGACGGCCATCTGGACCTGATACATGTTTCTGCCGGCAGCCATGAGGTCTGGGATGTGTTCACAGTGACCCATCCGGATATGTTCCTGCCCGACGGCGCTAACGTGAAGTATGCAGCGGAGATAAAAAAGCATGTCAAGACTTCCGCTGTCGCAACGGTAGGCGCTCTTGCCGACCCGGCGCTGATGGAGGAAATCATCGCGTCCGGCAAGGCTGATGTGGTCGAAGTCGCCCGGGGGCTGATCGCAGATCCCGACCTACCGCTGAAGGCGCGCACCGGGAGGGATAGTGAAATCAACAAATGCATGCGCTGCCTGTGGTGTTTCTCAAGCCATATAACAAAAGGGCAGTTTGCGTGTTCGATAAACCCCGTAATTGGCAACGAAGTCGAAAACAAGTGGTCGGTTCAGCCTGCAGCCAGGAAAAAAATCCTTGTTGCCGGGGGCGGCATAGGAGGCATGCAATCAGCGATCACCGCTGCGCAACGCGGGCATGACGTCACCTTGTGCGAAAAGACTGACAAGCTTGGCGGAGTGCTCAACTGCGAGCATGAGGTGTCTTTTAAAAAACCGCTCACTGAGTACCTTAGCAGGCAAGCGCGCGCGCTGAAAGCCTCGGGCGTGGAGATCAAGATGAACACAGAAGTCACGCCCGAGCTTGTGAAAAGCCTTGCGCCCGACGTTTTGATAGCGTCGCTCGGTTCGCGCGCCGTCAAGCCGAATCTCCCCGGGGTCGACGGGGCGAACGTATTCGGGGCGGAAGACGTCTACCTCGACCCCGGCAAGGCCGGGCAGAACGTCGTCATACTTGGAGGCGGCCTTGTCGGCGCGGAGCTGGCGATCCATCTTGCGGAGATGGGCCGCGCCGTGTCGATCGTGGAAATGGCGCCCGCGCTGGGGGACGGCGGGAACACGCTTCACGGGCTTGCCATACGGCTTGAGCTGGCGCGCAAGAAAGTAGCCGTCCACCTCTCGGTGACGGCTACGGAAATAAACGAAAAAGGGCTTGTCGGGGAAGGAACGGACGGTAAGAAGCTGTTTGAAGCCGATACAGTCATATATGCCGCAGGCCAGGCGCCGCTGAGGGCTGAGGCCGATGCGCTAAGGTTCGCCGCGCCGGAATTCTACCAGATCGGAGACTGCGTGACTCCGAAAAACATAGCTGACGCGACGCGGCTTGCATATTATGTGACCCGCAATATCGGTAGATTCTAAGTAACCACTGATTAATTCGCGCCGTCAGATTTGCATTGGATGTTTTCGACCAATCGTGTGGATTTTGAGGGCGAATACTTGGAGTATTTAACCGAAAAAGACGCA
>Ga0082212_10003680_pt1 | contig 21594 bp, 13 predicted proteins | sample TergutNt197P3_FD_71548 | JGI IMG/M metagenome (GOLD analysis project Ga0082212, IMG submission 71548) | Neocapritermes taracua P3 segment gut microbial communities from Petit-Saut dam, French Guiana - Nt197 P3 | ecosystem: Host-associated > Arthropoda: Insects > Digestive system > Gut ... | reverse complement strand
TTAATTATTGTATTTAAATGTTTTCCCGTCAACGCATCAAATAATTGCAAACTTTTTAAACTCCTATCAAAAACAAATAGCGTATCGTTAATCATGTTTATATCTACGATTTGTTTAATGAGTGAAATGTCATTGGTTTCTAAAGGAATTAATTCTAATCGATCAAAAAAGTCATGGAATGAAACTCCTTTATCTTCTAATTGCACTTTTAAAATTAAACAATCCTCTTGCTCTTCTGATTTACAGGCAAACAGGAAAATTATTAAATTGAGCGTAATGATAAAATTTTTCATCGGATTCAAGGTGATATCGTACAAACAAAGCCTTAACTAGTATTCAAATTATCTCAATTTTGAAATGATTACAATAGGATTGTCGTCACTTTCAATCTTATTATAAATCTCCTTTAATTCGTCAGATGGATTATTTATTCGATTATAATATTCCATAAATTCTTCAGTTTTAATGAAAGAAACTAACTCATTATCGGAAGAAATATAATCCGGAAAGATAATCGGTCCATTGTCAAGATCGTTTTTAAAACCTGATTTTCCTTTTATCGGTTGACGCATTAATCTTAGTTCTCCTGTATATTTGTCAAAAACACCGAATACACTTGGGTTGATGAATTGTTCACCACGGATAGTATCTTCAAAAGGTTCAGGGGCATGCTTCCCGAAAGAAAAATTGATAAAAATATGTTTGGAAGATTCAAAAATATACAGAGGAAAGATAAATTCATTAAAACTAGCCCTTATATCTTTTCCTTCTTTAGCTTCAAAAAAAGCAAGTGTAGGTCTATATTTTCCTAATTTTAAAATAAATGATTCATTCATTTCCATGTTTTGGCCAACAGTGAAAATGGTATCGTTTATTGGTTTGTATATCCTAACCTCATCATTAAAACGATACATGCTTCCTAATTCAAGGCTATTGAATCCTCTTACTAATCTGTCTAATTTTACAGAAGCGGGATAATCTTTTATTGTTTTTACTTTAGATTGAACCGTTTCAAATAGAAAAGCTGTTGGATATGCTATATGACCTGTAACCACACTCACAATATAAGCATCCTTTTTCAATGGGATTATGCTTCGCGCACTTGCCTCCCTATATTCCATCGGAATATCATTGGACTGTAAATTTATGTTTTCAACCAAGTGTCCTGCGGTACTGTATATTAATATCTTATTCCAATCCATAAGATAGATGAAATTTTCATACATCGAAATATTAATAATATTAAGATAATCATCCGGTCCTTGTCCATATTGTCCAATTTTTAAGCAAAATTTTCCATTTGTATCAAACAAATAACAATTTTGTATTCTATTTGCTAAATCTACAATGAGAATTTTTTCTTTTTCACTGATGATTTTCAAATTTATAGGCGAAATAAGAACCGAGTCATTCGTTTCTAATGGTATGTACTTGATATTTATTGCATAATCGCTTAGATTAAGAATATTATAATTTCCGACCGTACTCGCTATCGGAATTACATTAAGCAATTGAACATCCTTTTTTTTATCATTATCACAAGAACCTGTCAGAAATATAAAACAGATCAATATTCCTGTTACGATTTTGTTTGAATTTTTCCTCATGCAAATATATTTTAAGAGAGCAAAAGCCCATAGCCTCTTTTCATCTTGTGATATACATATTTGCTGACAAGGTACATCAAATTGCAAAGAACGAACCAGCTTGCCGTTCCAGTCAAATATTCTGACTTGTGTGCCCATACTGTTTATGGTCATTCCAGATTTTTTTATTTTTCCGAGACCGTCAACGTCGCTTTACGCAGAGAAAAATTATCGTTGCCTGAAAAAACTAAATAGACCGTCTTTCCGTCGTCGCTCATCCATTTGGTGGGGAAGCATGCAAGGTCGCCGGGGCCGACATCCCACTTTTCGGAGTAATAGACGGTTTTCCATGGCCCCCAGGGCTCGGGCGCTTCGTAAATGCCCAATCCGCCAATATACCGCGTGTCATTGCCTCCGGTGCTGGAAATCTGTTGCCACCAGATATACCTGCCTATCCCGGCATTGTAGCTGATGCTGGAGCGGCGGCATTTTTGCGGATGGGTGAATACGGGCTGTCGCTGGCTCACGTCAGGCGTCCATTGGGGGGCGCCTCTGTTGTCCGTTCCCTTGTAAAACTCGTAGGCGCCCTTGTCCGCAAGTTTGTCTTTCGGCGCGCGCAGCAGCACAAAATGGTCAGACACTTCGTAGGCGCTGGGGTTGTCGTGCGTCACCATGTAAACATAACTGTCGCGCGCGCCCTGATAGTTTTTGCCATAGTTGACAAAGGCGATATGTCCGAACTCTTCAAAGTTCCAGTCGCACCACGTCCAGGTCTTTTGCTTGTCGTCGGAGCGGGCCAGGCGTGATTTGGCTCCTTTCAGGTCGTCGTTGCGCACCCACAGGTAAATGCTGCTGTCGATGGCGAGCAGGCCGCTGGCCTTTTGTCCCGCGCCTCCATAGCCGGAATTTTCAGCGCTGGAACGGATGTTTTCACAGGTGAAATCACCCGGTACGCCCGTGATTTTACCGAAACCCAAGCCCAGCTTTTTCGGCAGGCTCGGCTCGAAGCCGTAGCCGTCGCCGTAAGCCGTATACAGGACATCATCCTGCGCCCAGGTCATCGGCCAGTTGTCGCTGCCGTCTTTTGTTGCCTCGCCGGTAGCCAGTCGGACGATCGTGCTGGCGGGCGCCCATTGAATGGCCGTTATCTTTTCGCTTTTTGGATAGGGGGCGATGTCGCCGATAGCGTCGGCAAGCGGTTTGCCGATGTATTTGTTGATCGGGTTTTCGGGCGAGCGGCCTGTCTGTATGTTGTCGTCGCCGAACCTGACGATGATCAAATCCCTAACGGAAGAGAAGATCATGACCTGGTCGCGTCTGCCGGAGGCCATCGCCGCGTCCCACGGCATATCGGGCCAGCGGGGCTTGCCGGTGATGTCAGCGTTTATCCAGAATCCGCACGAGCAGTAGGAGGGTGTTCCCGAATGTCGCAAGGCGGCTTCCACCACTTTGGCGTCGATCAGTTGCTCGCCGTTCCACGACCCCTTGTTCAGCAGCAGGCGGCCAACCGCGGCAAAGGCTCTCGCCGAAACGGTACCGCCACCCCACGAGCCGACGAGCTGGAGACCTTCCAGTTCAAACGTTTTGCTGTACCCTACGATCCATTCCTCCTGCGGAACGCCCATTTTCTTGAGTAGCCGTTCCCACAAGTAGGTACGTATGTCCTTGTGTTCCGTTTCACTGATGGCAACGGTCACGGCATAGTTCAACATGCCGATGCCCGGATTGCTGTACTGCTCGCGGGTGCCCGGCGGGAAGATGACCGGCGTCTCGTCGCGGGCAATCAGAAACGGACTGCGCTCCTGCCGCCAGAAATCGCCTTTCCAGCCGGGGATGGTCATGTTGTCGGAATAGCCCCTTTCGGTTGAATCGTCGATACCCGATGTGTGGGAGCCAAGCTGGCGAATGGTGATCTTGGATTTCAACGGATCGTCCTTCCATTGGGGGATGTATTTGCTGGCAAGGTCGTCGAGCGCTATCAGCCCGTCGTGCATGGCGAGCATCAGCGACAAGCCGCCGATGATCCCCTTGGCGGCCGATGCCGTGCCGTGGGGCTTGTACCTGTTCCAGTCGGGACGGTATTGTTCGCATACGACCTTGTCCTTGTAGACGACCATGTAGGCTTGCGTGCCCCGTCGGAACAGTTCGTCTACATGTTCCTGAAGGATGGCGCGGTCTAATCCCATGCTTTCGGGCGTAGCCGTCTGAAAATCGAAGTATGTCTGTTGTGCTACGGCAAGCAGGGCGCTTGCTGCAAACAGGATGCCTGTGATCATTAATTTTTTCATGATGCGATAATTTTTAGAATGATGTGATATGAACTGAAAAATTCGATGTGTGATGTTTTGAAAAATTCGATGTTAGTATAATGACCGGTTTAGGACTTTCGCCAGTGGAACTCCGATGTAATCATTGACTACGTGTTCGGCATACTTGCCCTGTTCGATGGAACCGTCGCCGAACCTGACCACGATCAGATTCTGAAGCGCAGAGAACAGCATGAACTGGTCTTTGGCTCCGGCGGCCATGGCCACATCGCGCGGCAGGTCGGGCCACTGCGCTTTTCCGTTAATGTCGGGATTCAGCCAAAAGCCGCAGGAGCAATAGGAAGGCGTTCCTGAATGTTTCAGCACGGCTTCCACCACATCGGCGTCGATCAGTTGCTCGCCGTTCCATGCGCCTTTGTTCAGCAGCAAACGGCCTACTGCCGCAATTGCGCGTGTCGAGACCGTACCGCCGCCCCATGAACCGACAAGTTTGAGTCCGTCCAATTCAAATGTTTTTCCGTACCCCACGATCCATTCCTCCTGCGGAACGCCCATTTTTTTGAGCAACCGCTCCCACAGGTAAGTACGAATGTCGCTGTGTTCCGTATCCTTGATGGCGACGGTAACGGCATAGTTCATCATGCCGATGCCCGGATTGCTGTACTGATTGCCGGTGCCCGGCGGGAAGATAACCGTCGCCTCGTCGCGGGACACTAAAAAAGGATTGCGTTCCTGCCGCCAGAAGTCGCCTTTCCAGCCGGGTAGGCTATACTGGTCGGAGATGCCTTTTTCAGTCGAATCGTCGAGTCCCGAGGTGTGGGCGCCAAGCATGCGAACGGTAATTTGGGATTTGAGCGGGTCGTCCTTCCATTGGGGGATGTATTTGCAGGCAGGGTCGTCGAGCGCTATCAGCCCATCGTGCATGGCGAGCATCAGCGATAAGCCGCCAATGATTGCTTTTGCCGCCGATGCCGTGCCGTGCGGTTTGTACCTGTTCCAGTCAGGGGCATACCGCTCATACACGACCCTGTCCTTGTAAATGACCATGAAGGCTTGCGTGTTGCGCCTGAATAATTCGTCGGCCTGTTCCTGAAGAATTTCAGGGTTCATCCCAAAACTTTCGGGTGTGGCTGTTTGAAAGTCGAAATGCTGCTGGGCGAAGGCGAAGAGGGCTGAAATTGTCAGTAGGATGCTGGTTGTTAATAGTTTTTGCATTATTGGGGGGATTGGGGGTTTTACGATTTAAGTCGCCCGTCATTGCTTCCGTTCCGAAAGCGACACATTGAAAAATTTTGCTTAGGCAAGTTGCGAGGCACGAAGCAATCCAGATATTCGTAATTAGTAATTAGTAATTAGTAATTAGTAATTAGTAATTAGTAATTCGTAATTGATAAAAACTGGATTGCTTCGCAGGCTCGCAATGACGGATGGGCGGGACGTCATTGGTACGGGAGAAGGACAGTTCCCGCAACGCCCTCCGCCGTCAATATCCCGGATTTTGATCGGCTTCGGTCAGTGCGTCGTTCAGAAGAATGGCATTTTCGGGAATCGGACGCAACTTGAACTTGTTGAAATCGATCGGCGCGCCCAGCTTTTGTATCTCGTAATTGTAGCGGTCGGTCATGAATTTCAACATGCCGGTACGTCGGAGTTCGGGCCAGCGGGCGTTGTACTCGCCCAAAAATTCTTTCCCGCTTTCAATCAGGTATCCGTGCAGCGCTTCTTCCTTGCTCGTTGCGCCTTCCAGCGCATTGGGCAACGTGCCGAATGTGGCATTTCCTGGACGGTCGATGACCTTCCTGACATACGCGGTTGCCGTAGTAAAGTCGTTTAGTCCGATGCACGCTTCAGCATACAGGAAATAGGTTTCGGCCAAGCGTGCCAGCACGATGTCGCGTACGCTCGACTTGCCCTGGTGCGCATTGTCGAGCGAGGCGGGGCTGTCGAACTTCTTGAGCGGGGCTGTCCACATGTTCGGCGACCCTGCAAAGGGATAGGACCGGTACAGTTCCACATCATCGTCGTAAAATGGACGCAAGTTAAAAATGTCGGTAGTCGGAAAGGCCGTTGACCACTCTTCCAGGTCATCCTCCGTGATCGACCTGCCCCACACGCGTGGAAAATAAGCGCGCACCTTGAGTGTCGACTTGTCGTCGACCGTGTAGTAATCGAAATAACGCTCGTAAATGCGGATCATGAAGGAGGTCTCGTAGCGGGTATCGTTTTCGGGATACCATTTGCGCATGCCCCATGAAGGGATGAAATTCCAGTTTGTCGTTTTGGTGAGATGCTCCACGCCTCCCAGATAGGGAGCAAAGCAGTGCTGTTGCTGGTTTCCGCTCGTTACGTTGGGAATCGATTTTGGATCGTACTGTACGGCAAAAAGAATTTCCGAGTTGTTTTCGTTTTCCCACGACCAGACGTCTTCGTAGGTCAAAACGATTTCACCCCGACTGTCGAACACCTTTTGCGCATACGCCTTTGCTTTGGTGAAGTCGTCCGGATTATTCAAGTCCCACCCGCGCGTCAGGTATATCTTGGCCAAGTAATGATTGGCCACATCCTGATTGACGCGTGCCACCGTGCTCTTGCCAAGCGCGCCGATGCAGTCTTCAATTTCGCTGATAATAAAGTCATAACATTCAGCCAACGTATTGCGCGGAATGCTCGTCCTGGGGGATAGCGTTGCTTCGTCGTTGATGGAAATGCCCCCGAACTGTTCCACTAAAAGGAAATGAAAATAAGCCCGCAGGAATCGCATTTCCGATTTGTAGGTCGCCCTGAGTGCATTGTCCATGTCTTTCGGAAGGTCGTTGTAGTACAAAGCCATGTTGAACCGTTGAATGGCCTTGTAACAGTTTGAGTAAAAGGTGCTTACATGCCCCGTATTCGGGTACATCCGGTACAGGTATACGCTTTCGTCCTGATTCGTATTGGTGGTATGCCCTTCATACAAATCCGTACCGGCCATCAACAAAAACGGATAATCGCCGTAGATTGTTCTTAATGCTGCGTACGAAGCGGTAATGATGGTTTCATATCCTTTCGCCGTACTGTACAACTCATTATTGGTGATACCGCCCTTATCGTCGGGATCGATAAAACCTGAACAGCCGGCCAATAAAAGAACGGATGTGAAAATAATAATTATTCTTTTCATTTTTCTTATATTTAATCTTTAAAACTTAACATTTAATCCTACCTGATAGACAACACTGCTGGGTCCGTTACCGTTTGCCATTGTTAAAGAACCATACTCCGGATCCCAACCGACATATTTGGTGAAAATAAAAGGATTTGTCACATTGGCGTACAGACGCAGATGACTCATGCCTGCCTTTTTGATCAACGCCTGGTTGAAAGTGTATCCGAGTACGATGGTTTTTATTTTCACAAAGGATCCGTCCTTGTAACTGTGGTTGTTGCCGTAATATCCACCGCTTGCATTTTGATAAATGGGATATTTGGAATTTTCATGTCCGGCGCCGCTATTTTTAACTTGAAGGATCGGTTGTCCGTTATCATCGAATGCCCAGTTATCGTAATCTGGAATGTTCACATTTGGAGGCGTATAATAGTCGTATTTTACCTTATTCTGTCCCCTGCCCGAAGGCCATCCGAATGTTCGCGTAAACTGGTCGTCATACATAACGCCCTGCCGGGAGTAGATGACAAAAGAGAAATCCCAGTTTTTGAATTGCAGATTGGACGAAAAACTTCCCGTCCAGGTAGGATCGGGTCCGCCAAGGATCACCCGGTCGTCGCCGTTGAGGATGCCGTCGTTATTCGTGTCCTGTGTTTTCACCTCGCCCGGTCTTGCCCGATGAAACAATGTGCCGTCGGGCCGGTAATAGGCGGTCAGTCCGGCTTCGTATTCCGCCTGCGTCCAGATTCCCAGTATCTTGTAGTCATACAACACATTGATGGGCTGGCCGATAAACCGGCGGTCGCTGACCATATCCTCTTTTTTGCCGAGGAGCGTCCGGATGGCATTTTTGTTTTTGGTGAATGTGACCGTCGTCGACCAGTAGAAATCCTTTCTGTCAACATTGACGGTGTTCAGCATGAGTTCGACCCCCCGGTTATTGACCGATCCGATATTGTCGGTCATGCTTGCCACACCGCTCTCCAAGGCAAGACTTCGCTGCATCAGCAGTCCGTCTGACAGTTTGTCGTAAAACTCGATGTTACCGTTGATGCGGTTTTTCAGGAACCCGAAGTCAAGCCCGAAATTGAGTTCCCTTGTCTTTTCCCAACCCAGCGATTCATTAACGGGTGATCCGGGCGCAAATCCCGATACGGCCACTCCGTTGTAATCGTATTGTGCGAGTGGATCAGTGTTTGTGGCTACGGTTACAGGCTTCTGCAGCGACCCGAACGGACCGACGCCGGAATTGTTGCCCGAATATCCGAGCGTGAAACGCGGCTTTAAATTCGTAATCCACGACGCTTGCATAAAATCTTCTTCCGACAATCGCCAGGCAAGTGCAAAGGATGGCAGGTATCCCCATTTATTTGCCAGCTTGGAACTGCCGTCGTACCGAATGGTGGCTGTGGCCAAGTATTTGCCGTCGTACTCGTAAAACACCCTGGAACCGAACGAAAGCAATGAGGTTTCCTGGTATTCCGCCCTGCAATTGCCAAGATTTACAGTTCCTGAAAACAGGTTGTACCAGTATGAGTCGTACGGAAACAACCGGGCGTCGACATAAAGCCGCTCGTAGCGCGTGCGATAAACGTCGTTAAAAATTGTGGCGTTCACGTGGTGCTTGCTGAACGTGTTCGTGTAGGATATCTGGTTTTGCCAGATGTAGTCGAAGTTCTCGCGGTTGTCCGATGAACCGCTATTGTCAACAAGACCTTCGATCCCCGAATTGAAATATCCTTTACGGTTGCGGGTAAACGAGGGGGAGAAGGTGGTTCTGATATCCAAACCGTCAATAGGGCTTACCTGTAAATAAAAATTGCTGATGAGTTTGTACAGGCGCGTTTGCTCGGTTTCCGACTCTAAATGCAACAAGGGATTGGCAGCGCTGGTGTAATTGGCCCCAATTTCGTCCACGCCGGCCGGTTGACGGACATAACTGCCATCTTCGTGATATGCGTGGAAGATGGGAGCAAAGCCCATGATCGAACTATACGAACTTGTACTGCCGCCATCGAAGTCGGAGAACGATAATTTGACAGTAGCGCCCGACTGGAAGTATTTCGAGGGCTTGTGGTTGACGCTCAAGTTGAAGTTGTAGCGGTCGTACACCTCCTTGATAAAACTGCCATCCACGTGCGAATAACCGACGCCCAGGTTATAGGAGATATCCCGTGTATTTCCTGAAATGTTGACGTAATGATTTTGTTCCTTTCCGGTTTGAAGGCAGGCGTCAAGCCAGTCGAAGAAATCCCGTTCGTACAGTCTTTTTGCAAGTATGGGCATGGTCGGACTGTTACCTGATGTCCATCTTCCCGATGACCACCCTATTTCAGGGTCTTCGGTCCACGTATAATAGCACATCCACCGATGGTCGATAAAACCGCGTCCATCCGTAAATTCAGGCATGTGAGCCGGTTGCTTTATGCCAAGAAAACCGTCGTACGAAACCGTCGTACGCGACTTGGCGCCAAAATCGGCCGTTTTGGTCGTCACCAGCACCACCCCGTTCGATCCGCGCGATCCATAAATGGCAGTCGACGAAGCGTCCTTCAAGATGTCAACCCGCTCGATCTCCATCGGATTCAAGAAATCAATGTTGTCGGTGAAGACGCCGTCAACGACATATAAAGGAGCCCTGGCATCATTGTTAAGCGTGTTCTGGCCGCGGATTTGGATGTTGAAACTGTTTCCCATACGCGAGCCTGACTGCGTAATGTCAACCCCCGGCACAGCGCCCTGTATGGCGCCCATTACCGATGTTGTTCCCCGCAAGATAATATCGTCAGCCCCGACGGATGCTACCGAACCGGTCAGGTCGCGTTTCTTCACCGAACCGTAGCCAATGACCACGATCTCGTCGATTTGCGTGGCGTCTTCACGAAGTGTGATAGCCAGATTGGTTTGGTTGCCAACAGCCTGTTCATGAGCGGTAAAACCGATATAGGAGAACGTCAACACGGCGTTCCTGTCGGGTACGGTGATCGTAAAACGCCCGTCGCTGTCGGACGCCGTACCCCTCGATGTCCCCTTGATGATGATGGTTACGCCGGGCAGGGGCTGTCCTTCGGCATCCATCACGCTACCGGTAATGGTGATCCCCTGCTGTTGCACTTCGACCGCCGACGACGGAGCCGCTACCGGAACGGATTCCGTCTTTCGGGCGATGGTGATCTGTCGATCGGAAATGAGATATTCGTTGTGCGTGTTCTCAAACAGCTTGTCAAGAATGACATCTATCTTTTGATTCTTTACGTTGATGGATACGACCCTATCCTTGTCCAACACTTCGTCGTAAAAGAAAAAGACATATTCGCTGTTTTTTTCTATTTCTGAAAATACTTCCGCTACCGTCTTGTTTCTAACGTTGATAGTCAACATCGTCGTTTGTGAATAGGTGTTGTTCGCATAGCTGAACCCGCATCCGAAAACGATGAAGAAAACAAACAGTCTCATGATGAACATCAATATTTTCATTGATTGCTTTTGGTTAAAATTTTTTTTATTGTTCATTTGAAAAATAATATTAAGGTTAAAGACATGTTGAATTTACACTGGTATTGCTGAAAACCGGATTCATACTGCACGTTGCATCATCCGGTTTTTTTTTGATTGATTGACTTATGGACTCATATTCTTATTTTTTAAAGGTTTATAACTTTACTGCATACTTCTCACTTTTGTACATGTACAAGCCAAGAATCCACGAGGTGTATTTTTCAATGCCGGCAACCGGACGACCGTCCGGCAGGAACAACCATGCGCGTACCACCAGCAGCAGGGCAATGCCCGCTGCAACAGGCCTTTTGATGGAATCCATAAAAAAACTGTCCCAAAGGAAGTCTTCAAATGAAAATTGCGCGTATTTTTTCTGTTCCGTCATTATTTATTATATGTCTACAATAAAAAGGACAGCAAACATTCGCTTTTATACTCCAATTGTCAGAAATAAATTTCATTTTTTCCGAAGGGGGTGCCGCAAATTATCCGGTTTATTCAAAAAATAATTAACTTTGTACCCTACTAAAGTTATGAAAAAGAAAATATGAAAAATCAAGTAAACGTCTACATGTTTTATGTCGCTTTTGTGGCTTCGCTGGCAGGGTTCCTGTTCGGGTTCGATACGGCCGTGATATCGGGAGCCGAAAAGACGATCCAGTCCGTTTATGCACTGGGCAATTTCAGTCACGGTTTTACCATGGCTACGGCGCTCATCGGCACCATCGTGGGTGCATTGCTGAGCGGTTATCCTACCGAGCGTTTTGGCCGTCTTCCGGCCTTACGCGTGATCGCAGTCCTCTTTTTCGTGTCGGCCTTGGGCAGCGCGCTGATCATCAACTGGTACTCGTTCATCCTATTCCGTTTTATGGGCGGGCTGGCTATCGGCGCATCGTCGGTGGCAGGGCCGATATACATTGCGGAGTTCTCGCCTTCGCGCTGGCGGGGACGGTTTGTCGTCTTCTTCCAGTTCAACCTCGTGCTGGGTATCGTGATGGCTTACCTGTCGAACTACTGCATCAGCGGCGTTGCGCACGACTGGCAATGGATGCTGGGCGTTTGCTCCGTGCCGGCATTGGCGCTTTTCCTATTTCTCTTTACCGTGCCTGAGAGTCCGCGTTGGCTGATTCATCATGCAAGGGAGGCGAAGGCGCGCGCCGTGCTTGAGAAAATCGGCGAACCACAAATGGAACGGAAGATCGCCGAGATCAAGCAGTCGCTCGCTTCGACGAACACGCCCGACGGACGCCTCTTCCAAAAGAAGTACCGCAAACCGATTCTGATTGCTTTTCTGATCGCTACTTTCAATCAGTTGGCGGGCATCAATGCCGTGCTCTATTATGCGCCGCGCATCTTCGAACTGTCGGGCGTATTCCATGACGGCGCGCTGATGCAATCGATTTTCATCGGATTGACAAACCTCACCTTCACCATGCTGGGCATGTTCTTCATCGACAAGGTGGGTCGCAAAAAACTCATCTATATCGGCTCGATAGGGATGTTCGTTGCGCTTTCACTTGTCTCGTACGGCTTTTACGCCGAGAAATTTTCCGGTTACTACATGCTCGTTTGCCTGATGTGCTTTATTGCTTTCTTTGCCGTCTCGCTGGGGGCAACGATTCTGGTGGTCATTGCGGAAGTCTTTCCGAACAGTATCCGCGCCAAAGGACAGGTGTTGGGTATCATGACCCACTGGGTATGGGCGGCATTGCTGACATGGTTTTTCCCGGTGTTCCTTTCCATTGGCGGCGCCTACATCTTTGGCTTTTTTGCCGTAGCCGTCCTGTGCAGCCTGTTCTTTGCCATCTGGATGCCCGAAACCCACAACAAATCGCTCGAACAGATACAAAGAGAACTCACCTAGGAAATAACTGATAATAATGTGAAGTAAAGTAAAGTAAAGGAAAGTGAAGTGAAGTGAAGTGACTGTGCATCACAATTTCAAAATGGGAATTGGCTTCAATCCTTTTTGTACAATTATCCTGTATTGAGGCGCACTTGGAAAAATAGCAAATCCTTTTGACTGAATCCAAAAATAGGGTTGCGGCGCCTTTCGGTCATTGATATTAGGCGCAGAATGAATAAGCCAGTTTTTCAACCATTTAAGTTTGTTTAGTACAACAGCTGTTTCGCGGGTTTTTGCAGAGTGAAACTCAACGAAATAAACTTTTTGGTTGTACGAAAATGCATAATCCCAACGATTATCATTTGGATACAAGCGTGTTGTACACGAATCAATATCTATACTGCCATCCAAAAGTCGCGTGTCGGATACTTGAATTTTACTTCGATATTTTTTATCTACAGCATTCAAACCGGTTTTATAACCATCAGATACATCAGGAGTTGCTTCAACTGCTTCTTTAAAAGTCATATCTTTTTGGATTGTTAATTTTCATTAGAAAAATATTTTGAAACAATATCGCATACTTTTCCTGCAAAAGAGGAAATTCCGCCCCATTCGGCGATGTCTAAATCTTCACTTCCGGCATCCAATGAAGAAATATCTTTCGAGATGACCTTATTATTATCCCTGAAAAAATAAAATGTATTTATTGTTTTGTTATATAGTTCTTTAAATAACATTTCGGCGTCTTCCGACTTTTTCAAATCAAATAGCTCAAAGATTGGATCAACATCGCATTTTTGACTTTTTAGCAGGTTGATTGCCCATGTAAATTCAAGAAAAATGGGGGAATGAGTAGATATAATTACTTTGTAATTTTTTGATAATAAATGTACTACTTGAAGAAGAATTGTTTTGATTGCTTGAGGGTGCAAGCCCATTTCGGGTTCTTCAATGACAACATATTTGAACTTTTCTCTTTTGATAACTTTTGAAGGCGAACCTGCCAAACAGTAAAAAGCCAGCAACAAAGGCATAAATTCTTTTTGCCCTGCACTCCACGTCATAAAAGGCACACTTATATCTTCTACTTCCAACCTCATTTTCTTTTGACCTGTCCTTTCATCCATAACAACTGTCCCGCCGTAAAAAATGTTTTCTTTTACCGATTCGCCGATTATATCGGTTAATTGTGACTGATTTGGGAAAAGTGATGCTTCCCGCCCCATTCCATTTTGCAGGTAAAGTCTGAGAATTTCGCTGAATTGTCTTAACACATAAGGAATTGAAATATCAAATTCCATAAAATTTTTAGGTCTTCCATCCGAGATGCTTAATATACGTTGTGCTGGAATGTAAAACAGCTCTTCTGAAGTATCATTCTTATTTCCTATCAGATAATTTTGGGTATAGTTGCTATTATCAAACAGTATTTTGCTGTCTGACCTCCAAACATTATTCATGCCCTCTCCAAAAAAAATATCTAAAATATTTTGGGGATTCCTGTTCAAAATATAGTTATACTGTTGTAACGATTTCAGGATATAGCCTTTGTCAACAATCAACTTCAATAATTGCAGAAAAATACTCTTGCCACTTGCTTGCGGTCCTATGAGTATCGTTAAATCTCCAAAATCAACCTTTACGCTTTCTATTGGACCAAATGATTGAACCTCCAGGTTTTTCATATTTTGTTCTATAAATAATTATCGTGCAAAATTACAAATTATTTTTGCAATCATGGTGATATTTTAAGAAAATTTCTAATCTTAAAGTGTGGGTTTTAAGTTAATCTTTTAGTAATCAACGTAAAAAAACGGATGTATTGCTATCGCAAAAACGCCGGTTACGGCAGGTAATCCTTCAATTTGTCCCTGAGAATTTTCAGCGACCGGGTAATTCGGTATTCCACCGTTTTGACCGATACGTCCAGTTGCTTGGCAATGCGGGCGTTCGACATCTCTCCCATACGGCTCATCCTGAAAGTCTCGCGATAATTGTCGGGTAACTCGTCAATGGCTTTTTCGATCCGGATGGCCAACTCGTTGAATAGATAATAGTCGGGCTCTTCAACCTGGTTCTTTAATTTTTCGTAAAGGCTGTGGTGTATCCGTTCCCTTGCCCGCCGGTCGCGGATTGCATTGTAGCACCTGTTCCTGATGGCCACGAACAAATAAGACTTCAATGATTTTTCGACAACGAGAGCAGTACGGTTTTCCCAAACGTGCATCATCAGTTCCTGCACCAGTTCTTCAGCATCGTCATCCGTCACAAACTGCGAGGCATATTCGCACAAAGGTGAGTAAAAGTGTACAAACATCTTTTTGTACACTTCCTTGTTTCCGAGCCGTATCTCATCTAAAAATACTTGCTCGTCAAACATTTCACTCATTTTCGTCCGTTTTTCCGACATGGCGATGCTTGGATTAAAACACAAAGATAGTGGATGCCGAATGAAAAACAAATTTTTTTTTCATTCTTGTTTAGGGATGGCTTCATCCTGCGTGTCCTAAACTCGTAATACCACAATAAAATGGATTTGAACGAGAAAGAAATGGATGGAACGCTGTTGTTGAAATACGTCAATGAAACGGTGACCCCGGAAGAAAGAACCCAAGTGAATGACTGGCTTTCAGCAGACGAAGTCAACAATGCAACGCTTTTACAGGTAGCGGGCATAGCGCATGCACAACAGACCCGGCAGCGTATCCTGCAACGCGACGCTTCCAGCGCGTTCTACCGCGTAAATCGTCGCATGCAACGACGTCTGGCGCGTATTACGATGCGCCGTATCGCAGTGGCCGCCTCTCTCTTCATCGGTCTGTTCGGGATAGGTTCGCTCGTATGGCAAAAACAGCAAGTTGAACTCCCGCCGCAAATGATCACCATCAACACCAATGCGGGCATGCGTTCACAACTGACCTTGCCGGACGGCACCATCGTCTTCCTGAACGCCGAAAGCATGCTTGCCTACCCTACCCGATACGACGGAAAAGAACGACGTGTACAACTTTCGGGCGAGGCCTATTTTAAAGTGGCGCCCGATACGGATCGACCTTTTGTCGTGTACGCAGCCAACAACCGGATGAATGTGCGGGCTACGGGAACGGCATTCAACCTGCAAGCCTACGAAAAGGACAGCCTTGCACGGATCGTACTGATAGAAGGAAGCGTGCAAGTCGGACTACAGGAACAAAAAGAGATGGTATCGCTCAAACCGTCGAAAATGGCGACTGTCGACATGAAGACAGGCAAAGTAAGCGTCCAAAAGATAAATACCGCATATTCCATCGCATGGATGGACGGTCGCCTGATTTTCAAAGATACGCCCATGCCGGAGGTGTTAAGGCAACTATCTCATTTCTATAGCGTGGACTTCGAAGTGCAAGACCCGGTGATCAGCAGCTATACCTTTACCGGTACTTTCGAAAACAGACCCTTATTTCAGATTCTGGAATATGTAAAGATCTCATCGCAGATCGAATCAATGATGCTGTACCCCGATAATCAGGAAGTCCGCAAACCTGCAATCAGGCTAAGGAAAGAAGAAAAGAGATGAAGCAACAAACTGATTATTTGTGATATAAATATAATCCTTTAACTTTTTTAAATTAAATTGCCTATGAAAAAATCCAAAACATGAAACAATGACATTAAAAAAACACGCGGAAAACGTTACGAGCGCTTTCCGCGTGAAACAAACCTTGATTTATTTTTTAACTTACAAAAAACTGACAAAAGTATGGAAAAAATTATTAAATTAAAATTTTCCGGAGGAAAAAACAATGAATTTCTCCGGCAATTAACAAAAATTCTGTTTATCATGAAATGTTTTTTTATTATGCTATTCTTATCGACAAATACTGTATATGCGACGCTTGCGTATGCCCAGAAGACAGTACTGTTGATTGAAATGGAAAACAAGGCCGTTTCGGAAGTATTGGATGAAATCGAACGGCAATCCGAGTTTCGCTTCTACTATAACGGCAGAATAGTAGACACCGACCGCAAAGTAACCGTACACGCCCAGAAAGCAAGCGTGTTTGATGTGCTGGAGCAACTGTTTAAGGACTCGCAGGTAGGCTACAAAGTGGTTGATAAGGATGTAATACTGATGGAAAGGGATGCCAGCAACAATGCACCGGTACTTCAGGGCATTTCCATTACCGGAAAGGTGACCGACAGCAACGGCGACCCGCTACCCGGCGTGAGCGTGATGGTCAAAGGCACGTCAAGGGGCACGGCAACCGACGCCAACGGCGCATATACCTTGCCGGTGCCGGATGAAAACGCTACCCTGCTGTTTTCCTTTATTGGTTTCATCTCGCAGGAAGTAGTAGTCGGCAACAAGCGTACGGTGAATGTCACGCTGAACGACGACTTCCTCCAGCTTGAAGAGGTGGTGGTGGTTGGATACGGCACCCAAAAGAAAATCAACCTGACGGGCGCTGTGGATGTTATTTCGAGCGAACGACTGTCGAACCGGCAGGCTGCTACCATGTCGCAACTGCTGCAGGGCGTGGCGCCGGGTTTCAATTTTAGCATCGAGAACCAGGGAGGCTTCCAGCCGGGCGCCAACATGAACATGACCATACGCGGTATGGGCTCGTTGAACGGAGGCAATCCCTATATCCTGATTGACGGCTTTCCGGGCGACATCAATAACCTGAACCCCGAAGACGTCGAATCCATTTCGGTATTGAAGGATGCTGCCGCTTCGGCCATCTATGGTGCAAGGGCACCCTACGGCGTGGTGTTGGTGACAACAAAGCGCGCTAAAAAATCAGAAAAAGTAAATGTGACCTATTCGGGTAACATCATGATCAATTCGCCGCAGAACTTGCCCACTGCGCTTGATTCGTATACCTGGACACGTGTTCAGAACGAAGCCGGTAACAATATGGGAGGACGGCCTTTCCCCGATGAACAGTTAGACAGAATCATCGCCTATCAAAACAAAGACTGGAATTATTTGCGGCAGTCCATGCCCTACTGGCCTGATGGCGCCACCGTTTTCGGCGCGTTCCCGACAGCCCAGAATCTTTGGGACAACGACAGGAATTATGCCAATACCGACTGGTGGGACGTTTATTTCGGCAACAGCGTCAGTCAAAAGCACAACCTGAACATACAGGGTGGAACCAACAAGGCATCCTATTATTTTTCTGCCGGTGTAATGGACCAGAACAGTGTTCTGCAGTATGGAAAGGATAATTTTTCAAGAATTAACGTGTCGGGAAAAGTCGACTTATCCATTACCGACTGGTGGGATTTCAGCTGGGAGACGCGATTTGCCAAGAAAAAACGCGAGTTGCCCCACATGACCAACGAGCCAGGCGAAGAAAGCGTCTATTCATTTATCTTCGGCCATATTTCGCGCTCTTATCCCTTCACCCCGCTGTACGACGGATGGGGAAACAAACTTTTCGAATCGCATATTCCCTCCCTCGAAGCAAGTACGGACCGAACCGACGAATTAGACACATGGAATAATTTCAAGATGGAACTCCGACCCTTGAAAGGATGGAAAATCAATGCTGATTTTGCATACAACAATTATAGTTCGCAATTTATTGGCGGCACACGGCATGTTGTCGAGTATCTCGTGGATCAAACATTCAGATACAACGGGGTGAGCGATCCCAACAATATTTTAAGAAGAGACGCACAAAACAGCTACTGGACTACCAACCTCTATACATCCTTCACGTTCGACATCAAAGACAGTCATAACTTCCTGTTGCTGGCGGGAATGCAATTGGAAAAGGGAAACAACTTGTGGCTGAGGGGATACAAGACCAATCTGCTGGTGGAATCCGTACCGTCACTGCAGACGGCAGTGGGAAGTCCGGTACTTAGTGAAGGTCGTTCTCACAGGGCTACCGAAGGTTATTTTGCACGCTTCGCCTATAACTACAAGGAACGGTACCTGTTTGAAAGCAACATACGCTACGACGGCTCGTATGTGTTTCGCGAAGGTAACCGGTGGGGATTCTTCCCGTCATTCTCGGTCGGCTGGAATGTTCACAGGGAAGCGTTTTGGGAAAGCCTCTCCGATTATGTCAATGTCCTTAGACTGAAAGGTTCATGGGGCCAGTTGGGCAATCAAAATGTGAATCCCTATACGGACATCGAGTTGATCCCGATGGAAAGCGGTACCTTAAACTGGATATTCAACTACGGACAACCGCGGTCAACCGGCTATACTTCAGCACCGGGCATTGCCAACCGAAACCTGACCTGGGAAACCGTTACCACCACGAACATCGGGGTGGACATGTCGTTCCTGAAAAACAAGCTGCAGGTTGCCTTCGACTGGTTCGAACGCAATACCTCGGATATGGTGGGACCGTCGGAAGCCAGACCGGGCGTGCTGGGCGTCGGTGTTCCCAATTCCAACAATGCCAATCTGCAAACAAGGGGATGGGAACTGTCAGTCAACTGGAAACAGGCATTCGGAAATGGATTCTCTTACTTTGTCAGTGCAAACCTGAATGACTACACATCGATCGTAACCAAGTACAATAATCCCACGGGAACGCTTTCGACCTGGTACAAAGGACGTGAAGTCGGCGAAATGTGGGGATATCAAGTCAATGACTTATTCAGGAGCCAGGCAGAAGTCGACGAATATCGCTCAAGGGTGGACTTGTCGTTTCTGGCTGCCAACTGGCGACCGGGAGACGTGAGATATGAGGACACCAACGGCGACGGTAAAGTCAATAACGGCAGAAATACCCTTGAGGATCATGGCGACCTGTCCATAATCGGCAACTCCGAGCCGCATTACATGTACGGCTTCACGGTGGGTGCAAACTACAAGGGCATTGACTTCTCCATGCTGTGGCGGGGCGTTGCCAAAAAGGATGCTTATTTTTACAACAGTTCGAACCTTTACTGGGGATTCATGAACGGATGGTGGGAGACGTGCCTGACACCCAGCCGCATGGATTATTTCAGGGATCAGCCCGGTACGAAATATTACGGACTGCATGAAGGCGATGCAAACATCAACACCGATGCCTGGTGGCCAAGACCCTACCTGAACGGCACGGAGAACGCCAAAAACAAGAACAATATCAATACCCGCTACATGACCAGCGCCGCCTATCTGCGGCTGCAAAATGTCCAATTGGGATATACGTTGCCAAAAGCCTTGATTGCCAAGCTCTACCTGAATAATTTAAGGGTATATGTTTCGGGTGAAAACCTGATTACTTTCACCAAGCTGCCTGCCGGTATGGATCCTGTTGCTCCTTTTGGCTACAATCGAGGCGGATCGACCAACGGAACGGTTGCCGGCCAAAATTCGTCAGGCTCGGGACGCTTAACGTATGGCGCCGACAGAATATATTCTTTTGGAGTCACCATCACTTATTAATCATCAAAAAATATTAATATGAAAAGTTTAACAATATATCGGTTGAGTTTTATAGCAGCGATCATGCTGACAATAACTTCTTGCGAGAGTTTCATTGATTTGCAACCGTTAGATAGAATCAGTACAAATGACTACTGGAAATCGACCAACGACCTGTCGAATTATACACTGCAGTTCTATCCGCGTTTCATGACGTTTTCCAATATGGTTGCCGAAACTGCCAATAACTGCGATGAACTGATTCATGGCAGCGTAAACGACATCCTCAATGGCAACAGGACTACCCGGACGGGCAACTGGAGAGACGAGTGGAACAATATCAGGAGGATCAACATCTTTTTCGACAATTACGGCAGATGCGAAGACCCTTTTGTCGCCTATCAGCACTATGTGGGCGAAGCACATTTCTTCAAGGCATGGTTTTATTTCGACCTGCTGAAACAGTATGGCGACCTGCCCTGGTATACTCATGCCATTCAGGTTGATTCGGAAGCTGACCTGATGCGACCGAGAGACCCCCGTACCTTAGTTGTCGATTCCATTCTGATGAATTTGGACAATGCTATTCTGTACCTGAACGCCCGGTCGACAGCCGGCAATACCCGCCTCAACAAGGAAGCCGCCCTGGCGTTCAAGACCCGCGTGGCGCTATACGAAGGCACCTGGCAGAAATACCACGCCAACGACCCGTTCGGGACGCCCGGCGCCAACCCGTCCAAATATTTCCAGCAGTGCGTTCAAGCCGCCGAGCAACTGATCAACGGCAACTACACGGTCGGCATATACAATACCGGCAATCCCGATCAGGACTATTACAAGCTGTTCGGGTTCGAAAACATGTCGAGTATCAACGAAGTGCTCTTATACAAGGCCTTCAACAAGGCCGACGGATTTCGCAATTCCGTTGAAGGCTACCTGTCGTTCCATCCCAGTTCGAGAGGCGTCACGTGGAATCTTATCTCGTCGTATCTTGCCAAAGACGGGACGCCCTACGATTATTTAGGGACTGCAACAACCGACAAGGGGAATGACTTCCTGCTGCGGATTGCCGAAGATTGTGATGTACGACTTAAATCAACAGTCTATATTCCGGGCGATCTGCTGTCAAGAGAACTCAACGAATACTTCCCCGGCCCCAACATCAATGGCGGCGACCAGTGGCTGGTACAGACAGGTTTTCAGATAAAGAAAACAACCAATCCCGAATCGTCGGGCGCCTACCGGGCGTGGGATACGGGATCGGAAACGGGATTCATTATCTTGAGGTATGGAGAGGTATTGCTGAATTATGCCGAGGCCAAATTCGAACTCGACCAAACCATTCCCTTTGCACAACTTAACTTGTTGCGCGCCAGAGCCGGATTGCCGGATTTTACGGTTAATCCGCAAAGTTCGGATCCCAACCGCGTTGATTATGGATATACCATCCCGGATGGACTTTACGAAATCCGCCGAGAACGGATGGTTGAACTGGCGCTGGAAGGAATCAGGGACAAAGACCTGATGCGATGGGCGGCACACAAACTTTTTCAGGGAAAAAGGCCATTAGGTTATCCGCTCAATAGTGACGAATATCCGAATTTTACTTTTTCCCCGCTTGACGAAAATGGCTTGATTGACTATTTTGCCAGTCGACTGCCGCAGGGATACAGGTTCAGGGAAGGACAGGATTACCTGACATCCATCCCGCAGGATGAACTGACGCTGAACACCAACCTGCGACAAAATCCGGGCTGGTAATCCGTGTCTGGAGGGACGTCATTGCGAATGGGGATGATGTGCCATCAAACAGCCGGAAATGACGTTTTGAGTCGCCCGTCATTGCGAGCTTGCGAAACAATCCAGAAAGTACAATAATGTATTGTTTTTCA
>Ga0082212_10003679_pt1 | contig 21595 bp, 16 predicted proteins | sample TergutNt197P3_FD_71548 | JGI IMG/M metagenome (GOLD analysis project Ga0082212, IMG submission 71548) | Neocapritermes taracua P3 segment gut microbial communities from Petit-Saut dam, French Guiana - Nt197 P3 | ecosystem: Host-associated > Arthropoda: Insects > Digestive system > Gut ... | reverse complement strand
CACTATCGTAGTGTCGTCGATAAGGTTTTCAGCCGCCTTGAACGCGCCCGCTGTGCCGCGCGGCAGGTCTTCGTGGGTGTAACGCATGGTAACGCCGTACTGCCTGCCGTCGCCGAAAATGTCCGTGATTTTACGCGGCTGATAGGAAAGACTTAGAATTATTTCCGTGATTTCCGCGAGTTTAATGCGGTCGATCTGAAAAAACAAAAAAGGTATGTTTGCCAGCGGAACGATCGGTTTTGGAATATGCAAAGCAAGCGGGCGAAGCCGCGCGCCTTTTCCTCCGGCAAGTATCAGGGCTTTTATCATGACGTAATCCTCATAAAATCATAAATAATAAGTATAACATGAATTATCCGAACCGGGATACCGAACAAACGCGACAACGCGACAGGGCGCGCACCATAAAAGTTCCTGACATGGGATCGCGGGCGTCGACATGGGATCGCGGGCGTCCTCGCCGGCGTGACATGGGGCAGCGGACGTCCCGTCCGCGCTTTAATAAATGATTGCGGGCGAAGCCCGCTTCAATTGTATGGGCGCGATAAATCGCGCCCGTTTTATTTATTAATACGCATGCGAGACGCATGCTATCCCATGTCACGCCGGCGTGGACGCCCGCGATCCCATGTCTACGCCCGCGATCCCATGTCAGGGACGCCAGCGATCCCATGTCGAGGACGCCCACGGTTCCATGGCCTTTCCCATGTCTGGAATTTTGATTAATGAATTTTGCGCGGTTTCGGCGATTTTATGTTACCTTTGTGCTTATATGAATTTGCCGAACGCGCTTACAATAGCTCGAATATTTCTTGTGCCGGTGGTTGTTACCGTACTTCTGGCCAACGACAGGGCGATTCCTGAGCGTACTATATGGGGCGCCAGCCTGTTTCTGTTGGCCGCGCTTACAGACATGCTGGACGGCTATCTGGCGCGGCGGCGCGGGCAAGTGACGACGCTTGGACGGCTGCTTGATCCTATTGCCGACAAACTCCTGATTTCGTCGGCGCTGATCGCCCTGGTTTGGCGGCACATCGCAGCTCCCTGGATGGTTGTGGTTATAATCGGACGGGAGTTCGCGGTAAGCGGACTGCGCAGTATCGCCGCGCATGAAGGATTTTCCATAGACGTTTCCCGGATGGGCAAGGGGAAAATGGTGATGCAGGTCGCCGCCGTCGTGGGGTTGATTCTCGGCGAAAAATACCACGGCTGGGTGGAAAAAACGGCGGTAGTGTTGCTCTGGGCCGTGGTTTTCTTCGCTCTGGTTTCCATGGCGCAGTATTTCATTGAGTTTTGGAAAAAGACCGGGCGGCATAATAAACCCGGCGCTACGGAATCGGGCAATGTTCCGCCTGCGAATCAATCAAGCCCGGGTGCGCCATAAGGTTTTACCGAGGTTTGCAACAATGGACACAAATACGGCCGTTTCCAGTTTGCCTCTTGCAATCGAACCATACGACAGGGAATGGGGTGTCGGCATTTCCGGCATGACGGACGATCCGTCGCCGTTTCCACGCATCAACAGGATGCTCAAATGGCTCAGGGAACTCGACAGCACAGCCGATTCACAGCGGGCGCTTATATTCACCGAATGCTATGAAAAATACGCAATGTATCCGCAGAACATCAAATGCGCGCTGACCATGCGCGAGGTTTTGCGGCGGGTGGATATAAATATCTGGCCGGATGAACTTATCGTCGGCGAATTGGCCGCCCCGCCCAACAGCGCGCCGGTCTATCCCGAGTTTTCCATCGACTGGCTTGTTGAGGAAATACTCGAACGCCCGATGGATAAGCGCAAAAACGACAGATACGTCATCGATGAAAAAACGAAAAACGACATTCTCGGTATGCAAAAGCAATGGAAAGGCAAGACCGTATCTGAAGCGATACTCGCGGCCTATAACGATGAAGAAACAAAGGGATCGCACCTCGGAAAAGGGGTATACCTTGAAAGCCTATATCTTTACGCCGGCGTCGGGCACGTCTGCGCCGATTACGAAAAGCTGTTTAAATTGGGCTTTGGCGGGCTGCGCGGGCTTATCGAGGAAAAGCTGCTGCTTCTTGACACGTTAAACTTCGAAGATGTCAAAAAAGAAGAGTTTTACAAAGCGGAACTCATTATGCTCGACGGCGTGGAGAGCTACATAACCAGATACGGCGAGCTGGCCGCTAAAATGGCGGCGGAAGAATCCGACCCCGTCAGAAAAGCGGAGCTTGAGCGCGTGTCGTCAAACTGCCTGTGGGTAGCCGCGCGACCGCCGAGGGATTTCTGGGAGGCTATACAGCTCTGGCATATCGCCACGAACATGATAATAATCGAAACGAACGGACACTCCGTAACATACGGGCGGTTTGACGCGCTGTTTTATCCCTTCTATAAAAATGACGTTGAAAAGGGGACTCTCACGCGTGAGTTTATGCAGGAACTCATCGAACATTCGTTTTTGAAGATGCACCAGCTTCGCAAGATACGCGACATCCACGCCATCACTTTTTCCAGCGGCACGATAATGGGCGGCACGGCGCTGGACGTGGGCGGAGTTGACGAAAATGGCGACGATATCACAAACGATTTAAGCTACATGGCGCTCGACGCCCACGCGCACACCAGGATACCAAACCCGTGGATGGGCGTCCGCCTGCACGCGAATACGCCGCCTGAATTTAAAACCAAGGTTTTTAATGTAATACGCATAGGGACGGGCGAACCGAAGATATTCAACGACGAGCCGATCATAAAGTCGCTGATGAGTTACGGCAAGACTCTGGAGGCTGCGCGCGGATTTGTTTGCGTCGGCTGTGTGGAGCCGTGCATACCTGGTAAAACTTACGGTTGGCACGATTCAGGGTCGGCCAATCTCGCCAAAATACTTCAGCTCGCGATAAACGGCGGACGGTGTATCGACTGCGGAGACAGGTGTCTGCGTTATAAAAACTGCGCGGGCGCGGGCAAGAGCCTTTCCATCGACACGGGCAGCCTGCGGACCTTTAAGAGCTTTGACGAGGTTTGCGAATCATTTGACAGGCAGATGGAATACTGGTGCGGCCTTATGGTTTCATGCATACATAAAATAGACATCGCCCACCAGCGGATGAAACCTCTGCCGTATTTGTCGCTGTTGATAGACGATTGCCTGGAAAAGGGCGTCGACGTGTCGGCGGGAGGCGCGCGATACAACCACTCGGGGCCGCAGGGCGTCGGCATAGGAACGGCGGCGGACGGCCTGTCCGTCATAAAACAGCTTGTTTTCGATGAAAAACGCGTCGCCGGCGAGGAAATGCTCGCGGCGCTCCGCGCCGACTGGGAGGGGTATGAGCCGCTATACGCCCTGGTCAACAGCGACAGGATGCACCACTACGGCAACGACGACGATTACGCCGACGATATAGCGAAATTCGTGACAGCCACTTACTGCAAACATATAGAACACAGGCCGACGGCACACGGCGGCGATTTTATGCCGGGGATATATTCGGTTACCAACAACGTCATGCACGGAACCCTGGTGTCGGCGACGCCGGACGGGCGGAAATCACGCGAGCCGGTATCTGACTGCATAGGTCCGGTTCATACGGTTTGCGGTTCGCACGACAGGCGCGGGCCTACGGCTATAGCCAATTCAGTAGCGAAGCTTGATCACGCGCGAATCGGCAACGGCATAATCCTGAACTGGAAATTCGCGCCGACGGCGGTATCGGGCGATACGGGCAGGGACAACCTTATCGGCCTTATGGACACGTATTTTACCAACCAGGGCATGCAAAGCCAGTTTTCTATCGTGGGAAGAGAGACGATGCTCGCGGCGCAAAAGGAACCGGAGAAATACGGGGATCTCGTCGTTCGTATTGCAGGGTATTCCGCATATTTCGTCGAGCTGTCCGCGGAGCTGCAAAACGATCTTATAGGCCGCACGGAATTGTCGTTTGACGTCTAAGCGCGGGTAAATACCGAAACCTTGTTCCGTTCTATTTTTGCGTCGTACAAGGCTTTGTCGGCGTTTTCTATGAATTCCTTCGCGTTGACGGCCAGATTAGTAAATCCGGATACGCCGATGCTTATCGTTATTTTAAATTGAAGATTTTTTTCTTCATTAAAAATAGAGGTGTTTTCAACCGACTTTCGTATCCGCTCGGCAATTTCCAGCGCATGGTTCGTATTTGCGCTTATTACCAGCACGGCGAATTCCTCCCCGCCGTAACGTATGAAATAATCGCCTGGCCGCAGTGATTTTCTAATGGTTTCCGATACGGACGACAATACTTTATCGCCAAAAACGTGTCCGTATGTATCATTGACATTCTTGAAATGATCCAGGTCAAGCATCAAAAGCGCCAGATCCCTGTTATGCCTGATGGCGCGCGCGATTTCTTCCTGCAGCAGCTTTTCAAAATGCCGCTTGCTGTAAGCGCCTGTCAGTTTGTCCTTGAGCAGCGGGTCTAAAATCGCATGAGAGTATTTTGACAGCGATATCCAGGACAAACACAATATGACCAGATAAATAGCGTACAGCGCGAAATGCAGCAATTTCAGGTAGTTATATAGGTGCGAGCCGTCGATGTCCACGCCGACCAGCCCCAGTGTTTCTCCGTTGCCGTCCAATATGGGCGCGTATGCGCCAAGCAATGTCCCCCATTTCGAATATTCCGCAGGCTTGAACCCGGTGGGCTTCCTGGCGGAATACGCGATTTCTTCCTGCGGATCAATCGGTTCCGTCGATCCCGGCGGGGAGCTTTCCGGGCTTCCTATCGGTTCGGCGTCCAATATGTATTCTATGGTTTCCTCGTCAATTCTCCGTATGGTGTAGATGTATTTAATTTTGCTGTTGGCTTTGATGTCCGAAAAATAAGCCTGTATTTTTTGGTAATACTCGGAGTTCACATCCCTGGTTTCAAGGAACGATTTGTACTCCTCCATATTCCACATCAGGCTGTCCGCTATTGAAACCGCGATGCCCTTGGCGCTGGATTCGAGCTGTTCCTCTATAACATTATTGGATGTAAAGTACACGGTTGTTTGTATGGCAGCCATGATAAGAACCAGGGCGGTCATGCAAACAACCATCAAACGTATTTTGAATGTTCCGTATAGTTTATCCATCCATATCACCTATAAAGTCAGGTTATCAGAAAAAAGGCATGGCGCAAAACCAAATCTGGCGCGTACCGAATAATCAATATAATATCAATGCGGGAGGCAACCAAAGATGAAACGGATAACTACTACAAATATCTCGGATACCTCGCATGATGACGCGCCACGGCTCACATCGGCAGATCTTGGCCGAGCCAGACACCGGATCAACGGACAGAATGTCAGCCGCGCTGAATGGGCGGCCGCAGTTAATAAACGATTGAGCAAACAGCGGGTTACAATCATGCTTGATACGGAGGTGCTGGAATTTTTCAAGGCCAGAGCGGGTGAACGTGGTTATCAGACCTTGATTAATAAGTCTTTGCATCAGTTCATGCAAGGCGAAATTCTGGAAGACGCCTTGCGACGTGTATTACGCGAAGAGTTACATTCGCCCAGGTTGTCCTCTTAGCGGGTATATGTAACATATGACACCAAAAATCACTCACGTTATTTACGACAACGACGGGCTTCTGCTTGACACGGAACCTTTTTACACGGAGGCGCATGGAGAGGTCGCCGCCCGTTACGGCAAAACGTTCGACTGGTCAGTTAAATCAAAAATAATCGGTCTGAAGGCGGAGGATTCCGCCCGCATATGCATAGACGCGCTTGGCATACCTCTCACTGTTCCGGAATATCTTGAGGCGCGAAAGGCGAAGCTGGAAGAGCTTTTTCCGGGATCGGAACCTCTTGCCGGCGCTGTCCGCCTGACGCGCTGGTTTGCGGAACAGGGCGTGCCGCAGGCGGTCGCTACAAGCGCTGACCACCACCATTTTGATCTTAAAATCCTGCGACATCGCGATTGGTACGCTCTTTTTGATTGCGTCGTAACCGGAGACGATCCGGAAGTCCGGCATGGAAAGCCCGCCCCGGACATTTTTTTACTCGCGGCCCGCAGGATGAATGCCGATCCGAAACACTGCCTGGTTTTTGAGGATTCTCCCGCGGGAATCGTCGCGGCGCGCGCCGCAGGCATGTACGCCGTCGCCGTTCCCGACCCGCACATGGATCACGGCGTCTACCGCGACGCGCATGAGATCCTGCGCAGCCTTGAGGAGTTTGACCCTTCGCGGTGGGGATTCGTTCAATCGACACGGACATAGTGGTATAATTAACGATTATTCACGTATTTTTATTTGCGAGTAAATCAAAAACCCGAAGGATGGAGAGGAATGCCCCTTGATTTAACCAGCCTGATAAATAGCGTAAATTCCTTGCTGGAAGCGGTTGACGTTTATCATAAAGCGAAAAGTTTGCAGCATGACAATACTCCGGTTTTGAAAACGCTTCGCGCCGGCGTGATTCAGAATTTTGAAATTACCTATGAAGTGGCATGGAAAATGATGAAGCGCTGGCTCGAAAAAAACGTCCGTGATGGTCTGGTTTCAGGCAAACCTCAAATTGAGCTTTATCGCCGCGCGGTCGAATACGGGCTTATTTCCGATGTCGAGGACTGGATGCGTTTTCATCGGTCAAGGAACCGCACGTCTCATGTTTATGGAGAAGCTCTGGCGGTCGAAGTCCTGGCGCAGGCGGTTCTTTTCTGTCCGTTTGCGGAAACCCTGTTAGAACATCTCAAGGCGAATAACCCGTGATTGACTTAACCGACAAGCAGGCGTCGCTTGTACGTTCGATTTTAAAGCAATATTTCCCGCGTGGAGAAGCGTGGGTTTTTGGATCCCGCTATAATGGATGCGCGAAAAAATCTTCCGATCTTGATCTGGCGTTAAAATCAGACCGTCCGTTGACGCTGGACGAACTTGGTTTGCTTGACGAAGCGTTTGAAAATTCATCCTTGCCTTTTCGCGTCGACGTGGTCGACTACATGAGCGCCGGAGAAAACTTTCACGCCATAATCAATAAAAATTCCGGGTTGTTTTACAGTTCCGGAATGTCTGCGGACGGTGAAATACAACTAGAAAATAAACGAACACGGAGGCAATAGTAAATGTCGAGTATCAACGAACGTGTCGAATGCAAAGAATTACTGAACAAACTCATGTCGGCCGAAGATGCCGTCAAACTGGTTTCAAATCATGACAAAATTGGAATCAGCGGCTTTACAAAAACGGGCGAGCCTAAAGTATTTCTCCCCGCGCTGGCGCGCCATTTCACGGCGAACGCGCCCGATAACCGGGTAAGCCTGTTTACCGGCGCGTCTTTAGCCGAAGAAGTCGAAGGGCCGCTGGCGCCCTATCTCGAAGAACGCGCTCCATATATGTCGTCAAGCGCGTCGCGAAAGCGCATCCACGCCGGGGAAATGGATTTCGCCGATATTCATCTTTCGGCATTCGCCCGCAACCTTGCCTATGGATTTTACGGCGATCTTGATCTTGCCGTTGTCGAGGCGTCGCGCATTCGCCCGGACGGCAGCGTTATTCTTTCCGGTTCCGCGGGCATATCCGCCGAAGCGCTCACACACGCAAAAAAAGTGATACTTGAGGTGAATACCGCGATTCCGGACTATACGGGATTTCATGACATCGCGCTTCCAAACGTATATCCAAACGTCAACTGGCCGGTTCCGCTCGTGAATATCGGCGACCGCGTCGGACTCCCGTACGTGGAGTTGGACAAAAGCAAAGTCGTCGCGGTTGTCGAGTCGAATCTGCCGGATTACCCCGTGGCTTTCAAGGCGGCGTCTCAGGCTGAAATCAAAATCGCGCAAAACGTGATTGAATTTCTGCTTTACTGCAACAAGCGGTTTAACTGGGGCGACAGGCTGCCGCCTATGCAGTCCGGCGTAGGCAATATCGCGAACGCCATCGTCGGCGGGCTCTACGATTCGCCCTTCAAGAAAATCAGGTTCTGGACGGAAGTTTTCCAGGACGGGATGATGCGCTACGTCGAGGATGATGAAAAATTTGAAGGCGCGTCCGCGACCGCCGTTTCATTTTCTCAACCGGCGCGGGACGATTTTCATCGCCTGTTCGCAAAATGCCGTGAAAAGCTGGTGCTTCGGCCCATGTGGCTGTCAAACAACGGCGAACTTATCTCGCGCATGTTTGTCGTCGCCATGAATACCCCGATTGAAGTTGATATCTACGGACACGTTAATTCAACGCATGTGGACGGTTCAAAAGTCATAAACGGTCTGGGCGGCAGCGGCGACTTTTTCCGCCACGCCTATCTGAGCATCGTGCATACGCCGTCGGTGCGCAAACTCAAGGACGGGCGCACGGTCAGTTGCGTGATGCCGTATGTGCGCCATATTGATCACACCGAGCACGATATCCATTGCGTTGTTACCGAACAGGGTTTTGCGGTCAATCTGCAAATCCGTTCGGCGTGGCGACGCGCCGGTGAGATCATTGAAAAGTGCGCGCACCCGCATTTTCAGCCGATTTTGCGCGAATACCTGAAATCGGCGGGCGGCGGCGACGAGCCGCGCATGGCCGATATGGATACGCTGCAGGGCTGGTGGAAGGAATACGACGCCGTCTGCCGGTCTTTCCCCGCATAAGTGATGTTTTTATATATCCCGCCAAATAAGCGAATTTATCGCTTGTTTGGCGGGATATCTTTTTGATGTATCGCCGCGCCTGAGCAATGAGAATGTTTTTGAAAGGACTTTGTCGATCAGGAAAGGTATGATTCACGGTTTATGTCTTTACTGAAAGCTTTTGAACGCCTGGTAAGCCCGCAGAACAGAGCGGGTGGACACGGTTATGCCAATATAAACGCCGTCCGCGTTCTGTCCGTTGATGAAACCTCCGCTTCGGCGTGGATCACGGGGACGCCGCGCCATACCGTTTGCTTCGACCGCTCCGGTAAAAACCTGTTTTATTCCTGCGACTGCCCGCAATTTTGTGAAGACGGTAAAGTCTGCAAACATCTATGGGCCGCGCTCATTGTGCTGGAAAAAGACGGGCATCTTCGGAAATGGGAGTCTGATTTTCCCGTCAATCTTATACCGGAGACTTTCGAAGACGCACCGGATGACCCGTTTGAAGATTTTGAGGATTTCGAGGATTTTGAGGATTTCGAAGAAGACCCATTCACCATGGTGGCGGATCTGCTCAACCGTGCTTCAATAACGCCGCCCGGCGCGGACGGTCGGCGGCTTTCCTCCTGGCGGACGGTTATTGAAAGCGTTCAACGTTCCCAACCCATAGCGCGCCGGATGGCCGACTGGCCGAAAGGAAGAGAAATAATTTACGTCGTTGACAGGTCGCGCAGGTTCACGGACAAAAACATGGTGATCCGCGTTGATGTACGCGATCCCAAAAAAAACGGCGGCTGGAAAAAAAATAAAACACTGCACTTGCCGATCGAAACTTTGCCCGAACTGCCCGATCCCTCCGACCAGGAAATTCTGAACCGGCTGATCGGCGCCAGGCGCGACACCTGGTATTACACATCGACAATGGATTCGCAATTCCGTTTTCATCTCGAACAAAGGGAATTGAAAACGCTGCTCCCGCGTATTGCCGAAATCGGGCGGCTGTATCTCGACGCAACCGGGAATAATGATGACTTGTCGCCGTTGGTTTTTGACGACGGCGCGCCCTGGGATTTTTTCATTGAGGTCATTCCGGATTCTGAATTCGAACCTGATTCCCCTAACGGACGTTATATAATCGGCGGCGCTTTCTACCGTAACGGCGTCAGACTCGACGCTGCCTGCCCGGAATTTTTATGCGCCGAAGGATTTCTTGCCGCCGATGGAAAAATCGCCCCGTTTTCCGGATCTTTTGAATGGATTGATTATTTCAGACAGCAGGAAGCTTTTTTCGTGCCCGCCCGTGAGGCGGATCAATGGCTGGAAGCCATGTACAAACTTGGAGGCGCGCCGCCTCCGATGCGCCTGCCTGAAAATCTGCGCCTTGATGAGATCAGGCCGGTCCCGCGTCCGTTTATTAAAATAAAATCAACGAATGAACATGTGGGAAATTCCGGATTAGAAGGCTCTTTGTATTTCGATTACGAAGGAGTATTGATCCCCGCTTCCAATATGGCGAATTTTGTCCCGCAGGCGGCCCTGCGCCGGCTTATCGCCCGCGATTTAAAACTGGAAGAACAGGCCAGGGAAAAACTGTCCGCTGTCGGATTCAACTATAAATCATTTAACTGGAGAGATCCCGTCTGGATTATTTCCCACGCGCGTTTTTCGAAAGCCGTGCGGGAACTGGTCGCCTCGGGATGGCATGTGGAAACGGAAGGCCGGATCATGCGCGGCCCCGGCGAATTCAACATGCGCGTTTCATCCGGCATCGACTGGTTTGAACTGCACGGCGACATCGATTTCGGCGGGGCGAATGTAAAGCTCCCGCGCCTTTTGGCGGCATTGAAACGGCGGGAAACAACCATCCGCCTGGACGATGGGAGTTACGGCGTCATACCCGATGACTGGCTGAAAAAATACGGCATTCTTTCAGGGCTTGGAACTGCCGCGGATGACCACGTCCGGTTTAAACCCCACCAGGCCGGCATTCTCGACGCGCTTTTGGCTACGCGCCCGGAAGTGAGTTGCGACGAGCTTTTTGAGCATGTACGCAGGGAACTGCGTAATTTTTCAGGCATCGTCCCGGCGGACGCACCGGCGGGGTTTCATGGAGAGCTCCGTACGTATCAGCGCGAAGGATTAGGCTGGATACATTTCCTGCAAAAACTCAACCTGGGCGGATGCCTGGCCGACGATATGGGATTGGGCAAGACCGTCCAGGTGCTTGCGCTGCTCGAAGAACGCCGGGCGGCCCGCGCCGGCTTGCGTAGTGAAATCCCGCCATCGCTTGTTGTCATGCCCCGATCGCTGGTTTTTAACTGGCTGCGTGAAACCGCGCGTTTTACGCCTGAGCTTCGCGTTCTTGAACACACGGGCATCGAGCGTATTCGCGGGCATGAACATTTCGACGACTACGACGCAGTTTTCACAACTTATGGCACGCTCCGACGCGACGCCGCGTTTTTTCAGGAAAAAACGTTTGATTACATCATCCTGGACGAGGCGCAGGCCATTAAAAACGCCTCGACCGGATCGGCAAAAGCCGCGCGGCTTTTGAAAGGACGTTACCGTCTGGCGTTGTCCGGCACTCCGGTCGAAAACCACATTGGCGAACTCTGGAGCCTTTTTGAATTTCTCAACCCCGGGATACTTGGTCCGGCTTCGGTCTTTAAGCCCGGCAAAGGCGCGGCGGAAAAGCCCGATGATGAAACGATCGGCTTTTTGGCAAAAGCGTTGCGCCCGTTCATTCTGCGGCGCACAAAGTCGCAGGTGGCGCGCGATCTGCCGGAAAAAGTTGAACAAACGCTTTTCTGTACGCTGAAGCCAGCTCAGCGCGCCCTTTATAACGAATTGCGCGACCACTACCGGCACGCGCTTTTAGGCCGCGTTCGCAGTGACGGGCTTGAAAAATCGAAGATGCACATTCTTGAGGCGCTTCTGCGTTTGCGGCAGGCAGCCATACATCCCGGATTGATCGACCCGCAGCGCGCTGATGAACCGGGCGCGAAAATGGATCTGATTCTTGACCAACTGCGGGAGGTAATCGCGGAAGAACACAAGGCGCTGGTTTTTTCGCAGTTCACCTCGATGCTGACCCTGCTCCGTCGGCGCCTGGATGATGAAAATATTCGTTATGAGTATCTCGACGGAAAGACAAGAAACCGCGCGGCCCCCGTCGAACGGTTCCAGAACGATCCTGATGTAAAACTGTTCGTTATCAGCTTGAAAGCGGGAGGTCTCGGCCTGAATCTTACAGCGGCGGAGTATGTCTTCCTGCTCGATCCCTGGTGGAATCCAGCGGTGGAAGCCCAGGCGGTCGACCGTACGCACCGCATCGGGCAGACCCGTTCCGTTTTCGCCTACCGGCTCATCGCAAAAGACACGGTCGAGGAGAAGGTGCTGCAACTGCAGGCTTCCAAGCGGGAGATTGCCGACTCGATCATCAATCAGGACGGCAGCGTCCTGCGGAATCTGCGCGCGGAAGACCTGGAACTTTTATTATCGTAGGGGCGAATAATTATTCGCCCCTACGGGTTTATGACAACCTCATACTGTTGAAAGTATCAGCTTGTAAACTTTCGAGAGACAAATCATAGTCGGCTTCTTCAGGCGTTTGAACTATTTCGTAAAAACCGACTACATCTTTCAAAAAATCAGCAAAATCAGGATAATAAAGAAACTCCATCTTCGCGGCCAGCCTTCTTTGATTCTGAATCTCATTTACGGAACAGACGCGGCCGCTTCCGGTTCCATATCCGCCTACGATAAAATTGAAGGCATTTTCATCCTTTACAAGCGTTCCGATTTCTTGCTGTGATTTCCCTGGAACCATTTCCGTGGAAAACTTCGTGATAATCTTATTAGGGTCAATCACGCAGTTTTTTTGAATATCATTTGCGTTTCCCCGGGCGATTATAATATCAAACGGCACGGGTTCCTTATTCATTGTGTAAGTATTCACATTGAATGTGATTTCCACGTCAGCCATGTCGCTTTTCACAAGCATTGCTTCGGTAGCTCCGCCAGGTTTCGGCGCGGCGGTCATATCCCCGCTGTAGACTATCTCGCAGCGATCGGTTTTGTATCCCGTATTCCATCCAATCGCGCTATTCTTCATCAGAGCGTGTAAATCCAGGTCTACCCGGTCGCTTACATCAAACCAGTGTATGGCCACAATGATACTTTCATCCTGCTCATTTTTACTGAAATTTTGTCAATAAACGACGGTTCGCTTTTCTCTGCCTGTTGCTCAGGAAAGGGTAAACTTATTACCGTCCCGCGAGGAATTACCCCCACAGTCTTTTTTCCGGAAGTGAACACAGGATATGAAATATTATCCGGAATGTAGAATTTTTTATCCGCAAGGTGCGCAAACCGTTTTCGCAGTTCCGCAATAACAGGCTTGTTTTTTTGATACAGCAAATCTGGCGGCTTTGCCGTCCTATTTTTTGTCCATACGGTGCTGTTCCTGATATTGTAATTGCGCGGCAGCACTGTTTGAGACGACGCGGACAGGACAAAACCAAGATATCCCCAGGTTTTTAAAAGCTGAACATCCGAAGCGCTCTGTACCGCCTTTTCAACATCCTCCGGCGTAATTTTAGTGTCGCAGATATTCTGCATTATATTAATGGGCAGCGGTTTGTGGTGTTTATCCGCAAGTTTCGATATTCTGTTGATAAACGTGTTGATATTTTTCGCCTCGTCAGTAGCAGGATTTTTCTGTTTCAGCGCAAGCCAGTATTCATGGTAACGGTGGTATGAACGCGCAATCACATACGGGTTTAAAATATTTATTGCTCCGTGGACATACGCTGAACCGTCTTTTCCGGATGCCCAGCTTCGGAGCTTGTCTATTACCTTTCTGTTTTTGATAAGGAGCGTTCTTTCAGTCGCTTTAAAAATGATATACCTCAGAAATTCATCGGCTCTCGACGGGATTTTGTTCAAAGTGCCGTAAAGTCTTATTTTAAGTTCCCTGTTTGGAAAATCCGCAATTTCATCGGTTGTAATGTCAGGGAAATAGTGGATAAAAAGTATAATTAAGTCATCCAGCACTTTGTCTGAAAGTCCCGTGTTCTGTTTTGCAAACGCGATGATTTTATCGCGCAATCGCTCAGAGGCATACGGGCGAATCACGGCAAGCCTGAGGCCGCGTATAACTTCAGGGATTTCCAGATTTTCCGCCGGAATGTAAACAGTATTACCGTCATAACATCCGAACAGTTCCGCACCGTATGTAGTGAAGTAATTCAAAAGCTGCTGATATACCAGCGTTCTGTAATCGGTATTTTCAACGGTGGAAAACGACTTGTGAAAGGTGTTGTTTAGGTCGGTTACATCCGTGCCCCACGTTTTTATGGCTATATCCGCAACATTTTCGCTTATTGCGTATTCACGCACATCGGCGGCAATCAACGCCCCGAAAAGCTTCCGGTTTGCGTTTTGAACATCATGTTTACCATCACAGGCTGAAACATCCCACCCCTTGAAAAGCCGCATAACCGCGCTTATAACTTCCGTTTTCACTTGCTTCGTCTCCGTAACGGTTGTTTGCGACATGAATCGGGCGGGCGGTAAATCTTTTGCAATGAAGTTAGTAAGGAACCGCCTTTGCCCGAAAAACGCCACGCCTGCGGAAAGCAACCCAAAACAGCCCCGTATGTGGGACTGATACCAATAAAGGAGCTTTTTTCGCGTCGCGGAAAGAATGTGGTGTTCATTCGCGGAAAATATACGCTGCTCTACCAACTGAGCTACTGCCCCATAAAAGCTGCGGCGGGGCAGGCAGGATTCGAACCTGCGGCCTGCGGGTTATCAGCCCGTAAGGAATTTTCTTTGCAAATGAACAACCACCTCAATTACACGCAAACCATTGATTCCATCGCGTTCGCCAGTTTCGCCGTGTCGAATCCAAGCGAAACAATGCGGACGTTTTCCGGAATCATTTCGCCGGCGGCCTGAAAATCGTCCACGGGAGCAATCAGCGCGCATCCGAATTTCGGATTCAGTATTTCCATATGCCGCCGTATGCGTCCGAAAAGTTCATCCTCGCCGCCCGGAGCATCCATGTTTACAAATTCAACAAACCAGTCCGGCGGCGTACGGTTGCCTTCATAAATATCGGCGTAAACCGGAATCTTATTTTCGCTCTCGATAAACGACAGGAGGAAGGCGCGGGAGTCCAGCGCAAGAGACGTGTCGCCCGTTCTTCTTTTTGGACGACCCGGCGGCCTGATCTGGACAAAATATTCGTCGATTTCCATCGACAGCGACATTTTGACGGCGACAAGCGAATTAAACCGGCGCGAGCGTACGACAAATTCAGGGATACGCATGGTAGGATGATGACACTGTTTGCCGAAAGAAACCGTTTCAAGTTCGCACAGGCAAGGCTTTAGTTCTTCATCAAGACCGACAAAGAACGCCTCTTCTGGTTCAAGCAGCTTGACAAGCTCAAGGCCGACCCAGCGTTCATAACCAAGACGGAATAGTTCCGTGACATAAGCGGCGGCGCTCTCTTCGGCCAGGCGTTCAAATTCCGCCTCGTCTATTTTCCCCTGAATCAGGTCAAACAGGCAGTTGTAGACCGCCCTGATCAGTCCTTCCTCCGGATTGTGCAAAAACACATCCAGATCGACAGGCATGCCGATTTTTTCCACTCCAAGCAATCCGGCCGCTTCTTTTTCTATACTGATATAACGCTCGCTGAGCGTCCGCGCGCTGACAGGCAGAGCATCCAGGCGCTTTGCGGCGACGGCTCCTCGAATATCGTCAAATATGCGATAGAACTCGTCGCGCAACGGCTGAGGAATGGAAATTTCATTTTTTGTGATAACGATTTCCGTATGGGCCGCGATATATTCCCGCAACCGCGCATATTCATTTTTCCAGCCGGTTAATCCAGTCATGAAAAATCCCCGCCCCTTTTCGGATGAATTGCATAAACCACAATTTTACATTAGAGGCGGACGCAAAACCATGTTTGGTTTGCGAAAATCAGGCAAGTCAAAGGCTGGAATGACGATATGAAGATGTTGTGAAAATTGTTTTCATGATATAGTAACTTGTTTACGGCTTGTTATCGCTGGAGACTGTTCACGATTATGGGGATTTGCGTCGCCCGCCAGCCTGTTTTCAATAAAGGCCTTAATATATACGGTTATGAACTCGTTTATCTGGATGATTCCCGAAAAGAGAAAAACTCTGTCGAAATCGACGGCGCAACAAGCGACAGACATTCTTCGCAAACGATAATCCACAGCTTTCATGATTTTGGCATCGCGCGCGTAACCAATAATAAGCGCGGGTTTGTCCGCTTCACGGAAAAACTGCTGCTTGACATGGTGGCGACTATTCTGCCATCCAGAATTCTCGTCATAGAACTGGCGAAAACGATCCTTCTGACTCCGGAAGTAACCGACTCGTGCCGCAATTTGCAGGATAAAGGATATTTAATCGCGCTGGACGGCTTCCGTCCTCATGAAGACCCGCCAACGCCGCTGCTTGACATGGCGGACATAATCAATGTTGAATTTGACCGTGATCACAGGGACGAATTCAGGGAATTTGCCGTTAAACTGCATAAAGATCATCCTCAAACGCAGCTTCTTGCCAAAAAACTGGAAAAACCGTCCGAATTCGAACTGGCGAAAAAATGCGATTTCACGCTGTTTCAGGGGAATTTTTTCAGCAAACCCACCATCGTAAAAAACAAGGCGCTTCTTCCCGCGCCAAAGCGGCTCCAGACGCTGCAACTGATCAGGCTTTCCCTTGATCCGGACGTGGACTACAAAGCGGTCTCCGATACAATCAAGCAGGACATATCGCTTTCGTTCCAGTTGCTGCGCGTCATCAATTCCATGCATTTCGGATTGCGTTACACTGTAAGCAATATCCGGCAGGCTCTTACCATTCTGGGCGCCATGGAATTTAAAAAATGGGTCACGCTGATCTCGCTGTACGGATTGTGTGACAACAAGCCGGTTGAACTCATTAAGCTGTCCATGGTACGGGCGCGTTTTATGGAATTGCTCGCGCCCGACGTAGGGATGGCGGATCACGCGGAAGACCTTTTCCTTATGGGATTACTGTCTCTTATGGACGCCATTATGGATATGCCCATGACGGCGATCGTGGCGCAGACGAATATATCGACGCATATTGCCGCGCCGCTTCTTACGCACGATGGGGAATTCGGAAATCTGTTGAAACTGATCGCATGCTACGAACAGAGCGACTGGGATCAGGCAAAAATTATCGCCGCGCGGTACGAGGTTTCGCTTGAACGCATTTTCGACATCTATATTCAGGCTATTGAATGGGCGCAGCGGCTTTACGTCGGCGGGGCGCCGTACAACTAAATTACTCTTTTGAATTGACCTGTACGCGGCAACTCGTGGATAATGTAAGATTACGAAATATAAAATTAAGGAGATACAGTCATGGCCGACCTTGCGGGTGTAAACGGACAGAGAAAAGAATTTAAGGTTGTTGGAAGACCGAATGTTCCAGGCTTTGTGTCCTGGGCGCAGGCGACGGGCGTCGCGAAATTCGGCATAGATTATGTCGTTCCCGACATGCTGCACGCCAAATATCTAAGAAGCCCCCACGCGAATGCTCGTATCAAATCAATAGACGCCACAAAGGCTAAGGCGGTTCCCGGAGTAGTTGATGTCGTCACATGGGAAGATCCCGATCTTAGAGGCACGGGAGGAATAACCGATTACGCCGACTATGAAAGCATGGAAGTCGGCGCGATGGTTCTTGCCGAAAGTGAAGACGCCTGCGAAGAGGGATTGCGCGCGCTGGTTATAGATTGGGAAGTTTTTCAACATGTCGTTGACGTGAGGGAAGGCAGAAAGTCCGATGCCCCGGTGGTCAGGGCGTTTTACTCTCCCGCGCCGAAAACCGGCGGAGCGGGAAAACCCGGAGGAGCAGGCGGCGGAGCAGCAAAAGCCGGCGGAGCGGGCGGAGGAGCGCCTGCGGCTAAAGCCGGAGGCCCCGGCGGAGCGCCCGGAGGAGGTCCCGCGCCCGCGCCAAAACCCAACGACGGGATGGGGGGCGTATCCACCAATCCCCCAAAACAGGGAAACGTCTCATATTCCTTTACATCCAACAATTCCGGGGATGTCCAGGCCGGTTTCAGGGAAGCCGACCAAATTATTGAATATGATATAAACACCGCCGCGTTTTCCGGACATATTCCCAGCCCTCTGGGCACGGTCGCCTGGTGGTTTGACGACGCCGTTAACGGTGAAGGGAAAAGCCTGCGCATTGAGGGAGTTCCATGGGGACACGGATCTGTGGCCAGCGCCGCACGCGTTCCGGCCAACAAGGTTTTTCAGGAGTGCATGTTCACAGGCGGCAGGTATTGCGACTGGGGCATCCGAAAAACGCAGCAGATCACCCCGGCGCTCGCCCGACGAACCGGACGCCCTGTCAGGTGTATCCAGAGCCGCGCGGATCAGTACGACTTCAATCTGAACGACCGCTATGTGCACATGAAAATCGGCTATAAGAACAACGGCCTGATCACGGCCATCGAGGATTATTCGATAGCCGATAACGGATCGACAGGGAGTTCCAACTTCGGAACCACTATGGATCAAAACTACGGCCCATACTACACAACCAAATGCCAGAACATCAAACAGAACATGGAAACCGTCGACACCAATCGCGGCAAAATGTATCTCAGCGGTCAGCACAACCCGATGGGCTGGGATACCCTGATGGCCGGCATACATTTGATCGCGGAAAAGCTGGGCAAGGATCCGATAGAGATCGCAACGCTTAACCTTCATGGGCCTACGTCACAGAACGATCCAAATCCGGTGCCAAGCTACGACGCGTGTGTTTCGGCGCTGAAAAATGATCTAAAGTGGAACTGGCACCCCACTGGTGCGAGAAAACTGCCCGACGGCCGCATGCACGGAATAAGCTTCCGTTACAATCAGTGCCCGCGCCACTCAGTCAGCGGATACAATCCGAAACTTGAATATAGAAACGGCGCCGTATATCTGCCTACATCCGGTACGATTATCGGCCACTATGGCCTCGAGTGCAACGCCATGGTCATCGCCGAGGAACTTGGCATTGATTACAACAACGTCCACGTAGTCCTGAATAATCAGGAAACTTACAGACCCTACGGCGGCGGCAGCGATGGATCGACAGCGTCTTCATGGGCGATAAAGGAATGCGCCAACAAGCTGAAAAAAATGATCCTGGAAGCTGTGATTGAGGAAGCCGCCAATCCCGCCGCGGGCGGCGGCATGGGCATGGGCGGATTCGGAGGCACTCCGGGCGCAAAGCCCGCCGTAAATCCGTTCAAGGGTTTGCGGGCGGACGCTCTGGATATAGCGGACGGCAGGGTCATCGTCAAGGCTGATCCGTCACAGGGCATGCCGCTTGCCCAGGCGTGCCGCACAAATCTGTTCGCGACAAACGCAGGCATCAGGCCGCCGAACGCGGCATGGTCGGCGCAGGGCAGGGAGTTGGACGTCATGAATGTGGCGGTATGCGAGGTCGCCGTTGACACGGAAACCGGAGAGGTGGAAGTGCTCAGGTTTGCCGTGGTCGCCGATCCCGGCAAGGTGCTGCGCCCGACGTCGTTCGAGAGCCAGATTCACCAGGTAATGGATTTCACCGTCGGCTGCCAGCTCAAGGAGGAATTTATTTACGACAGGAATACCGGATTGAAACTCAGCGCGAATATGGTTGAGTATAAAAAAGTCGGCATGCTTGACATGCCGCCGGTAGATTTGGTTACGCTTGAAACGCGTGCCAGCAACGCGTGTTATGGCGGAAGCGGCATCAGCCATTCGCTGGCCAACACGCACCTTGTGATTATGGCCATCCAAAACGCTATCGGCAAATGGGTGGAATCTCCGGCGACGCCGGAAAAAGTCCTGAAAGCTTTGGGAACGGCGTAATTATTTCATCCATCATCAGAGGCGCGAAAATCACGCCTCTGGAGTTTGTACATTTTAGATTGCCGATAAATAAATATGAAGCGCGCCGAAGGTGTGCGTTCAAACGGGCTGAAAGCCCGCAGCATAATAGCCCAGGGCAAAGGCGCGTAGCGCCGTCGCCCTGGGCTACGTACAGCAAAGAACCGCCGCCCTGTAAGGGCAAGGCATATTTGAGTTCGTGAACCGCACAAAATAAGGCATTGTAAGCCGCCATCCAAGGACAATGGATGGAGTGGTTTTTCTCCCCTCCCGCAACCTGCGATATGCAGATTTATTTTAATTTAATAAAAACGGCCTGTAGTAAAGACTTCCATCCCCTTGCCGAGCGGATACAAATTCTGGATACAGGGGATTGATAAGTATTGAAAAAGTATGTAAATTGTATGAATTGGAGGATGTATTATGCCTTTATTACAGGTAAGGGATTTCCCCGCAGATGTTTACGAAGAAATAAATTTCGAGGCCAAGCGGCAAAACAGAACGATTGCCCAGCAAACTATCGTTCTGATCAAAAAGGGTCTTGGTGAAGAAATTTCAAGCCAGGAACGACGGAAACGATTGCTTGAAAAAATAAGAAAAAACGATATTCCCGGGGAGGTAAAAGCAATAGATGTCGTAAAGTGGATTCGTGAGGACAGAAACAGATGATAGCGGTTATTGATGTTTCCGGTGTAATTGAAATTTTACTTAACAGGGAAAAAGCCGCTAAATTTGAGAAAGTTTTACAAGATGCAGATCTTATAATTACGTCTGATTTATATGTTTCAGAATTAACCAACACCTTGTGGAAATATTATACCGCAAAAATGAGAACAAAAGATGAATGTATAAAATACATAAAACAGGGACTCGGATTAATCGACCTGTTTGTGACTGCTAAAGAAATATGGGAAGAGGCATTTTCGGAGGGTATAAATAACAACCATTTGGTTTATGATATGATGTACATGGTTACCGCAAGAAGAAACAGCGGGGTATTGGTAACAAATGATTCCGTGCTGTCTGCGATCTGCAAAAAAAAACATGTACAAGTCTGTTGTTAAAGTGAAACACCTCGCGGATAAGGTCTGCCTCTATTTCATCACTCCTTTTGCCGCTTTTATTATTTTCGCCTTGTCGGGAACAGCGTAGTGTTCCATCGGCGGGCTGAACGGGATCGGCACATCCAGGCCGCAGACACGTGCCGGCGCGGCTTTCAGCTTGCTGAAAGTAGTTTTGTCCGAAACCGCCTGCGCCATTATTTCCGCCGCCGTGCCGCAGGTCTGGCACGCTTCATCAACAATCACAAGCCTTCCGGTTTTTCTGACTGAGCGCAGAATCGCCGCCGTATCCATCGGAACCAGAGTCCTCGGATCAATTACCTCCGCCGAAATCCCTGATTTTGCCAGGTCTTCGGCCGCCTCCAGCGCGAAATGCGCCATGCGCCCCAACGCGACAATAGTCAAATCCGTTCCCTTGCGCCTGACGGCTGCCTTGCCGAAAGGAATAAAATATTCGCCTTCCGGAACCGCGCCTGTTGTCTTGCCCAGCATGAACGGTTCGAACGAAATGACCGGGTTATTATCCCGTAGAGCGGTTTTCAAAAGCCCCTTCACATCGTAAGGCGTCGTCGGCAGAAGAATCTTCAGTCCCGGCGCGTTCATAAACATGGCGTAAGGGCTTATCGAATGCTCCGCCGCGCCGTAAAATCCGGCGCCCACCGTCATGCGGATAAGAATTGGAAATTTTGCCTGCCCGCCGAACATATAGGTTATCTTGGCGGCATGGTTGATCATCTGATCCATGGCGACAAAACCAAAGGTCGCCATCCTGAGATTAACGACTGTGCGGAATCCGGAACCGGCCAAACCTATCGACGCGCCCACAAAGCTGTTTTCGGCGATCGGCGTCAGCCTGACGCGGTCCGCGCCGAATTCCTCGCGCATGTCAAGCACAGGGTCGGTCCCCATATAAATGGTGCGCGGATCATTGCGAAATGTTTCGCGAATAGCCTCGCCTGCCGCCTGATCGTATGTAATCTCTCTCATATTGTTCCTC
>Ga0082212_10003678_pt1 | contig 21595 bp, 14 predicted proteins | sample TergutNt197P3_FD_71548 | JGI IMG/M metagenome (GOLD analysis project Ga0082212, IMG submission 71548) | Neocapritermes taracua P3 segment gut microbial communities from Petit-Saut dam, French Guiana - Nt197 P3 | ecosystem: Host-associated > Arthropoda: Insects > Digestive system > Gut ... | reverse complement strand
GGCAAGTGAAGAGAAAATCTCCTTTTCGTATTCAACGCCTTGATTGCCGTCAACGACTCTGCATTTTTTCGTTGGGTCTGGCACGAATACCAGTACCGATCTCGGCTCGATGCCGATTTCACTGAATTTCCAGTTGGGTGCTCGGAGCGGATACAACGAGGCGACACGGGCTTGAGCCGATTTATCCTCTGGAGAGGTGATTTTGTCCAGCACTTTTTGAGTCGAAGGGGTTACATCGTTGATTTCGTGTGCTTTGAGCAGAGTGACGATCCGATCCGGTGATGTCGTAAAAAACTCACGTCTTTTATTGGGTCGGTCAACGGCAAAGGCTTTGTGCAGGGCTTTTTCTACCTTCGTTGCATCGGCAACTTCAGCCGCATACAGGCATACGAACGGTGCCGGAACACCGGAAGAGTCGTACAATCCTTTGAGACGCTCTTCAACTTTGTCTCGTGAAGTTTTACCGATTTTGACATAATCGGGCATAGCGGGATTCGTGAAAACGTAAACGATTTCGGTCATATCAAATTTCCTTTTGGTTAAAGTTTTTCACACCGTTGCAATCACGATGATTGCAGAATCACGGTGTGGTTCGGTCAAGTTATTTGTTGTCGCTCAAGCCGTGAACCATAAGCCACCAAAAATGTCCCGAAGCAAATGATGATTACGTTCAACTGAAACCGTTGTCGTAATTGCACTCGACCGAAAACCTCAACGACTTCTGCAAAGTCGTGCATATACTTTGACTTGTTCGTCTCACTATGTCCACGTCCATAATCGTCATTAGAGTGGATTTGCATCATCTCCGTTAACGGACTCACCGCCCTGTAACACTGGTCTGTAAGTGTTCCTACAAGGTCAAGTGAGCCTAAGAGAATGGCAGTTATCCCTACCACATGGATAACCCGAACGATGTTAGCGACAAGCCAAGTCTCGATTTGTGCCCGATACCTGAAATAAACGATAATGAGAACCACGAGAAGGAGAAAGCCGAAAAATGACATAGTATTTTGCTGGGGTTAAGGGTTATTTGTCGAGCAACGGCAACAAGAGACGCTCACAACGGGAGCGGTACGCAAAGTAGAAACGGAGTAATCCCTCCAACCAAAGAGGCGCATTGCAAAAAAGCGAGATGCTGATTTTGTCCGCAAATGTACACGCACGCTCCCTCTACGGAAGCACGCAACTTTGTACATTACCGACACTTTTCTACCCGTTTCCGGTTGGTTGTGTAGAAAACTGCCGTCGCCGAAGCGATTCTACTTACTTGTTGTGTACTCGAAATTCAGTTTGTTCGGCACGCTTCTGCGCACCGTTCCCGCATTGTATTGGATTCTAACTTGGAGTCAAGTCGGGACGGGCGTTTGGATTATAGTTGCGTCAAAATCTGAATCCCACGTTAACGGGGGCTTGCCTTTTGCGTGGGAAATGCGATATTGGACTCAAAGGCATAATTCCCCTATTTTTACCCCAAAACCGCTATTTTTTTGCAATAACCGCTACAAAACCGCTGTAAAACCGCTATGATACTCCAATCACTCCCAAAATCGGCGAAAACCACTGTAAAACCCGTACATAACCGCTTTTTATCCTAAAATATCCCCTAAAACGCTCTACGTTCGCGCACGTTACGCTGGGGAACGGGTATCAGGGGATTTTTTTTACCCCCCCATCTGAATCCGCTCTGTGTGCGGGAGAGAGAGGGTATCAGAAGGGGTAAAATCCCCCTCAAAAGTCGCTCCCCACCGTGCGATATTTTGTACCGCTCTGATTGGGTGGTAAAATCAGCGGCAGTTTTCGGGTTACAGCATTTCCGCAAATTCGTCCAACGTTTTACTACGTCCGGCTTGCGCTGCCAGTGACTCTAATGCTATCGGGTCGTTCATCTGCCGTATCGCATCTTCGATTCTCTTCGGAACTTTACCAAACTTCGCACGGACGAACGTCAAGACCATATTCCTCCCCGTCTCGGTTTTCTCAGCGGCTCTGCCTCTTGCTTCACCGACTTCTTCTCTCTCTTCAAAAATCGTTTTAATCATCGCTCGTTCCTTTCCTTTGAATATCGGGTGTAATGCCTTATTCCACGTCGCTTCGTCAATCTTCCGATTGTGCGCCGCAAACGCCTTATTCACGAAGTCCATTAATTCCTTCGTCAATTCAATTTTTTGTCCCTCGTCGGCAACTTCCAAAAGCGGTTTTAATGCTTCCGGGAATCCGTCAATGTTGTCGCCAGTCATCTTGTGCAACATTCCCAACGCCAAACGCAATACCGTGCCGCCGACTAATTCATCGAAGTCCCACACCGGTAAATCGACCACATCGTATCTGATTTCAGGAACGTGTCCCAGCGGTTTGCCATCACGTCCTTTCGGCAGTAAATCCGAAATCGTAGGATACGCTCCCCGATGCGGTCGCTTGGACGTTCTCAAAATAATAAAATACGGAGCCGACAATGGTTTTCCGTCCTTCATTTCTGCGTCCCAAATCGCAGCGATGTACTTGAGCAATTTGTGCGGTATCTTTTTCAAACTGCCGCTCTGATGCTCAAAAATAATTATCGCCATCAGGTCGCCGGTTCCGTCTTTCAATGGACACTGGAAAACTAAATCGGCAATTCGTTCGTCGCCGTCTTTGCCGATGTAATGCGTCGGTGCTCGTGTGATTCTTGTTTCGTCGATTTCGGCAACGAACTTTTTATCGGCATAATTTAACAGGAAATCGGCAAAGACCAGCACACGACCGAACATCCTTTTAGCGAAGGTGTCGATATAGTTCCCCTGCTGTTTCGGCTCACTCTTCCGTTTGGACGATTTGGATTTCACTCTTTTATATTAACGAAAACACGGCGAAAAGCAAGGGGAGTTCTTGCCGATTTCAAGAGAGCCCGAAACAGTACATTTTTCCACTTCAAAAATCGCTACGTGACGCTATGCAAACAGGGGCGGGGGCTATGAAAAATAACGTTTGATTTTTTGACCTCATTTAGCCAGTTTTTCGTCCAAGCGCCGTCGGTGCATTCTTTGTTATTTTCGCTTCAAAGGCTCTTCCATTTCAAAAGAGCGTTCAAACGTTTCAATGGTTTCTGTCCTATCAGAATAGCCCGGAGCCTGTACCGCAAGTATAGGATTGCAGCCATACATGGGAATGTCGTTGTCAGTGCAATACTTTGCCATTGCCCGGTCGCACGTTCCGATGTCCCGTAACTGCCGGTAGGTATCAGGGCTGGAAATGCAATGAGCAATATCTTTTAGACATTGCGGACATCGTATCAGCAATGCGTGATGCCAAACTGGAAATTGTAGTCGTCTGTAAGGAACAATAGTTGTTTCCGTTTTTACCCATGCCGGTTCTGTCCACCAATCAAATTCTTCGTAACAATCTTCTATCCAGCCCACATACAATATCTTCCAATTTTCCGGCAATGCTTCCAAGACATCATTCATTCTTTCTGTTATTTGCGGGTGAAATACAACGTCATCTTCAAGGAATAACAGAGGTTTATTCGCTTCGTATGCTTCTTTCATACAATTCGATTTCGTAATCGCACACGACAACGTTGCTGGCGTATGCAAGTATCTGTATTCACTGGGATTGAGTGTCTGCGGTTCAATCGGCGACACGAGACAATTCTGATATTCGTTAATGCCGATTGCTTTGAAAGCAGTGTCCAGTAATTGCTCCCTATCCGTGCGGTGTGCAAAATGCGGCATACGGATAAGACAAGTGTCGATAATTTCTTGTAACGTTTTCATCTGCATTTGGTATCATTTCGATTTCTTTTTTCTCGCTGTCTTCGCAACAGACTCCCCTTTTACAAAGCCAAAAGTTTCTTTGATTTTACGACGCTTTATTTCGTCGTATTCCTCTTCGGTTCTCGCTAATGCTTCGATGACCTGAAACTCGACAGTAGAACCGATTGGAAAACACATATTCGTTACGCACGTCTCATTAACGCACTGAAACTGATACCGTGTGCTCTTTCCATTACGTCCCGCAGAAAAAGAAGTAACGCCAAGAGTTGCCTTCTTGCAATACGGACACTTCACATTGAAGAGCATAAAATCCGGTTCGTGTGTCAATTCAATCGGATACAGTTCGTCTAATTTGCTCATTTCATTTTTCTCCTTTCCTTGTTGTTTTGTTTTACGTCAATCCATTTTCCATTGGCGAAGTTCATCACGTCGCCCCGCTGTGTGCCGGAGAGCGAGTATTGCTTCTTCGGGCATCTTTGCAATCCGGTGGCAAAATGCTGTAACTCTTTGCCTTTTTTCCTGTGTAGCCACTTGTTTAGTGTTGTCCACTTTGCCGCCCATGTAGATTCGGTGTGTGGTAGTTGCAACATGATGTCAGGGCTAAAATCTAGCGTTGCGTCAATGAATGGACATTTTATCTTGCCGGTCTCTGTATCGTCTTTGCGTTTTGCATTTTTACGTTCATCTTCAAAGGGACTAAAATGCTTTTGATGTCGGGGATTGAAAATTGACAAGTCGTGGCAACCGAATACTGCTATTCTTTTGCCGTCGATTTTCTCTTTTATAAAATGCGTGTCAATCGGCATTTGAATAACAAAATCTTTTTCTTTCTTCTGTGGAAACGTTTTGCCCGTCCAATGTAATGGCATTTCATTTTGTAAATCATAGACGAGAACAAATTGTAAACGTTTCCCGCCACTGTCAATGCCGATAACAAAATAGTGAGCAACAGATTTCAATTCTTGTAACATTTTAGAATCGAACGAACGATAGAATTCTTCGAGTGCTTGCTCTTTCAAGATTTCAATTTCGGCAAACCATTTCTGTTTTTCTGTTTGTTCTTGCGGCTCTGAAAGTGGAATGTGAGTCAGGTCGTTGCTAAAAAATGTTAAGAAACCAGCGGGCAAGAGAACGAATTGATGTTTTTTATTTTCGGTCAAGAGTTGTTTCGATTCGGCGATGAAGTCTTCAAAGAGTTGCCGATTGTTTGCAATGCCGGGTTCCGTCACGACGATTCTAACGATAGTTGCCATAGTCAGGAATGGGTTAAAGTGTGTTGTTTTCGTTCGATTCGTTTTTCTGTCAATTTCGACAAAAAAGCCCTGTTTCCTAGGTTCAAACGATACTCCCATTGTAGCGCATTTTATATCAAAATCTAGGCGGGGTACTCTCTAAAATACCCCCTAAAATCCCCGTAAAACGCTCTACGTTCGCGCACGTTACGCTGGGGAGCGGGGGTGGGTATCTTATCCCAATCCCCCAAATCCCTCTCTAAAATCGTTCTGTGTTGTCTATAACTCTGCTCCCGATTTTCCACCAGACGCACGGAGTATTTCTCGCTTCTCTTCTATTAGAGTAGCGTCCAGTGGTGTTTGCCCCTGTCTGTTACGTGCATTGACGTTAACGTTTTCGATAGAAATAAGGTATCGAAGAACAGCAACAGAAAGGCTGCCATCAGGTTCCCTACTGCTAATTCTAGCGGCGACATGTAACGGTGTGTTTCCTGCTATCCCTACCGCATTAACATCGCTTCCCTGTGAAACAAGATATTTCACAATGTCTATAGCATGTGGAGTGGGAACACGTAATGTTAAATGTAACGGTGTCTCGTCGTTACCGTTTTTAATATTGACATTGGCTCCCTGTGAAACAAGATATTTTATAATGTCCAAGGCGTGAGGCGATTGGTTCATAGCGGCTCTGTGCAATACTGCTTCTCTTGTTTGATTCATAGGGTTAATATGTATGTGATTGACATCAATTTTTATGTGAACTCTTTCATCGGCATCAATAAAAATATCTGTTTCACGAACAGGACCACTGTCTATCATTTCTTGATACATGGCTCTGCCTACCCCGATAACATTTTGGTCAAACCAGTAACGCACGTCGTCCACAGAGCCGTGTTGCGCCGCTTCTAAAACGTTTGAAAAATGAGCCGACGTTTGTTCTTGCAACGGTTCTCTTACAGGCTGTACTCTTACGGGCTGCGGTCTCCCTTGCACCGGCTCGCGACTTCTGACAGATACAGTATCACTGTCGAGCAACGAACGGGGAGCAGTGGAAATACTTCTATTTATTGGAGTAGAAGTAGACTCCGGTTGCAATCTAGGTGCCGGTTCTGGTTTCAATTCCTGTTTCGGTTCTCTCACTACAACGGGCGGCGGGTCTTGTGCTTGCATTGGCTCCGCTACTGGTTGTGACATTTCTTGTAACGGCTTCTTTGCGATAGGTAACTCTTCAAATGGAACAGCCACTTCGTTTTTAGCGGTGGAAACCAACCCCACAGTCCAGCCCCCTATTACCATGACCACGCCGACGACAAGGAGAAATGCCAAGATGATAAGAATCCCCCCTCCAAATATCTCTTCAAAGTCGTAATTCCATTTCGCCATCGTTTAGTTGCTGTGTTGGAAGGTTGTTTTCGTATTCATTGCCGATTGCATTTTCAATCTTGTGTTTCGATTTCGTCCAACAATTTGAGAAGAGCGGCACGTTTGTCAAGATTGCCTACTCTGTCGATAATTGTTCGGAGTTCGTTGGCATTTTCTTTCGTAGGTACAACAGGTGCAATGTTTTGTAATTGTTCTTTGATACTGCTGTCTTTGATAGACCCAACAGTATATTTCCAGCCCTTCTTCACATAGTAGTTCACTGACTTTGGATTAACCATTTTCGGTGGCTTGCTCGTTTTGTCTTTTATATCTGTGGCACAGTGGACATATTCAAGAAAAAGAAAATCGTCTCCAAACCATTTATATTTGATGAGTGTAATAAGGCTTTCTTCTTCATCGGCTTCGTCAATTACAGGTTCGGTGAATTCTTTTGCAATGAGAATTATTTCGGCTTTGTCATTCGCACTTTTTCGAATGGGAACGTTATATTTTTCGCGCACGTCCCAGCAGACCGCCGGAAAGTGTTTTTTGATATACTGCCTGTATTTTCGCGCTTGGTATAAGGCTCTGCCTTTGCCGTCATCTTTTTTGAGTTCAAAGATAACGAATCTTTCACTGGCAGTGTTGTATGCAAGTATGTCAATGCGTCCCATCTTGCCAGAATCGTGTACCTGTCCTTCATTGAGTGAATACTCTTTCGCAACGAAAACGAAATTGAATTTTTGGAACAGTTTGACTCGATTGTCCCAAAGGAAATCCCGCAAGACATCTTCTTTTTTATCGACAGGCAACAGAAAATCTTTGTCTTGGATTGAAAATAATTGTTTCATTTTTGCTTCCCTGATTTCAGAATGATTGGAATACCGCCGGTTACACGATGTTCCCGGTCAGAAAGACGATACTGCCAACCATTCAAAGATTCCTATTCATCGGCGGGAAAAAAGAAAGGGCATCGGCAATCATATCGCCAATTCCCGGTATCAGTGCAAGAACCGTTATCACACAACACGACCCCAACGCCCGTATTGCTACGGGACGTAAAGAAACGTTGTGATAACGATGTCAAAACTCATTCAAAACGATGCGGCACAAAGCCCGTATCATTTTGAATAATATCCTGTCTTACAAAATCTTTGCACTGATTTTTGGAATTGGACAATGACTTTTCGTCAAACTAATTTTATTCGGTCTTCAATAATTCGATAGACAATTCTCCTGTTTGGAATTCTGTCAATTCTGCTTCCAGTGTATCAGAAGTTCGGGCAGATTCAAGACAGATGTCTGGTCGGCGGTGATTTTTGTAGAAGTTGCCGCCGTCGTCTCCGTCGCCGATTCGGAGTGTGGGAGCGGATACGGCGCGGGGGGATACGTATATACACGTGTACTTCCGTAACACTATACCCGTTTTTCCCAGTGTTTTTTGGGATAGTGTTACTTTTCCTGCTGGCGGCGGTAAAGTATCCGGTATCCCTCTTTCCCCCTTGCGTAGCGTTACGTGAGCAGAGAAAAAATGATGTAAAAGTAACACTATCCCCATATTTCCCGGTGTTTTCAGGTATAGTGTTACTTTTCCTCCGTAATAAGGGGGATACCAAAATACTCTACCGCTCGTCGCCCATCGTATCGGACGGTCAATATGCCCTTTTTAATCATTTCCCGCAGTTTCCGTTCGAGTGCGTCGGCTTTGAAATACTTTTTCATACTTCTCTGCTTAATGCAACGTTGCAAATCCGTAACTGTCGCTTCTCCATCACGCCGCCGGATTTTCTCCAAAATAATTTCTTCCGCTTCTTCGTCCGTTGCCCCGTCGTTTCCATTGAGAGCAGCACTAACCCGACATCGGGCGGCTTTGCGTTGCTCATTCATAAAATCGTCGGCGGTCTTGGTAATATCCATGCTGACAATTTCTACACGTCCTTCATCGTGACCGGGCTGCGAGACGATGCGGAATGCTATCGTCTTCGGGTCAATACAATCGTTTGCCTTCGCCGGGGCAAAGTATCGCAGGTCTTTGTCCTCTTTGTCCCGGTAAACTTGCCAAACGGAACGTGGAACATTAACCCATGCAACCGACCCCGAAGTTTGATTGGAAGCCGTCGAATGCTCGGCTTTGCCATGATGAGCAACAAGAATTATAGTAATTTTTCTCCTGTCCGCAAGGCTTTGTAGCGGCGTTAGAAGTTGCCGGACTTCGTTATCATAATTCGGATTCCTTTTTCCCACAAAAGACATAACGGGGTCGATGATGAGCAGTATCGTCTGATACCCTGTTAGCCGTTCCGCTTCGTCGATTGCCTCTTCCAATCGGGAGCAATCGGCAAGGGCTATCGGGTCGAGAACCCACGTTTTGGTTTTCTTATCGAAGACTGCTGTGCCTTCCAAGATGAAACATTTTTGCAAATCGACTCCGTTCACCACAAGCCGTCTTTTTAATCCAGTTCTTTGTCCTTCGGGTGGAAAGAAAACGACGTTACCCATTTCGCAAGGATGACCATCTGGGAATGGAGAGCCGTTTGTCACGTGCGCTGCCAAATAGCAAGTGAAATAAGTTTTACCGCAGCCGCCTCCCCCTGAAATGACCGATATATCATTGGCAGGAATTTTATTGTGCATAAACCATTCCTGCTTGCGGTCTTCAATGTCTGTCAAGCACGTTAATTTTATTTTTGGTGTCGATTCCTTTTTCTCCGCTTCATCTTGTTTCCACTTTGCAACGTCTTCTGCTGTAACTCGCTCGGCACTTTTGTACAGTGCCTTCAATGCTTTGATTATGGCGGACTCGTCTTTGTCGTTCGCCTTCATTGCATCGCACCAGTCCACGAAGTCCCCACCTTTGGGAAGACCGGGCAATTCAATAATTTTTACGTTTGCCTTCGCTTCAAAAAAAATGGCGGCAACTGTATGAGCAAATTTCCTTCCCGGTTCGTCATCGTCTGGGAGGATTATAATTCGCTTCTCTGCGATGTCGGGGTATCGTTGCAGATATTCTTTCCAAAGGTGTCCGTTTTGCGCTCCCATCGGAGACGTGGTTGCAATGGTAGTTTCGCTCCCCGCCACAAAAAATACTCGGTTCACGCAATCGGCGGCTTTTTCTCCTTCGACAAAGACAATTGTTGTGACTTGCAACAGTTCCGGCAAACAATACGGATACGTAATATCCGGTGCGCCTTTGCCCCATTTTCCGTCTTGGAATTTCAGTTGGTAACAGGTCTTGTTACGTTTTCCAGTCGATATTTCGATACCGTCAAGGCGGACAATTTTGTGTCTAGGGTTGCCCTCTTCGTCGGTGTAAATGTATTCCGTTTTCTTGACAGTGCCGTCCCGGAATGTTTTCGTTTTCGCGCCGGTTGTCTTTTTTGTTTTCGTTGCACAACCGACATAACCGGCGGCATTGGCAACGATGGAAAGGTCGTCGGGAAAGTCTACGTCGAAAACTTTTTGCACAAGAGCAAAAATGTCTCCATTGAAGCCGCATTTTCTACAATGAAATGTTTCCTGTGCGGGATAAAAGCGAAAGCCGTCATCGTTGCTATCGCAACCGGCAATAATGCAAGGCTGGTGATGTTCGGGGTCATTCGGTCTGCTACCATCGGACAGTCTATCGAAAATACGTTTGGCAACTTCAAACACCCTGTCAGTGATATATCGTTTCAGTTCGTTCTTGTCAATGTAATCAGTTGTAGTCATTATAATACTCTTGTATGTTGATGTTTGATTTGTTAAATCGCTCTACGTGGAGCCACGTAGAGCGGGTAGAGAGAGGGGAGAGGGATACCCCCCTCACTCTCACGCACGCTCTACATAATGTTCGTGAGCAGTGAGAAGGTCGGGACGATCTGCACGACCTTCCCTATATTCCGCTACACCATTTCTTCATCCTCATCCCAGTCGTCCGACCATTTGTCGGGTTGGTGTAGTGAATACCATTTGTCAACCACGTCTATCGCTTGCCGTATGGCTTTCCACAGGTACTCGAACCCGCCTTCATCACTGTCCACGTATGATATAGTGCCATACGCTCTTTCTACCTCTTCCTCTGTCGGTACTGCCACGTGGGCTATATCATCGGGATACTCTAGCCCCGCCGACGTGTACATCGCGGCTTGCATTACTTGCAAGGATTCCAATAATTCATCCAACGACACGACGGAGTTAATTTGGTTAACCCCGTGCCATACTTCTTTCATAGCATCATTTGTCAGTTCCTCCAACGGCGTGCCGCTAGATTTTGGTACACTGGTCAACCATTGCACCGCCTCGGCTTTCGACTTTGCTAGCCGTCGTTGCCGCCGGCTCACATTCTTCCTGTTTGTAATGACTTTTCTAGCCATAAAAAATTCTCCTTTCTTTATTCCCCGAATGGGGACTTGGGTTACACACTATTTGCAAACCACAGCGACTTGCAACACAATGTATTGTGTATGTCCCATTAGATTTTTATGATTATCTGGGACACTTTTTGTATCTTCATTTTTTGCGGTGTCGTTCCAAAGAAACACGAGCCGCTTCCAGTCGACGTTTTTTGTCTGTCTCCTGCTGACGTTGTTTCGCTGGGCTAGTTACAGTTGGAGTAATCGGCGGCGCACTTTGCGATTCGATGAAACGCATGATGTCGCTCTCTCTCCATCTGCACTTGTAGCCGAGCGGTGAAATTGGCAAAGGGAAGTTTCCACGTCCTTTTCTACGTTCACTTGACCATCGGCGAATGGTCGAAACAGTAACCCGTAACAAGATTGCCACTTCGTCAATAAGCAAAATCTTCATTTTTCCCCTTTCATTCTGTCCGTCATTAGGTACAACACTTTGCGGCGTTTGGACTTTCGTCTTGATACGTGATGCCGGATAGTTATGTATCGTTGGCAACACACTGTTGCCAAGCAACGGGGCTAATCATAAAAGGCACGACAAGGCAGGTCAAAAAATGCGACAAAAATCGACAAGGAAAATCGGCAAACTTGTTTTATGCCGGTTTCACGCCGGTTTTTCAAGGAGCAAAGAGATAGGGGCTGCTATGCGAGAGGCGACAAAATGCGACAAGGGCAGCGCATAAAAAACCGCCCGAAGGCGGTAAAAAAAGAATTGATGTTATACGTTTATTTTTTCTTGTTTTTGTTTTTGCTAATCCGTTGCGATATTGTCCTGCGTTCAGACTTGCTGGCATTCGGATAAAGTTTGTCTGTTGTTTCAATCGGCTCAAAGCCCAAATCCGATAAAACTTCCTCTTGTAACTCTTTATTGTTTTGGGACATATCCGCTTTCAATAACCATTTCGCAGTATTCCTGCCAGTCGATTCGCCGATGTTTTCAAGAATGGCGGTCTGCTTTTGAATTTCCTTTGTTTGCTTTTCGATAGCCTTTACGAAAGGGTCGCTTATTTCTTTCGGATTTTCGATATTGACGTTTGCCGGAGCGTCCGCCCACTCTATTGTGTTTTGAGTTGTGTCCACTGCCGATTGTGGATTTCCCCTACCGCTTGCCGCTATAAAAATCGGCGGTGCTTCAATAGACTCCGTGAATCGTCCGTCAATGATAACCGGCATCTGCTCGCTCTGCGTGTTAGGATTTTCATAATTTCCACGGGCGGTATCTGCCAATTCCAAGAATTCATTTAGCAAATCCCAATCTTTTTCTTCGGTGTCTTTTTGGAAAATGGAACTGCACTGGCGTTTTGTTTTATTGAAACGATTCCTCTTCTTGATGAAATCAGTTGGAAATCCTTTGAGGTCGATATTGATTGCGCCTGCTGGAAAGACTTTTATGAACGTTTGGCAATTGGGATAATGCTCATAAAAATTATGCTCTTCATGCTTGATTGATTCCCAAAAAACATTTTCCGAGCAGGCGTTCGATACGTGTTTTTCCCAAGTCTGCGTGTAATCGGCAAAAACAAATATGATGTGTTCGCTCTCGGTGAAACGCTCATTAAATTCTTCTTCTACGTTCCGACACAATTTGCAAAAACAAGCGTGTTGCTCTGGGGTGAAATCGCCTACGGGAGCAGCAAAATAATCTGTTTCAATCCAGTATTCCGGCATTGTCGGTTCGTGTTAGGGGATTGCCTTGTCGTCCCAAGTAACGAAACGTGGCAAAAAAATAAGGGAGCGATTGCTCCCCCAATTCGGCGACTACCGCCTACGGCGGTATTGTAGTCTTCGACCTATTTTTGGCAAGTACCCTCTGTCAAATCGTCAAACGGATTCACCCGCATTTTCGCCAATTTTTCTCTTCGTTTCTTTTGCGTCTTGGTGTACCGCTTCGTCATGTTGACATGAGTATGTCCCATTGCGGCTTGTGCGTCCTCATCACCATACGCAAGTTCAATGGCGGTACAGGCACTGTGCCGCAATTGATACGGGAACCAGTGCGGGATTTTTTCATCGTCCGGCAAACGCCGATTCCCTTTTGCAATGGCATACTCAATAGCCTGCCGATAGGAAGACGAAATATAGAATTCGCCGTATCGTGAAGACTTCGCAGCACGTTTCTTGTCTCGTGCCGCTTGCGATGGCGATATTTTCGTTTTTCGCTTCGCTTTCCGCTCGGCATTTCGTTCTTCTTGCGCGATGCGGGGTGAGAATACCGCAACGTCCGGCTTCTTGCCTTCAAGATACGGAGCAATCAATTTTTGCTCCGGCTCACCCAACGGGATTTCTTTTTTCCCGATGTGCTTCTTGGTCTTGTGATGTTTTGGGACATAATACCACAGACCGTTTCCACGATTCCGGTCAATTTCGCCGACCTTCATATTGAAGATTTCGCTTGGACGGCTTCCAGTCAGGTATTGAACCTGTATCATTGCTCGGAGCATCGGGGGCATAAAAGGTAACGTTCGACGAACTACGTCGATGGGGACTGGCTCCCGCTCTTCATTGTCGAAAGTGCCGGGATAACCTGCCGACAACGATTTGACAGTTTTCAATGCCCGCCACGTTGTTTCCAGCACTAAATCGTTTTCGACACCCCACGCAAACATGGAAATGATGCGTTGGGTATATCGGTTAACCATTCGCCGGCAAAACCGTCGGGAGTGTATCAATTCCTCCCGAACCAATTTTAGGTCGCGGGGTTTGAATTCATCGACGGAAGTGTCATCACCGTACAGTTTCAGCAAGAAGTCCATAATGACAGCCCGATTGTGAGCATAACTGTTCGGGTCTGCTGTTGCCTTTGCATTGTCTAGGAATGCGGCGGCAAGTTCACTGATAGCAATGTCTGTTTTTTCCTTCGTCAAGTGGAAGGTGGGATTGGCTCGACTCTCCGCAACGAAGCGGGAGTAGGCGACGTGGGATTCTTGGGAACCGTAAAGTCCAAGATAAATTCTCTTGCCGTGATAATAGACAACGGCGTAATTTCCTGACTGCTGATACTTCGGCGGTCTGTTCTTCAATTTTGGCATAATTGCACCTCTTTCGTGGAAAACCGCTATTACAGCGGTTATCCGGCAATCACAAAAACCAAAAATGAAAATCTACAAACGCCGCAAAGTGTTTGTTTTCTAGGGTAAAACCCTAATACACCCCGCCCGATTCGAACGGGCAACCTTCGGTTCCGTAGAAGGTGATTTTAATTTTGTTTGGTATCGTTACCGACACGGTAAAACAAGGGGTAATCCCGCAAACACCGGTATTTCCCGCTTGAAACGACACTATCATCATAGCACATTCGGAATCATTGTCAATAGGACAAGCCCTTATTTTGGACAAATAACCCTTACGAATTTGCGCAAACCCTTACCAAACCCTTACACTTTTTGCCATCGCTGTCGGCATAGTAGTATCAGCAGACAAGCCGCTGTCCTATGGGTACAATGGTGCAATGACAAAGTTAGAAATCGCTCAGACTATTTCTGAAAAGATCAACATCACTCATCTGGAATCCAAACCGGCCGTGCAGAATGTATTTGATGCCATCAAGGACACGCTCGTAGAGGAAAGCCGAATTGAGATGCGAAACTTTGGGGTACTGACAGTCCGAGAGAAGGCGGCTTGTAGGATGGGCTAATTCCCATCAACATTTGTTACCGCAAAATCTGATGACATTTAACGCCTTGTCGTCGGACTGCGAGTAAGTGGCTATTGGGGGTAGATAAAAAAATATAGAATGCTATAATTTCCGACCGTGAGGAACGTTGTTTTTTGAGTTTTCCCGATGACCCGTACCTTTCCGCTTGCTAAGGACATTTTGATAGTAGTGCCAGATTCATATTCAAATGATGACCGAGGTAAATACTTGGAATCGCTTGCCGCTGATTTATTGGGGCGAATGGCGTATGAGATTATTGGAGAAAGAATTCGTTTCACAGGCATGGAAATTGATTTATATGCAAAACATCGTCCATCGAATGAAAAGTATTATGTAGAATGCAAGTTTAGAGAAGACAAAATTTCTTCAAATGATATAGACTTGTGTATTGGGCAGGCGAGCAGAAAAAAATCAAGCGGATAGCATTCTTCACAACGAGTCAACTCGGAAAAGAAGCGCAAGGAGCATATAACGATATTATTGAAAACCCTGATCTTAATATCAGTTTTTCTCTTTATGATCCAAAGACAATACTTGATACAATTCTTAATTCTAACACGTTGGAGCAAATTTTAGAAAGTCACATCCCTCCCAACGTACATACAGCTACGCTTTTAATCCATCCAGATTATGATTACCACTGGTTATTTCAGGAAGAGATAAATGGAAGTCCACAAAACATCATCCCATACATTCCGAACAGAAATTCTGCTTCGAGAGAAATCAGCCCAGAGGGTTTGAGGGCATTGCTTGACACTAAAAAGAAATTTCTTGGCTTAAGCATTCGTCCTTATGTAGATTCTTCCTTTATGTCTTTGGGGGCAAACAAGGAGCAAATAGGTAAGGAAAAGCAGAATGCCACAACCGAACAAGTAAGTACTGTTGCAGTAGCAGAAAGTCTTACAGATTATAGACCATGTAATCCCGAATACTTTGTAGGAAGAGATGCAATCCAGAAAGAAGCGTGGGATTTTTTTGAGAAAGTACGGCAAGATAGAACAGAAAATCGTCTGATTGCGGTCACGGGCGGATCAGGATACGGCAAATCTTCTTTAATTGCAAAATTATCTGAACGTTTCAAAAACATCAAATGGAAAAATAAATTTTTTTTATATCCCGTTGATGTCAGATCGGCACGCGGACCGCTATTTGTAGTAGAATCTCTTCTCCAAGCACTTAAGGAAATGCACGAATCGCAATTTGCGTGTTTTCCAAATACCCCAAAAATTTTTGACGCTGATAACATTTTTTCGAGTCCTTACATAGAGGATGCTTTCAGGATACTGAAAAATGCGGGAAAAGTCTTAATTCTCTTTTTCGACCAGTTTGAAGAGGCTTTATCAAAAGATGAACTTCTTGATCTTTTTTATTCTTTTCGCAGATTTGCTCTTGACGCAGTTGGATTTCAAGGCAACTGTGTCATTGGTTTTTCATGGAGAACAGGAGTCTCACTTACAGACGATAATCCAGCTTATCGGATGTGGCAAGACTTAAGCGACCATAGAATTACATTAAAACTTGGTCCGCTAAATGGTGCAGAATCATCAAAAATCGTAACGCAGTTTGAGCGATTGATTCAATCAGTAAAGAAAAACAAAAACAAAATGTTGTCTCCTCTGAAAAAGAGATTACTTGAACAAGGACAAGGAATTCCATGGCTTCTCAAAAAGCTTTGCATTCACATTAACAATCAAATTACAACCGGAGCATCAGAACGAGGGTTACTGAGCAGCCGACTAAATGTCAAATCTTTATTTGATGAAGACTTAAATCAGCTCACTGAAAAGCAGAGTTTGTGCATCAAAGAAATCGCAAGGAATTCGCCTGCTGACTCCATTGAAATTGACAACCACTTTGGAAACGAAATCATAGATTACCTTCTGCGACATCGATTGATAATCAAGTCAGGATTAAAGTATTCCGTTTATTGGGATATTTTTCGTGATTACTTGAATGATGGAACAGTTCCGGCAATTCCTTTGCGGTTCATTCCAAATACACCAGTAAGCAAAATAATAAAGGTACTGGAATATTTGAGTGAAAACAATGCAAAAACAACACCTTCTATTGCAAAACATTTAGGATATGCTGAAACATCCGCAGAAAATGTGCTTGTTGATATCCAAAGTTTAGCCCTTAGCAAGAAAAACGCAGATACATCAATCGCACTTGCCGACGATGTATCTATTGATAAAATTCCAAACATTGTACGAGCGTTTTTTCTCGAACATATTGTTTATGTAAGCCTGTTGAAGCACTATCCAATTTCCGCAGGTGAATTTAGTATAGTTCCTAATACGGATTTTACAGAATTAGTGGCAGACGCATACTCTGATACCCTGGTGTCAGAAAACACAAAAAAGCTTATGTTGCACGGCTCATTCCTTGGCTTGAGTATTCAGGACTAATTGATGTAGATACTAACTCTATTGTGATAATTGCGCCACAACACAAAGGTAAAAAATTTGGTATCGCTGACACGAAAAGAGAATCTAGACATGGAAGGTATGAGTTCTTTTTACCAACATCATCGCCGCGTTCTGCTTATATTTTGTTTGAGAGTATTGTTCAAGGAAACATTACAGATAAAAATATGACCGCCAAGCAGAAAAAAATGTCATTCGATCTCGTTAGCTTGGGTCTGATGTCAGATACAAAAGGAAATGGGATTTCTATTGCCGCGAAAAATAATTCTTACGCCGAGTTTGTAAAAGCAGTTTCTGCAACGTCAACAATTAAATTTGTTGATGAACTTCTAAAAAGAAACCCATCTTTATCGAATAATGAAATCGGGACACAATTGGGTATCCACCTGAATAAAAAATGGAGCGAAGGTACTATGCTGAGATATGCCACTGCTATTTGTTCTTACAGAAAATATATACTGCGCCCCAGCAGTAAATAATATCCGGTAGGAAGACAACTATTCCACATCTGGTAAAATCCGTTTGAACGCATTCGTAAATTCCGATATGTGCTTTTGATTGTAAAATGGAAATCCCCAAACAAAGTAATTGTTGTCATCAGCAAAAGTCTTTTTCGGAATGCCTCGTTTCTCAATTTGTAAAAGAAAATCCTCTTTCCATTTATCGTAGGCAATCAAATGATCGCCTTTTGGCTCAACAAAAATTTGATATTGTTCATAGCCCGTTGCGTTTCGCTTACGCAGGAACAGCAAATAGTCCGGCTCAAAACGTTCACCATTATCAAAAGAATAGAGAACAAGTTGCCGCTCATTGCGCACGAGATAGACCTTTTCGTACTTACGCTTGAGTTGTTTGACGTGTTTTGCAAAATAGGCAACAAACGCCTTCTCTTCGGAAGTGCCGAAGTTGTCATTGAACACAAACCAGTCAGCAACGCTGAGATCAATTTTCCATTCGGGACGGATTGTCAGAGCATTTTGAGACACTCCTTCTCCTTCACCATGTGGGTCAGAGATGTGCAGAGTCTTGTTCTTGAACACTTCATTAAATTTCTTATCTCGAAATTCAGTCGTGCCTTCGTAGGTTTCCTTGATTGATGAAATCTCACTGCCGATTTTCGTCAGAATCGTCATACAGGCTTCAAAGACAGCTTGCGGCATAGGCGTTTCATCTCGGCTCTCAATGGCTAATTTAATACCGCCAAGATAGGCATTGTCCGTAATGAATTCCCGTAACGATTTTAAATTTGGAAAGTATCCACGCAATACGTTGAACTTAAAAATGTCAATCCTTCGTAAAACTCTGTGGATGAGCGAGTAATGATCCTTTGCAATCTTCTTAATGGTCGTTCGATAAGTGTGCGTCTCAACGTCCGTATTACTGTGTGCCGTTGCCATCATCGTATCCACCGCCGTCTTTCCTGTATTGACCGTTACGGTGTATTCCTTGCTACGGATAGACGGCAACAATTCCACAATATCCTTGCGACTCTTCACTTCACGTTGGTTCAGGAACACAATACCCGTCTGATAGATGGCATCTTCCTTGAACTCATCTTTTAGAACATAATGAACTTCGGCTTGGTTCTCCGGCATAATACCGGTCGCAATCAACGCTGCGTTTAGTTCTGCAATATAACGGCTATCGTACTGGCAATGATAATATAGTTCTTCACAAATGCGGAGTGGATTTTCGACATCATTATCATATTTGCGTTTGTACTTTTCGTCGTCTTCCTTAATGACGAACGGACAGTATCTTGCGCCGCGACCGATCAACTGTGCCTCGGTTATCGTACTTGGACCGGGCTTGCCTTTTTTGACATCACGAGTCTCGTAAAGACGCACAATGTCGAAAAGATTGAGCACATCCCAACCTTCGTCCAGTTTTCTGACTTGAAAAATTGCCCGGTATGGATTATCGCTACTTTCAAGAGAATTGAGAAGTATCTGCCGGGCGTTCGCCTCCTTGTCGTCGTTGACTGAAATACAGTGTACTGGGCTGAATTCCTCCCGCAATTCCTGTGCTAACTCATCAAATCCGATGTCTTTGGCAGAAAAATAATCTGCCATGCGTTTTACTTCGTCAAGTGGTGAAGACGTTACAATGCGTTTTAATATGCTTCCAGTAAGTGTCCGAATCAACTCGTGAAAGGTTTGCTCAAACTCCGCACTCTCGGCGATGGTCTTTGCCTTGAAGAGGATAACGGGCTTAATAAAGAGACGGTGATCTTGAAACACTTTGAGACGGTACTGACTGAACATCAATGCCTGCAAAGTGCGGTCTGGGCGGCTAATGTCGGCTCGAACTGCCTTAACCTGCTTTGAATACTTCTCCTCCCGATATTTACGAAGCGGATAATCGAAGATGATTTTGCTTTCATATTCGCTCAATATAAAAGGATTTTGCAGATCGCAAGTTGCAGTAAATTCCAGCAGAATGTTATCACGGTTGGCGTTGAAAATACGTTTGATGGTATATTCCCAACTATATTGAGCATCTTGTTCATCCTTGCTGGATTTGCCTTTTCGAGTATCTACATTGAGGTGGTGGGCTTCGTCGGCAATCAGTACCGTTTTTTGTTCTGCAAAGTCGTCGAAAGATGGAGCATTCTCTTTAGCGTACCACATATCCATGTGAAGTCCTTGCGTCGTTGTGAAACAGATATTGATGCCATCGGGATTTACGCCTTGAAAATTGCTCACTTCGTTAACGGGGACAATTTCTCCGTCAATGATGACGTTTTCTGCAAACAAAAATTTTATCGACGCTTTATTGAGAAAATTATCTTTCGTCTTCTGAACGATGTTGTCAAGGTTTACAAAAAATAGAAAATTGCGGTAGCCTCGTTTATAGAGATAAACGATTAGCCCTGCCATAATAAGCGTTTTGCCGCTACCCGTCGCCATGTGGAAAAGCACCTGCGTTGGATTAGGACATTGATCGCCTTCGTAAAAAGTAATGAAGTTGCGAAAAGCGTCAATCTGGTAAGGGCGCAATTCAAACGCTGGATTGAGGTTATCCGCTACATAATCCGGCAATTCAAGAATGCCTGTTGGAGCATACTTACGAATACCATCCATTTGCTCAAAAAGAAACGTCATTTACCCTCCAGTCCGTAAAAACTACGGGTAAAAGCCTTGTCCACATCACTGATTGCATAATCTTCATCATCAATGTCGCAGAGGTTGACATAAAGCATGTTCTTGTCCAGCAATTCGATAAGGAAGCGTTTTTTGTCTCGAAGTGACAGAGATGCAAAATCTTCGGCGGATTCGACGATGTCGGCAGGGTTCACTTTACTGCTGATAAAGCCGCTTTTGAGGATTTGTTTTAACAAGTCAGTTAAATCATCGTCCGTTTTGGCAGATCGTATTTCGTCCGCATATCGTTGATTGCACTTGGTCAGTTCACAATAGACGAAAGAACCGCCGCCTTTCCAACCAACCGATTCTGAAATACCGCTTTGTTCGCCAGAAACCACATCAGATAAACGTTTAATAGTTTTTTCTTGGACGTAATCCATTTGTTCAACACAGATGAATTTTCGCCCCATTTTGAGGGCTACAGCGCAAGTTGTTCCTGTTCCTGCAAAGAAATCCAATACAATATCGCCTTCGGACGAGGCAAGGCAGATGAACCTTTGTATAAGTTGCTCGGGTTTTTGACCGTCCAAATCATAAATCGAGTCGTCAACTCTATTCATATTACCAACGTCGTGCCAAAAATTATCTATCTGTTTTCCAATTTCCTGCCTCTCAGACAAATAGTATTTTTCACGAATGGTCGTGCCGTTTATGTACAGACGGTTATCATTTTCTAATGCTTTAAGTTTACTCTGTTTCATCCGCCAACCTTTTGTCGGACATTTCCATACTCGCCCTGTATTGTCAACATAATCATACGTTGTTTCCGGTCCAGGACCGCCTGTCTTCTGCAAACTAACGGTGTTGTAACGACCTCTGCCATCATTGTCGTCTTTTTTATAACTATTTATGTCAGCATCACTGAATTCGGCTGTAGTCGGCTGCAAGATTACGTTGGGCGTTTTGGAATACATCAAAATCGTGTCTGTATTCCAAGGGAGTTTTTTGGTAACGGTCTTTCCAGCATAAGTGCGGTGCCAATAGATGGAGTTACGATAGTTTTCTTTGCCAAAAATCTCATCCATTAAAACTTTCAAATACGCATTTTGATAGTCGTCGCATTGAACAAAGATAAACCCTTCATTATGAAGAATTCGGTAGGCAAGCTGTAAACGGTTACGCATAAAGACAAGCCAACTTGAATGGTTAAAGTTGTCATTGTATCCAAAACTGTCGTTGCCCGTATTATACGGTGGATCAATATAGATACACTTTATTTTGCCTTCGTATCGTTTCAGCAGCGAGGCAATCGCAAGCAGATTGTTCCCTTTGATAATCAGATTATCGCTTTCATCAAATGTAACTTTTTTCTCGACACCTTTGGTGGTGTACCGCTTCGCTCCTGTCAATACCTTCGGGTAGAGTAATCTGTCCACTTCGTCCGGTGCGAGCGTTTCATTAAAGAAGACTTCGTCTCGTTTTTGGTCATCCTTTGTCTGCCCCCCTTCCAAAACACAGTCTTTATAAGGAAATGAGAGAACAACGTCATTCGTTGCGGCAATAAATTCATTACGGCTGTCGGTCAGACCGATACGGTTTTTGAAGCGAGTATAACTATCGGGCAAAAACTGGCGATTGTTGATTACCCAGCCGAAGCCGACTTTGTCGAACACCAGTACATCTTTTACCTTCGT